>MDSW01082752.1_pt1 | contig 51225 bp, 54 predicted proteins | sample 811171 | NCBI WGS metagenome assembly MDSW01 (sample SAMN05326641, study PRJNA326480) | marine metagenome | isolation source: seawater | place: Atlantic Ocean: North West | collected 2012
GTTGCGGTAGTACCATTTTTGAATCCATAACCAGTAATGGTTACTGATCCGCCTCTAGAAGTAGAGGTGGTGCTGGTAGTTAATTTTCGTGGGAGTGTGGTACCAGCAGTTGCTGTACCAGCAGCATAACCAGTTCCGGTTATAGCTACGGTTGGGGAATCGGATTCAGTAGGGGTGGTAATACCAGCCGACTGAGCGATTGTAACCGTAATAGTTGAGGCTGCTCCAATACCTTGTGATCCTGCGAACATAGCGGAACCAGTACCTGTTACGGTTGGGTCCATGTCAGGGACTTCTAAGTGTACCAGAGGGTTGTTCAGTTTAGCTCCTGTAAACTCAACAGTAACGTTTTTAGGATGTACTCGAACGTTAGCCGCACCTGATGCATTAGTTAAGACACTGGATGTCATAACAATGTCGGTTGTTGCTATTGTTGAAGGTACACCAAAAGCGTTTTCAAGCCCCAAGGTGATAATTGCGCCTTCTGCGATTGTGGTTGTTCCGGTACCAGTGGTGATAACCAATTTTGCGGTAGCACCTACTTCAGGTGGAGTAATAACCATGCTTGTTGTGCCAGCGGCACTCATGGATTGAACAGCTGAAGGAGCAGCCAAAGCTTTTCCTCCATCTCGTACTCCATCTAATTCAGGGGCTACATTGGCTACTGTTTTCTGGCCTGCGAACATGCTCATGCTAACCATTACAGCTAACACGCCTATAATAACCATAGCCATTACAGGAAGAGACAGTTTGAAACTTAATTTCTTTGCCATATAGCGTTTTCTCCTTTATAGATTTGATTTATTTTTGCCCGATTACGAGCATATATATAATCCCACTAGACTATTATCTTCGTTTTGTGTTACTTAAGTGTTACGTTCTTTAAATATAAATCAGCTATTAGCCGCTTTATGTAATCCTTCAAGAAATTCCTCATTAGATGCTGATTTGGAAACTCGATCCAGAACTCTTTCCAAAACATTAGATGAACCGTTATCTGAACTCATGTTTACCATGCGTCTTAATAAGTCTCGTTGTTTCATTGCATTGTCATCGAAAAACAATTCTTCCCTACGAGTTCCGCTCCTAATAATGTCAACAGCAGGGAAAAATCTCCTGTCTGCCAAACCGCGATCCAAATGAAGTTCCATATTTCCAGTACCTTTGAATTCTTCGTATATAACTTCGTCCATACGGCTACCGGTATCTACCAGGCAAGTAGCTAATATTGTTAAACTTCCACCTTCTTCGATATTTCGGGCAGCTCCGAAGAATTTTTTAGGTGGGTACAAAGCCACAGGATCCATGCCTCCTGATAATGTTCTCCCGCTCGACGGGACTGCCAAGTTGTATGCTCTCGTCAATCTAGTCATGCTATCCATTAAAATAATCACATCTTCTTTTGCTTCAACGAGTCTCTTTGAACGCTCTAATGCTAATTCAGCAACTCTACATTGTTCTTCTACAGATTCGTCAAAAGTTGATGAAAATACATCGCCATGAACTGAACGCCTCATCTCCGTTACTTCTTCAGGTCTTTCACCAATTAGTACAACCATTAATGTGGCTTCAGGAATATTCTCTGAAACACTAGCAGCGATTTGTTTGAGAATTGTAGTCTTACCAGCTTTAGGAGGCGATACTATCAATCCTCTTTGCCCTAAACCAATGGGGGAAAACAAATCTATCATTCTTGAAGACAACGAAGAAGCTTTACTTGTTTCTAATATAATCTGTGTTTCAGGGAAAATTGGCGTTAACGCTTCAAAAGCCATAGCTCTAGAGAACTTACTATCGCTGTCATGGCCGTTAATCTTATCAACTCTAACCAATCCAAAATATCGTTCACCGTCTTTAGGAGGTCTAACTTGTCCACTAACCGTATCTCCAGTCCTAAGACCAAATCTACGTATCTGAGATTGAGAGATATACACGTCACCAGATGTTTTATTAGAAGATACTTGTCTTAAAAAACCATACCCGTCGTCCATAACTTGCAAAATTCCACTAGACGTTAACACTAATTTATCGTCTTGCTGGGCATTTTTAGAAGCGGCCGTTCTATACAATTTTTTCAGAACATCTTCTCTTATTAATTCCTCATCTGACTTATCAATTTCTACTTCAATATGATCAGCTATACCAATCAATTCTTCTTTAGTCATTAAATTCAACTCAGATATATCAAATACACTTTGAACTGTAGCCATACTTACCTCAATTACCTACTTTATTTAGTGCCAAACCAGTCATTTAAAAATAATTCCATACCCTTATCAGTGAGTGGATGCTCTGCCATTTTTTTTATAATCCCAAAAGGAACAGTGGATATATCTGCACCTACTCGCGCAGCTTCAGAGCAATGAAATGGGTGACGAATACTAGCAGCCATTACCAGAGTTTCAATGCCATGAATCCTATATATTTCTACAATGTCTCCCACCATAGCCATTCCGTCCTGAGCAAGATCATCCACCCTACCTACAAATGGACTTACTACTGTGGATCCTGCTTGAGCCCCTAGGATTGCTTGATTAGTGGAAAAACACAAAGTTTGATTCGTTTTAATACCTTGCTCCGATAATTTGTGGATTGCTTCAAATCCTTGAAGTGTACTTGGTATTTTTACCCAAACATTTTCAATCCATTCAGAAATTCTCAGACCTTCCTCTACCATGTCTTTAACTTCTGTACTGACCACTTCAACTGAAATAGGCCCATCAATCACTTTAGCTATTTCCTGAACAGTTTTTTTATAATTATCAGGATCAGATATTCCTTCTTTAGCAGCCAGTGAGGGGTTAGTAGTCACACCTGTAACGACTCCCAATTCTGCAGCCTGATAAATCTCTTGCACATTAGCCGTATCAACAAATAATTTCATGTTTCTGCCTCGTTAAATGAAAATTGCGCCCCTTCACGTAGCATTTGTTTAACCGAATCTAAAAACCCTACAAATAATGGATGCGGAGAATTGGGTCTGGACCTAAATTCAGGGTGAAATTGCACCCCAATCATAAAATCATGCAAAGACGATTCTGCTATTTCTACTAAAGTTCCATCAGGGGAAAGGCCGGCAAAACATATGCCTGACTCTTCCATTCCTTCTCGATAAGAATTATTTAGTTCAAATCTATGCCTATGTCGTTCTTCTACCGAGTCTTCTGCGTACAAATGGTAAGATTTCGATGTTTTGTCTAAATTACACGGATATACACCTAATCTCATTGTGCCTCCTTTGTTTGTGACATCAATTTGATCTGGCATAACATGGATTACTGGATTAGGTGTTTCCGGTACAAATTCTTCTGAATCAGCTTGGAATAAATTCAAGACATTTCTGCACCATTCTATAATCATTACTTGCATCCCTAAACAAAGGCCTAAATAAGGAATGTTATTCAATCTCGCATACTCAGCAGCAAGTATCATACCTTCCACTCCTCTCTTCCCAAACCCTCCCGGAACTACAATTCCATCTACATCTGATAAATGCTGTTCAGCCCCATCTCTTTCTAAATCTTCAGAATGTACCCACTTCACTTGAATTTTGCGACCGACTTGCAAACCTGCGTGAGTCATAGCTTCCCTAACCGACATATATGCGTCAGGATATTCAACATATTTCCCTACTAAAGCTATACGGACAATTTCTTCCAAATTATCCATTTCCGATATTGCAGAAGACCATGAACTTGTATTGGAAATTGATCCAGGCGGCAATCCAAGACTTTTCGTAATACTATTCCCTAATCCATACCCTTCTAAAATCATTGGTACACGATATACATTATCAACATCGGTTAACGGAATAACTTCTTCCTTCTTAACATCGCAGAATAGAGATAATTTATCCACCACAAAATCTGGGACTTCTCCTTGGCTTCTACAAATCAATGCATCTGGCTGAATACCAATACTCCGTAATTCACTCACACTATGCTGAGTAGGTTTAGTCTTGAGCTCATTCGCCACATTTAGGTTCGGCAGCAATGTGAGGTGTATGAAATAAACATTCTCTCTTCCTACGTCATTTCTAAGTTGTCTTATAGCTTCTAAAAATGGAAGTCCTTCAATGTCTCCTACGGTGCCACCCACTTCTACTACCATCACATCAACATCTAAAGATTCTGCCAAATCCGTGATGTGGTGTTTTATTTCATTGGTAACATGCGGGATGGTCTGAATAGTTCCTCCTAGGAAATCACCTTTGCGTTCTTTAGTTATAAGACTTAAATACACTTGACCTGCAGTCACATTTGAGTTTTTGTTTAATTGAATGTCAATAAACCGTTCGTAATGTCCCAAATCAAGATCTGTTTCACCACCATCTTCCGTTACAAATACTTCCCCATGTTGATATGGTGACATCGTACCGGGATCTACATTTAAATACGGATCCAATTTAATCACGGAGATGTTAAAACCTCGGTTTTTCAGTATTCTTCCAATTGAAGCGACAGTAATTCCTTTCCCTATGGAACTCACCACTCCGCCAGTCACGAATATATATTTAGCCGACATCTTTAATTGTGTGTACACATTTTGTGGAAAACAAACGACACTCCCAGTTTGTTAAGGGATGTACTGGAATAGTTTTGTTAGGATTTTTTTAAATCTCAACACATTCCAACTCGAAGTATAATTTACCGTCCTGTTTGGTGTCAATGAATTAACTTCTCTTTTACTATTGATTACAGCATATTTTGTGAGTAGTATTACCATCACAATACAAATGTTTTTAGGATGCTCCAAATGACTAACTACTCTTCCACTTATACAGTCAATGTCAGAGACCAAAAGTTTAATATAGAACTTATGAATGGCGGGAATGGTGATCCTGTTCTTTATATTCATGGAGCTGATGGTTTTCCCAAATGGGAAAATTACTTGGATACCTTGGCAGAATCCTTTTCTGTGTATGTCCCTGCCCATCCAGGGGTATCGAATTCTACAGGTTTAGATGAATTGGACAACTTATGGGACTTAATTCTATTTTATGACGAGTTGATTGATGCGTTGAATCTTACTAGCGTTCACTTAATTGGTCATTCTTATGGAGGGATGATAGCCGCTGAAATCGCTGCCTGCATTCCTAATAAAGTTAAATCATTAACATTAATCTCATCGTTGGGATTATGGATCGATTCAGCTCCTATTGCGGATTTCTTCATACTAACTGCAGAAGAGCGCAAGAATTTATTATGGCATAATAGTGAATCGGAAATAGCAATTGAAACCAGCAATGTACCTGAAGATGCTGCTGAAAGAGCATTATTAAATGTAAATCGAACTATCACTCTGGCTTCAATTGGCAAATTCTGCTGGCCAATCCCTGATAAAGGGCTTATTAAACGAATTCATCGAATAAATATGCCCACATTATTGATATGGGGAGATAACGACCAAATTGTACCTCTGGATTACGGTAAATTATTTATGAAATTGATTCCTAATTCTGAATTGAAGACAATTGCAGAATGCGGGCACATACCACAATTAGAAAAACCAACCGAATGCATTAATAGCATCAAAGAATTTATAAAAGGAATATGATATGAATAGCATAGATTTCATTCGTTTAGCCTTGCTAGATGAAGAAAAATACTTCCAAGAAGCTATATATGACATAAGTGATGCCGAATTAATCTGGCAACCTTCTGATGGAGCAAACAACATTAACTGGATAATCTGGCATATGGCAAGAGTAGAGGATATGTGGTTTAACTTTTTCTGTAATCAACGATTAGAACTCTGGGAAACAAGCAACTGGTACACACACTTTAATCTTCCAACGCGCGACAATGGATTTGGCCATACTATTGATCAGATTGCAGCTTTCCCAAAACTTAACTTAGCTGATTTACTAAAATACAGAGAAGAAGTGCGAACATCTACCGTAATTTACCTAATGTCACTCAACGAAGAAGGCCTCAACATTGTTCCACGTGAACAACGACCTGAGATGGCCATCTCAGACGTATTCGTACGCATTCTGAACGAGTTATTCCAACATGTTGGACATATAAATTACATCAGAGGATTATTCGCCAGTAAATAAAACATTTATTATGCCTAGAATGATTTAATAAATGTATAATTTTGATATGATACTGCCTAACATAAGAAATTCGGCTATAGTAGTTCTCTTGATCCTCTCAGTTATAGCATGCCAAGAACCAACCGTTACAGTATCCCCTGGTAATACAAATATCACTTATTCAGCACCAATTCCCCAGGTAGCTAAATTTGATGGCAGCCTACATGTGACTATACCTAAAGCACTTGACCTAAATGACTTTGGGCCCCAAAACCTTTCTCAAAACAATATTGGTCCAGGAATGGTATTTAGTCGCTTACTTAAATTGAGTGCAGACCCTTTAGTGTCGAAGCCCCATATGGAGCTAGAGTGTGATTTATGTGCAAGTTGGGAATATACATCTGACTACAATCTTAATTTCAAGATCAAAAGTAACGTCTACTGGCATAACGGAGAACAATTAACTTCACAGCACCTTCAAAATCATTACCAAAAACAATTGCAAAACACCGATTCCTACACGGTATTGACAGGGATAGACTCCATAATCACCCAAAGTGATACAGATATTGGATTTGAACTTAAAAACCAAGACCCAGATCTGTTATTCAAACTAGCCCATTCAGAAAACAAAATTCTTAATGACAAATTATTATCATTAGGAAATAAATCTAATGCTTCAGTTGCCAAATTGATTGGTACTGGTCCTTGGATGCACATTCCTAACGATAGTGATCAAGACACTATTACATTAATACGAAACCCTGTGTATTTTTCTCATGAAAAACCTCTATCTCAAAGTATTACAATAAACAATGTTGAAAATCTAACCCATACAAAGATTCTCGCATTGATTAAATCAGGTCAATCCAACGTTATTCTAAACAACACAAACGTACCTCTACAATCCGATTCAAAAGAATTTTTTAAAACACAATCAATTCTTTCTTATGGAGGGCCAACTTTCTTTTTTAACATGTCTAAACAATCTATGAAGTCTTTAGTAACAAGACAAAACATATTCAAATCACTTGATCCATGGAAGCACAATATCGAAAGTAATATTAGTCCTTCAATAGTAAGTATAGGAGTACCCACAGTAAATAAAAATTATTCAGACAACCAAACAGAAATTAGACAAAAGTATTTTGATGATTCTGTGTCTCGTGACCTCGCACCTGATCAAGACACGGAGAAACAAATTCTAAAAATAGGAGTATCCGAAACATCTGCTGTTTATCGACCCATATTTGATAACATTCTTCAAGACTTAGCATCTTCTATTTATCTAGTACAAGCTCAATCTTTATCTCATGATAGTTACGTCCTCGAACTTAGCAGTAAATCATCTGATTTTGATATTTTACTTGGGTTAATTCCTCCAGAGGAATTTATAAATACTTTTTTACTCTCCACAATTCATTCCAGTGGAGAATTTAGCTTCAGCAATCCATCAGATTCAGTCCTAAATCTGATGATCGAAAACCAAGTTAAGGAACATCATCCTGTGGTGAGAAAATCTGAAATTGGAAACATACAAGACCATATCTTAGAAAACGCGTATATGTACAATTCTGCTTCTCTACGCCATGAATGGATCCATGACCAATCAATCAGAAATTTCTTTCCAAATGACAATCTAGGGGAATATTTGTATTGGGCTGACGTCTGGATAGAATGAATTAAATCTGATCAATGATGTTATTCAAAGCCCGAACAGGCAACAAAACACATTTCAGTCTTACAGGGTGCTGTCTCACTACGCCAAGTTCAGATAAAATTCCTAAGTCTAAGTTATTAGTAAGATCATCTCCATTCTTCAAAAAATTCTCAAATCTTGAAATAACTGGAGGAAGATCGTCAATTTTAGACTGATTCACAAAAACACTTAACAAAGATGAGGACGCTTTAATCACAGTGCAACCATCTGCTATAGCTGAAACGTTACTTATAATTCTGTCTTCAGTTAATTTAACTTTGAAAGACACTTTATCACCGCAAAAAGGATTAATTTCTTCTGCGAAATAATCATATTCAGTAATATCTACCCCATTCCTAGGGTTCCGAAAATGATCCATTATTACGTCTTTATATATATTGCTTAAGTATTCTTCAGATATATCACCCATAGACATAGACCTAAATTACTCTGTAGATACTGGGTCCGAAGAATTATCAATTAAAGACTTTAAAGCATGCCAGGCTAACATCGCACATTTGATCCGCACTGGAAAATCAGTTACTCCAGACAGCATTTCTAAATCTCCTAGAACTTCTGTATCCAGTTGAGCCCCAGGCTCGGTAAGCATTTTATGTACCTCTTCAAATACTTGATTAGCGTGAGTCAGATTTTGTCCTTTGACACTTTCGGTTAACATCGATGTAGAAGCCCTAGATATGGCGCACCCAGATCCTTGAAATCCAACATCAACGATCATGCCATCTTCAATTTGCATATACAGATGAATCCTGTCTCCACATAGAGGGTTAAATCCTTCTTTATAATGAGTGTGAGGATCAACTACACGAAAATTACTAGGTTTAGAATTATGTTCTAGCAATATTTCCTGATATAAGTCATTTAGTCCCGACATAATTCACCTTTAATATTAGACTTACCCAAATAATTCAGAGACTCTATCAACAGCAACAATCAAAGCATCTATATCTGCTTTTGTATTATAAAATGAAACTGAAGCTCTTGCTGTAGCAGGTATATCAAATCGATCCATTAAAGGCTGAGTACAATGATGCCCTGTGCGTATAGCTACCCCTTCCGCGTCTAATATTGTTCCAATATCATGTGGATGAGCGCAGTCCATTACAAACGAGACAACACCCCCGAATTCTTCAGCTTGACCTATTATCCGTATCCCTGACATTTCCCTAAGTTGTTCTCTGGTATACAACAGCAATTCTTTTTCATACGAGGCTATGTTATCCATTCCTAAATTCGTTAAGTAATCTATTGCAACTCCCAACCCTATTCCACCAGCAATATTTGGAGTCCCTGCTTCAAATTTATAAGGTAAATCGTTATAAGTGGTATGCTCAAACGACACGTTCCTGATCATATCTCCGCCGCCTTGGTAAGGTTTCATATTCTCTAGAATATCTTTTTTCCCATATAAAATTCCTACGCCAGTAGGGCCACACACTTTATGACCAGAAAAAGCGAAAAAGTCACAGTTAATATCCTGAACATCTACACTTAAATGGGGAGCAGACTGAGCGCCATCTATTAACACTACTGCTCCTTTATCATGAGCCATTTTAGTCATCTCTTTCACAGGATTAATAGTTCCCAAAGTATTAGATTGATGTACTACAGAAACTATTTTAGTGTTATTAGACAACATTGCTTCATACTCATCTAATATTAAAACACCATCATCATCAACCGGAATCACTTTCAAATTTGCACCTGTACCGTCACAAACCATTTGCCAAGGGACTATGTTTGAGTGATGCTCCATTGTAGATATGATGACATCGTCACCTGGCTTTAAATTATCTCTCCCGTAACTATCGGCGACTAAATTAATTGCTTCAGTGGTTCCACGCACGAATATAATCTCTTCAATCGAAGCAGCCTTGATAAAATCTTTAATTTTCCCTCGGCTTTCTTCATATTTATCGGTAGCGAACTGACTTAAGGCATGTACCCCTCTATGAATATTAGAATTATATTCTTTATAGTAATCTGATATCGCATTAATGACGCTCAGAGGTTTCTGGGTGGTTGCCCCGTTATCAAGATAAATTAACGGCTTGCCGTTCACTTTCTGAGAAAGAATAGGAAAATCGTTTCTTATGTCCTCAACCGTTTTTTTCCCTATGTATTCTTTAATATGTTTTTGGTTCAATTAGCTTATCCTAAATTTAAAGTAACGTTTGGTATTGATGCCTCATAAGCATTATCAATATATTCCATAAAGCCTTTATCATCTAATTGTTCAATGATCTCCCTAGCGAAAGCCTGAATTAAAAACTTACTTGCAGTTTTTTCATCTAACCCCCTGCTCCGCATATAAAACACCGTTTCATCATTTATGCTTCCGGCGGTAGCTCCATGTCCACATTGCACATCATCAGCATATATCATTAAGCTTGGCTTGCTATCCACTTCAGCACCTTCTGATAGAATTAAATTCTTATCTGACTGCGTAGCATTGGTTTTCTGCGAATCTTTTCTTACTAGTACTTCTCCACCAAATACGGCCCGAGACTCTCCATCTAGGATCCCCTTATACACTATGTTGCTCGAACAATTGGGTTTAGCATGATCTATATTTATTAAATTATCTATATGCTGATCTCCGACAGTTAAATATAAACCTATTAGGTCACAAGATGCTTCCTCACCATCAAGTAGCACTGACATTTCATTCCTAGACAAATTTGACCCATTTGAAAACGTTGAAGATTTAAGATCACTCTTTTCATATTGCACCACATTAGTTACGCCCATATGCACAGAATCCATACTTTCAAACATAACTCTGTTATGTGTCAAGCTTGAATTTTTACCTAAGATCACCTCTGTCACAGCATTAGTAAAATGTTTCTGTTCTCCTTCTGAGAAAAAGGCTTCAGAGAGCAACACACTAGCATTGTCCTTCACATTCAGCAGTAATCTGGGATAACTAGCGACATTCTCTGATCCTCCAGTTATATTGATCACCTCAACACAAATATCAGGATTATTACTCCCGACTTCTATGTACAAACCTTCATCAAACAACGCTGAATTCAAAGCCACAAACCCGTCCGAGTATGATACGTGCTTACTTAGGTTATTTTTAACGAACTCAGAACCAGCAGTTAAAGCTTTCTCTAGAGAAGTGATCATTATCCCCGGAATACTATCTGGCTGTGAAGACATTTCCTCAGATAATTTACCATTGATCATCACCACTTTGATTCTAAGCGGCGAACTGAAACCCAATTCTTGAACTTGGTTGATAGTTCTACTTTGTGGATCAATCCTGTATTCGTTATTTAACACAGGGCCGACATTAGTGTATTTCCATTTTTCATTGCCTTTACGTGCAATAGGCATACCCACGTCACAAAAAGAATTCCAAGCATTTCGTTTAAATTCTTTCATAGCTTCGCTTGAATTAGCCACCGCTACATCATAATCAAGTTCGTACTTATCGTACTTTGCATCGAGTTGCGTCAAAGTCCATCCTCTCTACCAAATATTAATCACCCTTGACCCAATCATATCCTTTCGCTTCTAATTCTAAAGCCAATTCTGGGCCTCCTGATTGAACTATTTTCCCATTCACAAGTACATGCACTTTATCAGGCACAATGTAATTCAATAACCTTTGATAATGAGTCACTACCAAAACTGCATTTTCTTTGTTTCGGAAATTATTAACACCGTCCGCAACAATTCTCAATGCATCTATATCAAGACCTGAGTCAGTCTCATCTAAGATTGCTAATCTAGGGTTTAATAGTGTCATCTGTAAAATTTCATTCCGTTTTTTTTCTCCCCCAGAAAAACCTTCGTTAATATTTCTCTTAACCAATTCAGGGTCGATCGCAACCTGACTAACACATTCTTTTAGTTTTTGATCGAATTCCCTGGCAGAATACTCTTCTTCACCATTATGAACACGAATAGAATCTGCTGCTGCTTTGAGAAATTGCCAAGCCCTCACGCCCGGTAGTTCTGTAGGGTACTGAAAGGCTAAAAATACTCCTTCTCTAGCTCTTTCTTCTGGTTCTAATTCTAATAGTTCTTTGCCATCAAATGTGACAGAACCTTGTGTAACTTTATATTCAGGGCGCCCAGCGATAACATTAGCCAAGGTGCTTTTACCAGAACCATTAGGTCCCATTATTGCATGAACTTCTCCTGCTTTAATCTCCAAATCTATTCCTTTCAAGATCTGAGTGTCTTCGATATTAGCCTGTAAATCATTTATATTAATCATGTACAAATATTACCCTACCGTCCCTTCCAAACTCACTTTTAATAGCTGAGAAGCTTCCATAGCAAACTCAAAAGGTAATTCTTGAAATATCCCTTTGCAAAAGCCATTTATTATCATGTAATGAGCTTCTTCCTGCCCTATTCCTCTCTGCAGACAGTAAAACAGCTGATCATCGCTAACTTTAGAGGTAGTAGCTTCATGTTCTAACTGTGCAGTAGGATTCTTTACTTCTATATATGGTACCGTATGCGCTCCACATTGATCACCGACAAGCAAAGAGTCGCATTGAGTAAAATTCTTTGCGCCTTTTGCTGAAGGGTTTATTTTCACTAATCCTCTATAAGTATTCTCAGCATGCCCCGCTGAAATACCTTTAGCAACTATAGTACTCTTAGTGTTTTTCCCAATATGGATCATTTTCGTGCCAGTATCAGCCTGTTGGTAATTATTCACTAGAGCGACCGAATAGAATTCCCCTGTTGAGTTGTCCCCTTGCAAAATCACACTAGGATACTTCCACGTTATAGCAGACCCAGTCTCTACTTGAGTCCATGAAATCTTTGAGTTAACACCTGCCGCCTTACCTCTCTTGGTAACAAAATTATAAACACCGCCGACTCCATTTTTGTCTCCAGGATACCAGTTTTGCAGTGTTGAATATTTAATTTCAGCATTATCTAATGCCACCAATTCTACAACTGCAGCGTGAAGCTGCGATTCTTTTCTTACGGGAGCCGTACATCCTTCAAGATAGCTTACATAACTATCATCTTCAGCTATAATCAAAGTTCTTTCAAATTGCCCCGTATTAATTTGATTAATTCTAAAATACGTCATCAATTCAATTGGGCATCTGACTCCTTTAGGTATATAAGCGAATGACCCATCACTAAATACAGCAGAATTCAAGCATGCATAGTAATTATCTGAATAAGGCACTACCGACCCTAAGTATTTTTTGATTAATTCAGGATGTTTTTGGACAGCCTCGCTTATAGAACAAAATATAACGCCTTCTTTCTCAAGCATATCTTGATAAGTGGTTGCAACAGAAACACTGTCTAAAACTGCATCTACCGCTACACCAGCTAACTGTTTTTGTTCTTCAATTGGAATGCCAAGCTTATTGAACCCTTCAATGATTTCCGGGTCGACCTCATCTAAACTAGCAGGGGAATCAGATTTGGCTGTAGGGTCAGCATAATAATGCAAATCCTGGTAATCTATTTTGGGAAATTCAACATTAGCCCACTCTGGATGCTGATCAATTTGTTTCTCCCAAAATCTAAATGCTTGTAGTCTCCACTCCAACAACCATTCAGGTTCGTTTTTTTTGTATGAAATAAAGCGCACTATCTCCTCATTAAGACCTTTAGGAGCAACTTCCGCTTCGATATCAATTGTAAAACCCCATTTATATTCGGTGTCCAGATCAGTTGAGTGCCTAGATATACTATTGGGCGTAGTCATGTTGTAACCCTCCGATTTAAACTATTATAGCGCAAATGAGAATGAGTCTCATCTTTAAGCTCGAAAGATTCGCGATCTTTCGTTAATATTTATCGTTCAATCAAGCAATTAGCAAATCGCCTTTATCAGACTAACTATATTTACACTAGACAATATACTACAATGCTTTTTGTAATTGATATTATATATTAAATTAACAGAATCTGTAACATTAAATAAATCAAATGAAACTATGTGACAGTCATACCCACATCAATCAATATAGCAAGGCTGAAATACCTGACATCCTGACAAGAGCAATTGACGCTAATGTATCCCTTATAATCGCTGCCGGGACCACGATTGCAACTAGCCAGGAATGTATTGAATTGAGCCAAAAACATCCCATCATTAAAGCGGGAGTAGGCATACATCCAACTGAAGTGGATGGCTTTTTGGATGATGATGCTCTAGCAGTGCTAGGAAAATTAGTTGAAGAAAACGCAAACGTGGTTTGCATTAGTGAAACAGGTATGGACTATCTTCCAGGATCACCTGACAAACAACACCAAGAACAAGCTTTTAGAGAACAAATTCGAATAGGCATTAAAAACCAAAAGCCAATCATTTTCCATTCTAGAGAAGCTCATCAAGATGCATTTCGTATTTTACGAGAGGAGCAGATTGATTTAGTGGGCGGCATCATGCATTATTTCCAAGGGAATTTAACCACAGCTTTAAAAGCTATTGACCTCGGATGCTATATATCAGTGGCGCGACCTTTACTTAGACTCCCAGAATTAGAAGCTACGATCAAAAATGTACCTATGAAAAATATAGTTCTGGAAACGGATTGCTACCCTCAGCCTTTCAAGAAACACCGCTCTAGCTGGACAGAACCTAGACATCTGTTCGAGATTGCAAACAAACTTGCAGAAATCAAAGGGATATCAATTGAAGAAGTAGCATTTACCACAACAAACAACCTAAAATCTGTTCTCAGATTTTGATACAATATATGTTGAAACAATAGGAGGGAACCATGGTAAGCACCAACACAAAGTGTCAAATAGCATTTAAAGAATGGGCAGTAGCAGTTGACGCTCTCATGAGCGGCGAACAGGTTATGCTTATCAGAAAAGGCGGAATCAGTGAAGACTCCAAGCATTTCACTGTGATACATGATAAATTTTTACTATATCCCACCTATGAACATCAAGCATTAGAATTGATCAAGCCTAGCTTCCAAAAAAACCTAGAAAAATATCAGAATTCCACAACGATACAGGATCCTGTGACTTTCAGCTCATGGGCAGAAGTAATTGAAGTCATCGAGCTATCAGATAAAGACAATCTAGACTCTTTATCCCAATTTCATATATGGACCAATGATTACGCTGAAAGTAGGCTGAGATGGAAGCCGTCTTTCCCATTATCTATTATGATTTTAAAAGTACACTTGCTCAAAACACCTCTAGAAATCCCATACCAAGACCATTTCGGAGGGTGCAAATCATGGGTTGAATTGCAACAAAGTTTAGAGTTAGAACAAAATCCAGTACTTAACGCATCAGAACTAGCAAACACCATAAGCATCATCAAGGCGAATTTAAACTAACCTTTAGAGGACAAATGAATTATCGAACACTCCCAAGAACCAATCTACAGCTCTCCGAAATCGGATTTGGAGTATGGACAATAGCCACCAATTGGTGGGGTCACATTGAAGATAATGACAAACGCCTACTTTTAGAAAACGCTATTGATCTAGGCATCAACTTCTTCGATACAGCCGACACCTACGGGGAGGGATTTGGAGAAGAAGTACTCGCAAAATATATTCCTCATAAACGGCATGATATTGTAATTGCAACCAAATTTGGCTACGACTTTTATGATAAAACTCCAAGAGTAGGCCACCAGGAACGTCCTCAAAAATTTGAACCAGAGTTTATTAAATTCGCTTGCGAACAAAGCTTGAAAAGATTAAACACTGACTACATTGATTTATACCAATTACATAATCCAAGAATTGACACTATTGAAAAGGACTATGTTTTTGAAACACTGGAAGAACTAAAATCTGAAGGGAAAATCCTTCATTACGGATCCGCCTTAGGACCAGATATAGGTTGGTATGAAGAAGGCGAAGCCTCAATGATCGAACGCAATGTAAACTCTTTACAAATAATCTACAGTATTCTAGAACAAGATCCAGCTAGAGCTTTTTTCCCTATTGCTGCCGAAAAAGAAGTAGGACTAATATCAAGAGTTCCTCATGCGTCAGAAGCCTTGACAGGGAAATATACCGAACCTCCGGTTTTCAAAGAAGGAGACCACAGATCTCATCGTCGTATTGAATGGTTGCAATGGGCTCTACAAAGAGTTGAAAAAATCGACTTTATTCACGGAGAAGACATTGGTCGAACTTTAAGTCAAGCTGCAATCCTATTCTGTCTCAAACAACCAGCGATAGTTAGTGTATTGCCCAATATTACAAATATGGAAGACTTAAACCATTTTATAGGGTCACTAGATTGTCCTCTATTCACAACACAAGAAGACGATGAAATACTAGAGCTCTGGAACAGTGATTTCAAATCTCAAGGCGAAGAGGAACAAAACCTAACAGAAGTCTAAACCTACCTTTTCCTGATAATTCTCGAAAACCACTTACCTAAGCCCTTCTCCGTATGTGTATCTGCAGGCATATCACCAGCTGATATAAAAACCTCCATGTCCCTAACGTCGTTAGAGTACAAATAATCTATCACCGCTTCCGCAGAAGTGAATTTAGGAGTAAACCCAAAATAGTCTGTTACTTTTGATGTAGCCAAAACAATAGGATGCCTAAATAACGACCATTCATAATAATTCAATTTATGAAAAGTCAAAATTCTGACTATTAAATTGACGGCAATAAATGGTAAAGCTTTAGGGAAGGACCAAATTTTTCTTTCAACAATATTAGAAAATTCTTTAGGTAACACAACACCTTTCGAAGCCACGTTAAATGTTCCAGTTGCTCCAGTATCTAAAACGACATTAAGCGAATCAATAAAATCATATTCATGGGTGAACTGAATTGGATAAGAGTTGATAACTGACATGCGTTGCCAATAATTTGATTCAACTAAGTATTTTACATTTGATGATGGACCCAGTATTGTGGCAGGCCTCAACACAGTCATCCCAATCTGTGAATTTTCGGATATATATTCTTCTATTTTTTTTTCAGATAATCGCTCTTCACACTCATTTTCAAAATTCAAATTTCCTAAGTCTTCTTCCCCTAATGTTCGCCACAAACTTTTTACTGGCGAATATACACAGGAAGAGCTTATATAAATCAAATGTTCAATATCTGAATTATCACATGAATCAATTAACGCATTCACCAATTTATCAGATATGCTTTCAACCTGAGTTCCATTCGCTTTCCAGTGACTACATCCTATATCACCAAAATGTATTAACACATTGACTTTATGTTCTCTTAAAGCAGAATAATAAGACTTTTCGATATCCTGCTTTACCGTAACCATATTTCTAACAGCAACAGGTTTTAATCCTTCACAGATCACCACTATTTTAGAATACTGGCCAGACTTATCCAAATTTTGTAAAAATCTCTCTACGTACGGATTACGTCCAGCTACAATACCCAATACGATTGATTTTTTTTCGGCCATCATTTAACTCTTGTAGCCAAAAAATCAATCAAATAATTTATTTCTTCTCGTGCCCAATCCGGTATATTAATATCACATACGCTTTTCTTTGCTCTTCCAGAAATATCATCAATGAAATTCAGAGCAGCTTGTCGGCTACCAGAGTTTTCTAAAATGATCATAACAGATGCGACATCTCTATCATTCAACACTTCTTTACCGTATAACTCTGTCAGTTTTTTATAATTTGATCGCGAGCTGTTAGCGAAACCATAGACCACGGGATAGGATTTCTTTTTCCTGTATATATCGCCTCCTATAGGCTTGCCGGTAATTTCCGGATCTCCCCACACACCCAGGTAATCATCTCTAATCTGAAATGCTTGTCCCAGTAAGAAACCGATTTCTTCAAATTTGCTAGCAAATTCAAGGTTTTTCGTGGCTGAAAGCGCGCCCATAACAATTGAACTCTGAATGAGAGCTCCTGTCTTACCTGCAATCATACCTAAGTATCTCTCAACACTTACGTCATTTGTAGACTCAAAAGACAAATCTTCGCATTGTCCTATGATCATACTGATATATGCATTTGTAAGCACTTTTGATATAGCTATATTGTATTCATTTGAAAATTCGCCCCGAAAATTCGCTATATCTCCCAGGGTATGTAACGTATTACCTGAAACCAAAGCTTTAGAAATACCCCATAGATGCCAAACAGTTTCTCTATGACGTCTCTCAATATCATTATCTTGAATATCATCATGAATCAATGAAAAATTATGTATCAATTCCAGTGAAACCGCCGCATCAATGCATTCATTAACGTCACCCCCTAAAGCTTCACAAGTAAACAAACACAAAGTAGGACGTAAGCACTTCCCCATATTCTTAGCGGGGTCGATCTTATAGCCTTCTGCATCTGTAAATCCCAGATGATAAGAATGAATATCAAACAATTCCATGTTATTTCTAAACGGTACTATGGACCCCAATCCCTCTATAATCCTAGACTCATATCTATCAAACATTGGAGGGATTCCTTTTAGCTTAACGTTCAAAATAAGGCGCCTTAATATAAAATGTGTGCAAAATATCGATATCCATTAGAAAATCGTAGCAAAAGGAATTTTCATATGTCAAGAAACAAATACAGACATCCAGTGTATAATCAAAATATAAAATTATTTTGAGGTTTACGATGTTAGCAAAAGCATACCTCCTTATTGAAACAGCAGTGGGAAAAACACGAGAAGTAGCCGATATACTACATTCCTTAAACGGAATAAGTAATGTGGATGTAGTAACTGGTCCTTATGATATTATCGCAACAATAGAAGCTGACGACATGGCTATAATTGGCGGGATAGTAACTGAAAAAATCCATACTATTGAAGGTGTGGTTAGAACCGTAACATGCGTCGCAGTCGGTCACTGAACTAACGACACGAAAAGGAATAATAGTGGACTTCAATTTTACAAATGAAGACTTAACATTTAGAAACGAATTAAGAGAATTCGTAGACCAAGAATTGCCTGCCACTTGGGAAGGTTTAGGAAGATGGCCAGAAAATTGGGACTGGGATAAAACCCTAGATTTCAGGCGCAAATTAGCAGACAAAGGCTGGCTAACAATGCACTGGCCGAAAGAATACGGAGGATTAGACGTATCCCCCATAAGAACTGCTATATACAATGAAGAATTAGCCTACCTTAGGGCCCCTGGTAGAGACATATTTGGCGTACGTATGTTCGCACCAACTCTTATGGTCCATGGCTCCGAAGAACAAAAAGAGCAATTCCTTCCTCCCGTTGCTAGAGGAGAGGTCCAATGGTGTCAAGGTTATAGTGAGCCAGAATCTGGTTCAGATCTTGCATCTTTGAGCACTAGAGCTGTGCTAGACGGAGATGAATACGTCATAAACGGCTCTAAAATATGGACTACTCTAGCACATAGGGCAGATTGGATTATGTGTTTAGCTCGGACAGATCTAGACGCACCAAAACACCGAGGCATAAGTTTTATTTTAGTAGATATGAAAACGCCCGGAATAGAAGTCCGTCCAATCAAGGATATGACTGCAGGAAGCGAATTTAACCAAGTAATATTCGATAATGTAAGAGTTCCCGCTAGGAATGTCGTAGGAGAAGTCAATCGAGGTTGGTATGTAGCAGTAACCTTGTTAGACTTTGAACGCTCCGGAATCGATTACTCAGCGATAGGAAGGCGATTATTAGATGATATGACATCCTACGCAGAGGAGACATTCTCAACGGGCGGATCAAAATTAATCGATTTGCATTGGGTAAAAGACCTATTATCGCAACGATATATGGAATGTGAAGTGGCCAGACTTATGGCATATAACGTAGCTTATATGCAGGAGCAGGGACTTATTCCCACAAAAGAAGCATCAATCAGTAAGGTTTTTGGAAGTGAAACATTACAGAAGGTAACAAATTCCTGTCTGGAAATCCTAGGTCCAGTTGGCACTTTAAAGAAAGATGATCCCTACTCTCCACTATTAGGCAGAATCCAAGAAAACTGGATGATCAGTTTTTCACACAAAATAGCAGCAGGCACTTCAGAAGTGCAAAGAAATATAATAGCCGGTAGGGGCCTAGAACTGCCCAGGGGTTAAACTGTTGCTGCGAAAATCTCTAATTCTTTTGGGTCAACGTCCAAATTAGAATCTTTAAATCTTCTCATGATTCTAAAAATTGTCCTTACTGTCACATCAAATTTTAGTGCTGCTTCTTCTACCGACAGATCTTCTTTTTGCATAGCTCGAATAACTTTCAGATCTTTCGCTAGCCTTTGACATTTTTGGAACCATACAGGGTCATCATATTTACATTGAGGCAAAGGACAAGTCAGACAAGATGTAGATATTTCACATCCCGTATCTTCATAATGAAAAAACTCCTGAGAGCCTTCAAATCCTTTTACACTATTGTCAAAAGTCGTCATACCTCACACCTCCACAAAATTCATATATCTATCCTCTAATCATTGAGATAGATACAACCACCAAAATACTCTTGCGCATACTATGCCCGTTATGTCTACTAGGGTGCAATAAATATCAATACATGTTTGGTCTGTTTTCCCATATATTGCGTATAAAGGTGTTAAAATTCGCATATATGGTAGTTTTCCAATAAATTTGAGGTATTCTATGAGTAATTATGAAACTATGTCTTACACCAGAAACGGGAAAATAGGATATATAACGTTCAATCGACCCAAATCTTTAAATGCAGTGAATTTTCAATTCGAACAAGATTTTCATGACTCTCTTCTCGAGTTCGATTTAGATGATAATGCATGGGTAGTGATTGTCTCTGGAACTGGAAGATGTTTTTGTGCTGGAGCTGACATAAAGCAAAAGTTCAATGAAATGACTCCTGCACAAAGAGCCAACAGAACTAAAGGAGCTAACCCAGAAAGCTATCTAGGAAGAACAGTAAACTGGAAACCCGTAATTACAGCAGTGCACGGGTATGCCCTGGGCGCAGGAATGCTTATCGCCGCAGAAAGTGATCTTGTAGTGGCATCAACAGAAGCTCAATTTGGAATCACTGAAACCAAGCGCGGCCTACCAGGGGGTCACGTATGGGCAAAAATGAATTCCTTCATGCCTTCCAAAGTCATTACTGAAATGTTAATAACCGGAGAACCTCTGTACGCTAAACGTCTTTATGATTTAGGGTTCATCAACCGCCTAGTAAATTCTCAAGAAGTCATTTCCTCTGATTTGAACCCAGAACAAGTCAATAACCAAATACTTAAACTTGTGTTAGCTGAAGCTGAAAAATTAGCCAATTTGATTGTAGATACCCCCCCATTAGCAGCCAGGTCTGGAGTCCGGCTGTCACGAAATCAATGGATTATTCCGGCCATTAATGCAGACTTATATCTACAACCATTAAACTTACACGACACTGAAGACTTTCAAGAAGCTACTAAGTCGTTTATAGAGAAACGCCCGCCTAATTACCAAGCAAAATAACTCAATTTTTGGAAAATAGATTTCTGGAAGTTAACATTTGAGGATGAACTAGCTTTCCTTGATTCACCAGCGAAATAATTTCTCTATCTAAAAATTCCTTCATTGCATTACCGAGATTTTTAGATGCCAAATCATGTAATAGGCGCTGATACGGATATCTTGTGTTTTTAACCGGATCCAACTTATCTGCCAAAAACACAATTTTTCCTACATCATTCAACTCGTAATTCCCCGTAGTGTGCCAAAATACAGCCTCATAAATAGATTCATTAAAAGGCTCCATATGTTGAGACAATATTTTAGCCCCCACAGGACCATGCAATAACATTGGGATTTCTATTTCAATATCACATACAGGTAAATCAAAATCATACGCTAGCTCAAGTAATTTTTCTGGAGGGGTGAGCCTGCAAATATCATGTCCTTTGGCACTCAAATATACTTCATTAGTATTTGCCCCATGGATTTCTGATAGCTCTAGAGCTATATCCACAACAGTATGGATATGGGATTTCATCCCATTAGGAAAATCACTAATGGCTTCGTCTATAAAGTGCTCAAGTGAGTCCACAGAATTTTAGCCCATAGCAGCAAGTGGCTGCCCTCCAATCAAATGTAAGTGTGAATGAGCTATCTGTTGTCCTGCATCATCTCCCTGGTTCATTACAAGCCTATATCCACTATTAGTTATTCCTTCTCTACGAGCCATTTCTTCCGCTACTACAAATAAATGACCCATAATAGGAATCTGCCCAGGCCCTATATATGCTAGCGACTTAAGACACATTACAGGGATAATTAACAAATGGACTTTTGCTTGGGGGTTAATATCTTTTATAACTATCACTTTGTCATCTTTGTAAATGACACTGTCACTAGTGATATCTCTAACTATATTACAAAACACGCATTCAGCCATAATTATCCTCTACTTATATTGAAATATTTTTCTTTATGATAATGATTGTTACCATAAAGTAACTCTTGTGATTTTAACCATCTAGTATGCATTTGCAAATCATAATCATGAGTAAATCCAATTGCTCCGTGTGATTGGTGAGCTAGCATGCTAATCCTTTGAGTCGCTTCATTTAACCATGCTTTCGCCATGTGAGCAAAACCCTCTGAATTAATCCCGTTTGCTAATGCCCATGCCGCTTGATAGGCGACATGACGGCTCCCCTCTAGATCAATCGCCATATTTGAACAATGATGCTGGATCGCCTGAAAAGTTCCTACAGATCTCCCAAACTGGCTTCTTTGTTTCACATAATCTAAAGTTAAATCCAAGCAAGATGAAAGGCTTCCAGTCATTTGTAAGCACTTAGCTATCACTCCGCGTATAAATGCCCGGTTGTAAAAAACTTCACCATTATCTATTTCTCCTATAATTCGAGATTTTTCCAGGGAAACATTATTTAATGTGACAGAACTATTCTTATCCGAAGACATAAGATCCATAGACTGTATATCAACTCCATCCATGTCAGAGTCCACAGCAAAAAGAGTTATACCATGCTCACTAGTACGAGCGGGGATAATGATTAATTTTGCAGTTTGGGCGTACGGAACAAATACCTTAGTTCCGTCCAATATGTAATTCCCTTCAGACAAAGTTGCATTAGTTTCCACATCCGACCATTCGTAACTGCCTGACTTCTCAGCAAATGCCATTGTTGCTAATAAAGTGCCATCACTAATACTAGGCAACCAATTTGACTTTTGTGAATCAGAGCCCGCATCTAAAATAGTCATTCCTGCCAAAACAACTGTGGAAAACAATGGCCCTGGCATCAAGTACTTTCCTGTATTCTCTATCAAAACACCTAAATCTAGGAAGTCTCCACCTGTGCCTCCATATTCTTCAGGAATTCCTATGCCAGGCCATCCTTGACCAACGATTTGCGACCAAAATTCGTCAGTGCAGCCATTGGCATCTTCTTCCATGTCTCTCACAAATTGCATTGAGCATTCCTGATTTAAGAACTCATCTGAACTGTTCCTGATCATCTGTTGAAATTCTGTTAATCCAAATTCCATTTATATATACACTCTTTATTAAATTATTGATCTTGTTTATAAAGAATTCACAAATTTATCTAAGTTATTAATCGCTATCTCTATATTTTCTTTAGAATTAGCATAAGACAATCTCACGTACCCTTCACCAAATTCACCGAAAGCAGAGCCAGCAAGTAATGCGACACCAGCTTCATTTAATGCCCTATCTTCAAATTCGTTGCTAGTTAATCCGGTCTCTGAAATGTTTGGGAAAACATAAAATGCACCTTCAGGCTCAGGGCATCTAACCCCTTTAATGCTTCGCAAACCTTCCACAATTAAACTTTTCCGTTCGGAAAACTCTTGCGCCATTCCTATCACTTCCTCTTGTGAACCTTCTAGCGCAGCGATAGCTGCCATCTGAGAAAATGAAGCCGCACAAGATACGCTGTTAACTGCTAATTTCACAATATGGGGGACCAACTCAAGAGGCATAATCCCATAACCCAATCTCCATCCTGTCATTGCATAACTCTTAGAAAATCCATCTAAGATAATCGTCCTATCTTGCATGTCGTCTAACGACGCTATACTGGAATGATCTCCTTGATACAATATATCTTTATAGATTTCATCAGCCATTACGTATAAATCAGGATATGGCCTGACCATATCAGCTATAGACTTCAATTCATCGGCAGATAATGCAGAACCACATGGATTCTCTGGAGAATTCAAAATTATTAAACTAGTTTTATCATTAATTTTCTTTTTTAAGTCATTTAAGTCCGGATGGTATCCTGACTCTTCTAATAATTGCATAGGAACGGGTTTCGCGCCTGAAAATCTAATCATAGACTCATAAATAGGAAAACCTGGATTTGGATATATCACTTCCATTCCTGGTTCTGCTAAAGCAAGAATTACGTAAAACATAATTGGCTTCGCCCCAGGAGTAACAACAACACTGTTAGGATCCGTCTCTAATCCTCTTACTTTCCTGCTGTTTTCACTTATAGCTTCTCTCAATTGAGGTAAACCCGGGGTCGGTCCATAATGAGTATAGCCGTCTTTGAGTGCCTGCATTCCTGCTTCAACAATATGGCTTGGAGTGTCAAAGTCTGGCTCTCCAATTTCAAGATGAACTATCTCTTTGCCTTGTGCTTCCAAGTTTCTTGCCTTCATAAGAACCTCAAATGCAGTCTCAGTTCCTAAAAGATTCATTCTACTGGCTATCCCCATGTGGTACCTTCTCCTTTTACAGTTACATTACTTATTCATTTATATTTTCTGTTCTGAGCGATAACCCAAAAATCTTAATAAACCCTTCGGCCGATGCATGGTCGAATTCATCGTCCCTATCATAAGTGGCTAATGCCTTAGAATATAACCCTTGATCAGATTCTCTTCCTGTGACAGTGCACTTACCTTTATATAAACAGACTTGAATTTTGCCAGACACGTATTTTTGAGTGTCATCTATATATCTATCCAAATTAAGTCTATGCCTACTGAACCAAAGTCCATTGTAAACAATTTCAGAATATTCCCTTGAAACATTATGCTTGAATCTAGCTTGGTCTCTACTCAATGTCAGATCTTCCAAAGATTTGTGCGCTGTGTGCAATACAATCCCTGCGGGAGATTCATATATTTCTCTAGATTTAATCCCCACCAAACGATTTTCCACGTGGTCTATTCTTCCAATGCCATGATTGCCAGCGATTTTATTAAGCTCTACGATGAGTTCAATTCCATTCATTTTTATATTATTAAGTGACACAGGAATACCTTCGATAAATTCTAATTCAATATATTCTTTGCTATCCGGTGCTTCATTTGGAGATGTTGTCCATGTGAACGCCTCTTCAGGTGGTTCAAGTCCGGGATCTTCCAGTTCTCCGGCCTCTGCGCTTCTACCCCATAGATTTTCATCCACTGAAAATCTACTGTCTTTGACATTAATCGGTAGATTGCGCTCATTAGCATATTCTATTTCATCAGCTCGGCTCATGCCCCAATCTCGTATAGGTGCTATTAATTTGATCTCAGGCATTAATGCAGCAGCACTTACTTCAATTCTGACTTGGTCGTTTCCTTTGCCTGTGCATCCGTGAGCGATCGCATACGCTCCTTCCTGTTTAGCAACATCCACTAAGCATTTTGCTATTAAAGGCCTTCCTAAAGCTGTGGCTAAAGGATATTCCTCTTCGTATATAGCCCCTGCTTTTAAAGCAGGCCAAATATAATCGGTAACCAAAGGTGCTTTAGCATCAATCGTAACAGCTTTGTCAGCGCCCACCTCTATTGCCCTTTGTTTAATAGAGTCCAGATCAACCATGCCTAAATCTATTGTTACAGTAATAATTTCAGCATCATAATTTTCTTTTAACCACGGTACAGCAACTGAAGTGTCTAACCCTCCGCTATACGCTAGCACAATTTTGTTAGTCATAATTTCCTTATATCTTATTCAACACTGATTCTAATTTTTCAACACATTCGTCAACATCAGCAGATGTTATATTAAGAGGCGGCATAAATCTGATTGCATTAGGTCGAGGAGCATTTAATAATAATCCTGCAGCATTGCATTCAGTTAATACTTGCGGCGAAATATCCTGATCAAATTCCATCGCTATTAACAATCCTTTTCCCCTAATTTCATTTATGAATCCATATTTTTCTTTAAGCTGACTCAAAGCGTTCATAAAATAAATTTCCATTTCTTTAACGTTTTGTAAAACTCCACTGTTTATCAAATGATCCGTACCAGCAAAAGCTACAGCAGTGGTCAAAGCGTTACCTCCAAAAGTAGAACCATGATCACCAGGAACTAACGCCATACAATATTCTTTAGACAAAAAAGCTCCTATAGGCAAGCCGAACCCTAATCCTTTAGCCAAAGTCATCACATCTGGCTCGATGCCATATTCCTGATACCCAAACAAACTGCCTAATCTTCCAATTCCTGTCTGCACTTCATCAAGTATTAACAATATATTATTCTTATCACACCATTCCCGAACTCTAGGAAGATAATCATCAGAAGGAATGATAACTCCGCCTTCTCCTTGAACCGGCTCAAGCATAATAGCTGCAGTTTTATCAGTAGTTGCGTTTATAATCGCATCCACGTCATTATAGTCAACATGAACAAACCCTGGCAGCAATGGTGCGAAATTTGCTTGGTAATGAGGTTGCCCAGTAGCAGCCACCGTACCTAATGTTCTCCCATGAAACGAATTTAGTGCTGTAATGATCTCATAAGCCCCATCTCGATTGAGCATCCCGTATCTTCTGGCTAATTTAATAGCCCCTTCATTAGCCTCTGCTCCGCTATTCCCAAAAAACACTTTATCTAATGCGCTGTTCTCTATCAGCAATTCAGCTAGTTTAAGCTGCGGTATGGTATAAAATTGATTTGAGGTCTGTAGCAAAGTGTCGGCTTGATCTCTTATAGCTTGAGATATAACGGGGTTAGAGTGCCCTAAATTATCCACAGCCCAGCCAGCTACAAAGTCCAAATATTCTTTTCCATCGGCATCCCAGACTCTTGCTCCTAACCCTTTCTCAATAACCACCGGCTGCCGCCTAACAGTTTGAGCATAATACTTATTTTCAATTGCTATCCACTCAGAATTGTTCATGTAACCTCTCTTGAAATTCCTTATAACTTTACAGAATAGTGACTAACTGCTTATATCCCACTACTTAGCCCTAATATACGTGTACCAATCCTTTTGTCTTTCACACAATCCATCAAAGAATTTGGCTTTCTCCCATCAATGATATCAGCATATTTAACATCATTAAGCGCAGTTATACACGCACCTAACTTAGGTATCATGCCTCCTTTAATCACGCCTGAACTGATCAAGTTCTTAGCAATGGTAAGATTCATCCGCGGAATCACTCTACCATTATTATCCATGATTCCAGGCACATCGGTCAAAAAAACTAACCTCTCAGGAGATATTTTTTTTGCTATCTCTCCTGCTGAAGTATCTCCGTTGATATTCAGTGGTATTCCTGAGTTATCAGTTCCGTCATTTTCATGGACGCCCACTGGCGAGACCATAGGCATGTAACCAGCATCTAAAATCGTCTTCAAAGGGTCATCATTTACTTTTATGACTTGACCTACATACCCAAGCTCTTTATTAGGGATATTAGCTTCTAAAATCTGGCCGTCAACCCCACTTATGCCTATACTTTTACCTCCCATACGATTAACCAAAGAAACCATTTCTTTGTTTATTAATCCTGTAAGAACCGCCACCACTATATCCAGACTAGGCCTATCCGTAACACGCAAACCATCAACAAAAACGGGTGATAAATTCTGTTTACCCATCCATTCAGATATAACATTCCCTCCTCCATGGACAACAACAATCTTATATCCTTGTTTTTGTAATTCTATTAAATCTTTGATAGTAGTGTCATGGCTACCCAATGTACTGCCACCTATTTTAACTACCAGGTCGATATCTGACACAATCGCTCCATTATAAAAACGTCTTTTAAAAGTAAATGTTTAGGTGGTGTATGCGCTGTTGATGATTACGTATTGTTCTGTCAAATCACAACCCCATGCTGTTGCATCAAATTCACCTAAATGAAGCTGAAGTCTAAAATTTACTTCTGACTCTTGCATCAGGGCGACAACTGCATCTTTAAAATATGGAATCGATTTTCCAGATTCCATAATGCACACGCCATTAATAAAAAGATCTATTAATTGTTCATTTACCTCAACGTCACTCATCCCAAGTGCCATTAATATCCTGCCCCAGTTAGGGTCTGCTCCGTAAACAGCAGATTTAACAAGATTAGAAGCGACAACTGTTTTAGCCGCTTTCCGTGCATCTTCTTTGCTTTTGGCGCCACAAACATCTACGGTGATAAGTGTTGAAGCTCCTTCTCCATCTGCAGCTAGCTTGCGAACTAAATCGGTGCATACGTAACGGACACCTTCAACAAATACCTCGGCACCAGTGGAGTCAGCATTGATCGGGTCATTCCCTGCTGCACCATTAGCCAAAATTAAAACAGTGTCATTAGTACTAGTATCCCCGTCAATAGATAACATATTATATGTATCATCGCATGCTTCTTTAAGGACACTCTTCAAAAAGCTTTTATCTATAGAAGCGTCCGTTGTGATAAAAGAAAGCATTGTGGCCATATTGGGATGTATCATCCCTGAACCTTTCGCAACTCCACCAATGGTTATGGTTTTTCCATTTATTTCCAATTTAACCGCAATTTCTTTGGGTTTTGTATCAGTGGTCATCATTGCTCTGGCAACATCAGGTCCTGATATTTCGTTCAATTCGATCTTATCTAAGCCATTTTTAATAAGAGCCATTGGCAGTTCAACGCCGATGACACCTGTGCTACATACCAAAACTTCCTCAGCCGAACATTGAATTTTTTCTGACACCTGTTTAGCTATCTCTTTCGCATCCAAAAAGCCTTGTTCTCCAACACAAGCGTTCGCTATGCCCGCATTAACAAAAATACATCGAGCCATACCATTCTGAATATGTTCTGCAGTTACATCAACCGATGGGGATCTGATTGCACTCGTAGTAAATACGCCCGCAGCGGTACATTCTTTTTCGGAGACAATTAAACCTAAATCAAGTTTATCTTCCGCAAAAGTTTTTAAGCCGGCAAAAGTAGTACCTGCACTATAGCCTATAGGAGACGTAACATTCCCTTCTGGAATTTCATTAATTAAATCTGTCATATATTTCACTTATAACCATTTTTTCACGTGCTCAAATTCAAGCCAGTGTATATTAGGGGCAATTATACCAATAAGTTAATACAAAACAAAAAAACTATTGGACTACAAATAATCCAGTAGTTATAATCAATTACCTATGACACAGTTTTTGCCACTTCGCGGATTAAAATATAACCTTCAAAAATTTGATTCATTAGATGAATTAATCTGCCCACCTTTCGATTTAATATCATCAAATTTAAAGAACATTCTTGAAAACAAAAACCCATACAATGCCGTCTGGCTTGAAGGTACTTCTCAAATTAAGGATGGCAGCGAAAATAAATACCTAGACTCAAAAAACACATTCAACAAATGGTTGAACAATGAAATAATAATTAGAGATGAAATCCCATTATATTATTTAGTGAAATACAGATATATGCTAAACGGCACCGCTTATTCTGTGGCGAAAATTATAGGGATGTTGCAAGTTGAAGATCTTTCTACTGGTAACATCGTTGGGCATGAAAACACTTATCCACCTATCGTTGAAGACAGAATCAAATTACTAGAGACTACAGGTGTACAGTTCAGTCCTATATTGGCAGCATTTAAGGATGCATCAGGTACAGTAAAGACCATTGTGAATAAAACGTTACGTGAAGAAGCTGAAGCACACATAAATATCACAACCACGGACTCTTTAGATATCTGGAGCATCTCAAACAACGATGATATCCAGAGTATCAAAACAGCCTTAAACGATTCTACCGTATTCATTGCTGATGGCCATCATAGATATGACGCTGCGCTCGGAATTCAAAACTCGAACACATCAACTTTTGAGTCTCAGCACATCATGACAGCATTGATCGACCTAGATGACCCTGGCCTACAGATACTGCCGTATCACAGAATTATGAAAAATGTTAATGAAGAGCTTACAGCCTTAGTACATTGTAAATTATCTGAAATTTGCATTAATCATACCCAGAAAAATGTAGAGGAGATAGGTAGTCAATCATTATTAGACCTAATTTCTAAAACCACTCAAAACATTCATACTATCTGCACATTATCCCCTCAAAAGAACATTCTAAACATTTACAACATGGACCCACAATCATCAGAAGATGCCTTGGGAGAACTGGCCCATTCAGATGCTTGGATCCTACAGAGCAAGGTAATAGACTCCTGTATGCAGAAATATCCAAGCAGCAGCCTCACATATACTCACGATCTTACTGAAGGAATAATTTCCAAAGACTCTCTAGCTATATTCTTAGGTCCTTTCCCTAAGCCTGCATTTGAGAAAGTAGCGCTGTCAGAGACAAACATGCCTCCAAAATCTACATTTTTTTACCCTAAAATGCCTACAGGATTGTTATTCCATCCTATATATATGGGCCCTTAAACTTAACGTTCCCTCATGATAAAACTGCCTTTTTCTAAAGCCATTTACACAGAATAAGTCACCCGCTAATGTGTCCTAATTCTGGCAAAATCCGTTTCATGGCAGCAACAACTTCTTCAATGTCTTCTTTAACAACTGCGCCTAAATGTCCGACCCTGAATATTCTGCCGCTAAGTTTGCCCTGACCTCCTGCTAGGACGATCTTTTCACTATCTTTCATTGTTTTCATGAATTTCGATGAATCTAAACCATCAGGAATATGCACCGCAGTTACAGTATCAGAAGCCCAGCGTTCATCACTTGGCAGTAATTTGAACCCCAAATCCTTCATGCTCTGCCTAGTGTACTCAGCAACGTCTGATTGCCTGATAAATATATTTTCTATCCCCTCAGCTAACATCATATCTAATGCGACATCTAAAGCATAAAACAAGGAAATGTTAGGCGTCCAAGGAGTTTGCCCTTGCTCCAATGATTTTTTTGCAGCCCCTAAATCAAAATACGATTTGGGCATTTTGGCCGTTTCATAAGCCTTCCAAGCTCTTTCGCTAAAGCTTATAAAAGCTAATCCTGGAGGAATCATGAACGATTTTTGAGATCCTGTTGATACTACATCACAACCCCAGCCATCTACCGGCAAAGGAACAGATCCCAAACTACTCACAGCATCAACTAAAATCAAAGCTTCACTGTTATTCTTCACTGCACTGCAAATACCTTCCAGGTCGTGGGTAACCCCTGTAGAAGTTTCATTATGAGTGATAATAACAGCTTTAACGTCAGGATTTTCTTTGATTGACTGTTCAATTAAGTCCGGAGAAATTGCGTCTCCCCATTCACATATTATTTCTACCACATCAGCGCCATACGTTTTGGCTATCTCTACATATCTATCTCCAAAAGAACCGGCACTGCATGCTATCACCTTATCCCCAGGAGACAAAGTATTAACTATTGAAGCTTCAAGAGCCCCTGTTCCAGATGCAGTTAGTATAAACACATCTTCTTTAGTCATGAAAACTTGCTTCAATTTATCGGTTGTATCATCTAACAGTTTCTTGAATTCTGGGCCCCTATGATTGATCATAGGGCTAGTCAAAGCTTCAAGAACTGGATCTGGTAATGGGGTTGGACCTGGGGTTCTTAAGTTAAAAGTATCTAATGCCACTGAATACGCTCCTGATATTTGCCTCTCTATATGTTGCCTTTCCAGCAAAAATTATATCACCGCAATGACCTTAATCAAACTATTTTAAAATACCTACATGCTATACTAGCAACATGGTAATTACCTCTGAATCGATCTTAAACTCCCTTAACCCTGAGCAGCAACGTGCCGTTCAACATATCAATGGACCTATGCTAATAATTGCTGGGCCAGGCAGTGGTAAGACCAGAGTAATAACAAATAGAGCGGCTCATTTGGTGCTTAGTGGCACACTAAACAAAGCTTCGGTCCTAGCAGTAACATTTACAAACAAAGCAGCTAGCGAATTAAAAGATAGAATTTCACAGATGAAAATTGCTGGACCTGAACAAATAACTGCAAGCACATTTCATTCGTTTTGTGCTCGCATACTTAGAGCACATGGATCGTACGTAGGGCTAGATAGGAATTACTCTATTTATGACTCGGATGATCAATTATCTGCTATCAAAGAATCAATGATAATAGCTGAAATAGACACGAAGCAGACAAACCCAAGATCCATACAAAATTTAATATCTAAAGCAAAAACCTCTAGAAAAGATTCTCGGATGATGGCGCAGGATGCAGACACTTACTTTGAAGAATTAGCCGCGTCTATATACAGTAGGTATGAAGAGCTTCTTCAAAGGAACAATGCTGCAGATTTCGACGATCTCATTTCCAAATCAGTAGATTTATTATTGAATTACCCTGCAGTAAGAGAATCTTACAACCAAAACTATCAACAAGTAATGATCGATGAATTTCAAGACACCAATGCTTCTCAATATTTATTATCTAAACTATTAGTCCAAGATCATCAAAATTTAACCGTTGTTGGTGACCCAAATCAATCAATTTATTCTTGGAGGAATGCAGATATTACAAATATACTGAACTTCCAAGAAGATTTTCCTGATACTCAAGTGATATCTATTAACCAAAATTATAGGTCCACGCAAAACATCCTAAAAACAGCACGAAACGTGATTACGACCAATCAGCTAAATATCGATAACGAAATTTACACAGAAAACCCTGAAGGATCACCGGTAATATCACATGAAGCATTCGATGAATTAGATGAAGCGGCTTTTGTAATTGCAGAGTCCAAACAGCTCACGCAAGGACCTAATCCTGACTTCAAATTAAGTGATATCGCCATAATGTATAGAGTAAATGCGCAATCTAGAGTGATTGAAGAAGCTTGCCTGAAGTCGAGCGTGAAATATCGGATAGTTGGCGGAATACAATTTTATCAGCGCAAAGAAATTAAAGATCTAATCGCATATCTCTCGGCTATATCTAATCCTTCTGACGACATAAGCCTAATCAGAGCCATCAGTAACCCCGGCAGAGGAATCGGCAAAAAGACTCTGGACTCTTTAAAATCCTACAGTACCGATAAACATTTATCTCTACTTGACGCCCTGCAAGAGTTAAACTCAGAGCACGAAAACGATGGATCTATCCCACTAATGTTCAATTCAAGGTCAATCAAATTGCTATCAGGTTTTTACAATGTGTTCCACAATTTTATTGCTCAATCATCCAAAGTACCTCTCGTAGAATTAATAGATCTGGTTTTAGAAAATAGTGGCCTACAATCATCAATACTAGAGTCTTCAGACAAAGCTCAAGAACGGTGGGAAAATATTTTGGAATTCAGGGAAACTTCTAGAGAATTCAACACTCAGAATGCTCTAGAAGGGCTCTCGTCATTACTAGACCGACTAGCTTTAATTAACGATGTAGATTCATACGATGATACAGATAATTGTTTAACTTTGATTACTCTACATCAATCCAAAGGATTAGAATTTCCTGTAGTGTTTCTTGTAGGTTTAGAAGAAGGACTTCTGCCTCATAGTAGATCATTTGACGATCATTTCCAAATAGAAGAAGAACGCAGATTATGCTATGTAGGTGTAACGAGAGCAGAAAAACGGCTATATTTAACTCATGCCTTCCGAAGAGGTCTTATGGGGCAATATGGCCCTAGCATTAAATCTAGATTCATAGAGCATTTAGATACTAAGAAGCATGCACCTTTTGCACTCCCATCTAATACCGCCACATTAATCTCGCAGAATGGAGTCAAAGTAGCAAAGCCAAAAATAAAACCTGTACCTACAATAGGGCAAACAATACTTCATAATGCATTTGGAGAAGGTGTAGTATTAGATGTGCTACAAATAAACCAAGATTTTGAAATAACTATACAATTCAAAGAAAGCTCCGGAACTAAAAAACTACTACATAGTTTTGCCCCTATTGAAATTCTAGATAACATTTAAAATTCAGAAGGCCTAACTTATGAAGGTTAATCCAGAAAAAAATATCACTGTAAAAATTGTAGATTCTGAGCTAGAAAAAAATGATTGTGTTCGCATCAGAACCCAAGTCTTCGTTCTGGAGCAAGGCGTTGATCCCAATCATGAAATTGATGACTACGATGATAAATGCGTGCACGCAATCGCTTTAATCGGGTCTGAGCCTGTAGGTACAGGAAGACTCATCAAATTGTCATCAAGTAAAGCTCAAATAGGGCGAATGGCTGTTCTTCACGAATGTAGGAGATTACAAATAGGAACCCAAATACTAAAAAAACTAGAAAAACACGCACACGAAATGCAGATTACCACATTAATTCTACATGCACAGTTGTATGTAAGAAATTTTTACGAAAACAATGGATATACGGCAACGGGAGAAGTATTTTTAGACGAAAATATATCTCATGTTCTTATGACTAAACAATTATAATTTAGGCATCTACAGTTTCTATTATTTTGATCTCCATTTTTGCTATATGGCTTGGGGGTAAATCTCCTAAACTTTTACGCTCCGGAGAGTCAAAGAATGACTGCTCTTTAGAAGGGATATCATCTATAGAGTCAAATTTGCGCATCCAGATAAATTCATTTCTATCAAGATTCACCCAAGTGCCTTGAACAGGTATTCCAAGTCGTTCGTGTACGGGCCTTATGTGTTCGTTAAACAAAGAAATAAAAGAATCCATCATTCCCTTGTTTATAGTATAAGTTCTTAACTGCAATACAGGCATTTATAGACCTCACTCTTTGAATTTATTTATAACATCCGGATTAAACTCTAGGCCTAATCCAGGCTTATCCGGAACCTTGATTTGGCCGTTAATTACTTCCGGGGTCTCTAAGAACAATTCTAATGACCAAGGCATATATTCTACTGTTAAGCCATTAGGAATAGCCGACATAGTATGGACTTGGACTTCAGGAATAAGATGACTGACCACCGGTAAGTTGAAAGCTTCCGCCATATGCGCAACTTTCATGAATTGAGTGATCCCGCCTACTCGCATCAAATCAATCATAACAATATCAATTGATCGAGCTTCAATCATATGCCTAAAAGGCCTAATCCCGTAAACATACTCACCAGCGCATATAGGAGTTGTTAACGACTCCGCTACTCTAGCTAACCCCTGGTAGTCCTCGCAAGCAACTACATCTTCCAGCCAGAACAAATTATATTCCTCTACTCTAGATCCAATTTGTATAGCTTGATTTACATCCCACAGTTGATTGATATCGCACATAAGGTCAATATCAGGAGATAACACCTGTCTTAAAGTTTTCATTCGTTCAATTTCAGCAGATGCTGTTAACTCCCCTCCCATCTGGGTTTTCATCTGAGTAAATCCCAATTCAACTAATCTTGGAGCAATATATTCTAAATCTTTTAAATTCTTTTCCCTGACTAATTGACCACTAGCATAAGTGTTAATACTAGTCCTAAATCCACCCAATAAAGAGGACACAGTTTGATTTAGACATTTGCCTTTAATATCCCATAGTGCTGTGTCAATAGAAGCCATCGCTATATTTAGTATTCCTCCTGGGCCCGAACCAGTTGATGCTGTTATCAGCTTAGCGTACAAATTTTCTATTTGTGACGGGTCTTCACCAATTAATAATTCAGAAAGGTTTTCTACAGATAATTTAAGCGCTGGATACAAAGGGTTATTAACATTGCCTGGAATAAAAGAAACTCCTATTCCTGTTATTCCTTCATCTGTATGTAGCTCAAGGGTAACAAATCCTCTGGTTGAGTCACTCCCTTTAACACCTTCTACCAAAGGCTTATCTGATTGAATCCTTACAGAATTAACCTCAAATCCACTAATTCTCATATTAATATCTCCTTCTAGTAATTATGAAAGATCAAAAGCATGGAACTTCTCTGCATAACGCATGTTAACAGATTCCCCGTTTCTTGTTCTCCAATCTCTCATGTGATTAGCTACAGCGTCCATGTTTTCTATTTGGCTAGCATGTTTCTGTAATGCTTGGATTGCTATTTCTATCGTTTCAGAAACATCCACATACTCTTCTCCTAAATCAGAACCCATCACCCATAACTCTTTAACTTTATGAGGCTCTAACCCTTGTTCGAGCAAATCAGGGAAAGTAAGACGGTCTCTAGCTGTAGGGAATACTGCGGCCATCGCAGCTTCGCCTGAAGCTATATGATCAGGATGACCTATATATCCATTACCAGTAAGCTTTCTGGATGGATACATACATATCAAAATATCTGGTTTATGCTTCCGAATCTGTATTGTGATATCTTTCCGAAGAGATAATGAAGGCTCTAATACCGAATCTTCATAATCTAAAAACACTACCTCTTTTAACCCTAAAACTTCCGCTGCTTGTAATTGTTCAGCTTTCCTAGTTTGAATCAAAATTTCACTAGTAATAGCAGGGTCATCATTGCCTTTACTCCCGTCAGTACACAGCACATAAGTAACTTCCCATCCTTCTCTGCACCATTTTGCCACTGTGCCGCTACATCCCCACTCAGCATCGTCAGCATGTGCAACAACTACCATCGCTGATCGATATCCTTCTCTATCCGGCATCATTTATTCTCCTATGTTTATTAATTTATATATTATTCCTTCAACTTAGTATTATATAATTTTTATACATTTAAAATCAGGATAAGAATGAATAACTATGGCTAGATTATGGGGCAAAACATTTAATTACGAAGATGTTAGGGAAGGAGATGAGCTACCAGTATTAATCAAATGGTTGATGTTCGTAGACCCAAAAAAGGAACATTCGTTTTATAAAGCTGACGATCTTAAATCTTACGTTCGAGAAGCTATAATAAAAACCATACCTATCCAAAACCCATCCGAAAATCTTGATTGGATAACTCTCGAACTAAATCAAGATGTCTCTCTAAATACAAATCTTTCACTCACAGGAATAATAACCGCTAAGAATTTTAAACAAAATAAAGAATTAATAATTACTTTCAACATTGAATCAGATGATGGAACTGTACAGCAAAAAGCTATTGCCACTGTATTTGTCATTTAAATAATATTAACGTCGGTTCTTCCTATTCCTTGCTCTTCTAGATCTAGGTTTGCTGCCCGAATCTTCTTCCTCATGCTGGGTTGTAACCATCGAACCCAAATTTCTAGAAATTTTAGGCTTCTGTACAAACGTCCAGTGAATCTGTGTGATTACTGTCAATGCAACTCCTGGGATTATGAAAGTTATAGCTCCTTGCCTAGATATTCCTTCCCCCAAGAACAAAGCTTGATATACCAACAAATAAATGCCCATAAAAATCAGCGCCCAGGAGAGTGCTCCTGAAATAAATCCATTATGCCAAGGTGATCGAATCGTCAATACAGACCACAAAGGCCAAAAAACAAAAGAGGGGAACAAAAACCAGTCTTGATAGTACCATGGCTTAAGTTCTTTTCCTGGCTCTCCAAGGCTACTGTTTGCCATCAGTTTCGCCCCAACATGATGTGGAATTCCAACACATCAATTGGTCTTTTATTTTTTATGGATGCCACAGAGTATTCAACGCACATGCGAGCAAATCCTGAATATTCATATATGTGGCTACCCATGTTAACTACCGGAATAGGCCCATCTAATTGCACACTTATATCAGAAGGATTTTCTTCATTAACCCTTAAATCAATAAAATCACCGGTTAATTTTTCAATTTTATTTTTTAATTCTGTTACGAATTGTTGATCTTCCAATAATATCTCCTAAAATCGAGATCCTATTATTATACCAATTTCTTTATTTTCTCTCTTGGTATAAAATTCTGAAATCAAATCATAAGGTTCTGTCGATGTATACAAATATATCGCCAACATGGCTAAAATATTTAATTGAGAACACACCAAATTTTATTCTAATTGATATTCGGGAACCATCATTACATGAGAGTTCTCATATCGAGCACTCGATTGTGATCGAACCCCGGAAAATCATCAATAAGTTAAGTAACCTAGTATCATCAAAAAAAACCAAACTGATAATATATGATCAAGACAATAGCGAATCTCCAAGTGTAGCAAATTTGTTAATAGCTGATGGGTATCACAACGTATCCATACTAGAAGGCGGATTGCAACAATGGATATTGGAACAACAACCCGTTAAATCCCTAAACTGACACATTAAAGGTGATAATCATGGACATAAACGCAGTTAAAACAAATGCCAAACTCGTTGCAGAAGAATGGAAAGAACAAGTTACTGAACGGCAACAAAGAACGGAATTGCAAGAAGACGACTATAACCAATTAAAAAGCATAAATATCCCTCTGTTGGGAGTTCCTCAAGAATTTGGTGGATTGTGGCAAGATCTTCAATCAACCGGAAGCTCTATATGTGAAATCCTCAGGATATTAGCTTCTGGCGACCCTTCTGTTGCACTTTCTAGCACTATGCATCAAGGAGTTTTATCCCCATGGAGATCAGGCAAAGTAACAGAAGAGTACCGAGAACAGTGGAACGCACAGAAAGCCGAAGTTTTTCAAACAGTACTTGAAGGCAGCTGGTGGGGAACCATAGTATCAGAACCTGGTAGTGGTGGGGATTCAGGCCTAACAAAAACTGCTACGAAATTAGACTCTGGTCTAAAATACTTTATGACTGGTAAGAAACATTTTGGGAGTGGTTCAGGCCGGACCTCTTACATGACAACTCGAGCTGTCCCTGAAGGAGAAGAGACTCCTGACATTTTTTTCATCAAAGTTAAAGATATTCCATGGGATGGATCCCAAGGAATTCAACTTGATAACCCATGGAGAGGCCGCGGGATGCGATCAACCAACAGCCATGCATTTACATTCACAAATTTTCCTGCAACCCGCATAGCATGGCCTGGACATTCTGCTGAACTAATGGCGTCTAATGGAGGTCTCGGGCCGGTTGCATTCACCTCCGTCATAACAGGAGTAGTTGATTCAGCAATGGCTCACTGCAGAGAAAACCTGCAAAAAATTTTAGCTACATCCCCAAAATTAAAAGCATTCCAAGAAGTCCACTGGACTCAAGCAGAACAGGAATACTGGTTAATAAATCAAGCCATGAAAACAACCTTAGAAACCTTAAAAGATGGCACTTCAGATAGATATAACTCGTTGATGTTAAAAGAAGCAGTAGCAAATTTAGCAGATTCAATACTCAATCGTTTGTGCAAACTAACTGGTGGTACAGCTTACACTTGGTACTCCCCGTTAGGTGGCTGGCTGGAAGATGTAAGAGCATTAGGATTCTTGCGACCTCCATGGGCTTTAGCATATGAACAGCTGTTTAATATGAGCATCAATGAACAATAATATTGTGGATTTAACCCTTACCCTGGGAGGAGATCACATCACGCCTGTACCAGGTTTGATTGAAGTTGAAACCAGTCCTTTACAAACCCATCAAAGCCATGCCAGATCAAATACAAAATTAACCCTCCCAACGCATATCGGAACTCATGTAGATGCTCCGTATCACTTTATAGAATCCGGAGAAACTCTCGAAAACATGCCCCTATATAAATTCGTAGGTGATGGACTTCTTCTTGATCTACGGGAACTCAGTAAACCTAAAACCAGTATCAAATTAGAAGATCTAAAAAAATCATTGAATGGCAATACTATAAAACAAGATCAAATTGTGATCTTATTTACTGGATGGACTTCTTCGAAATCTGGGCAACCAGATTATTACACAGGGGGGCCTTATTTAAGTAATGAAGCGGCAGACTTTCTTGTAGGTCAACGTACTAAAGCTGTTGCTATAGATTTCCCCATAGACAAGCATCCCGCCACCCCAAATTCAACAATCACCGATTTCCCAGTCCATAGGATATTGCTAGGAGCAGAAATCCCAATAATCGAAAACCTAATAAACCTTCATTGCTTAGTAGGAGAAAAATTCACTCTAAGTGCCTTACCTTTAAAGCTGAAAGGCGGAGATGGCTCAGCTACAAGGGCTGTAGCATTCATAAACTCTTAATTCTAAACAACATGAAAATACTTATCGGTAGCAATAATGTATCTAAACAAAAAGAAATGCTTAATATATTCAGTGAGATCCCTGCAACTCTCATAACTCCACAAAATCTAAATGTTATTTATGACCCTCCGGAAGTAAGTGGCACTCACAAAGAGATTGCTGAACAAAAGGCGCTGCAATGGTCTACCATTACTGACCATTTAGTCATCAGCACGGATGGCGGACTAATCATTCCAACACTTGGAGAAAACTGGAACAGTACTCTTACTAAGAGACAAGCAGGAGAAAATGCTTCAGACCTAGACAGAGCAAGATATCTACTAGAAACTCTTAAGTTTGCCAAAGGAATCGAAAGAACGGCTTCATGGATTGAATGCGTAGCAATAGCTCAATCAAATAAACTATTAAAATCATGGGAGATATCTGGCCCAGAAGGAATGATCCTGAGTGATATTCCCTCCGAAGACATCAGCCCTTTCTGGGTTAATCATATTTGGTATTTCCCTGAAAAAGACAAAACCTACCATCATATGAATGAATTAGAAAAATGCTCTTTATCTGATCACTGGATCACAATAACCAATGTAGTACAGAACTTTTTTAGAGATTCTTATCCGGAACTCTGAGTTTAACTACCAATAGTAAAACTACAGCTAGCACCCACAAAGCCATATTATAGAAAAACACATTGCTGATTCCAAAGTTAGCAACGATCAATCTACCTGCTATAAACGGAGAGAAAGCACTAATAATACTGTTAGCACCCAACACCAACCCCATAGTTGCCCCTTCACTTCCTGTGCCTATCTGGTCTAATACAGCTGCTTGCAGCAATTGACCTAATGAGTATGTGAATAACCCCGTCAAAGCAAAAATAATACCCAGCATTAACTTGGAATCGCCTCCAACAAACGGTATCAATCCTACTAAAATCGAAGCTATGATCAAACTTGGAATTAGTACTTTTTTCCTGCTATATCTATCTGATAACCACCCCAGAACTGGAGAAGAAAAAGCTCCTGCTAATGTTAATAGCGAAAAGTAGAATCCAGCCAACGCAGGACCATAACCCAAACTGTCTTCGTATACATTGCTATCAGTTAGATACAAAGGAACCCACACCATCAATGAATTAAATCCTGTATTTCTAAGAAATATCACCAAGACCAAAATCATAATCACTCTATCTTTCAGAAGAGCTTTCGCATTTTTGACCCTGGTAAGTAGATCTACGACTTCTTGGTTCCTAGAAACGCTACTTAAATTACCTAATGCTAACCATACAAAAAAGGCTATGATTAGAGTAGGGATCACGTACGCTACCGTGGTGGCCCTCCATGGTTCCCAGGCTAATCCAGTAAATAGCGAAACCATCAACAATCCAGTTATGTAAGGCCCTGCGGTTGAGCCCACTTGAGCCCCAATTCCGTGCACAGATAAACCAAAACCTCTATTGTTCGGAAATCTTTGAGAAATAGTCACAATCGCAGGAATATGCCAAATCTGACCAGGCAGTGGCATAACAGCTGCTAGTAGTAATAAATATACATATGATTTTGATACCCCAAGGGCTCCGAAAACAATAGCTGCTAAGATTAAACAGCCAGTAAGTATTAGGCCCCATCGGTTATTAAACCGGTCAATAATAAATCCAGCAGTCATAGTGACTACTCCGCCACTAACCTGCCTTACGAAATGAAATAATTCAACCTGAATAGACGATAATCCTAATGATGCCTGTATGTACGGTATTAAAAACAAGAAAGCAGACATGTAATAATGGGTTATGCCATGCCCTATCGATAGCACGGTTAGAATGAATACATTAGCTGGGTTATTATCTCTAGCTGAAACGGAATTGTTTTCAGAACTCACAATTATTCCTCATTGGACTCTTGAATCTGCAAATTTTATATCTTGAAGATTCTATTTACAAGTTAGACAACACATAAAAGTTAACAATCCTATAATTGACTGACTAATACCCAACCGTTATTCTTAACATATCAGCTTGGTTCATGAGTGAAGATGCAGAATGGTTACAAACAACGAATTCAAAGTGGTTAGAGATCTTGATATAACAATTCCGATGCGTGACGGCATTAATCTTGCAGCCGATATCTACCGCCCTGATGCTCCTGGAAAGTTTCCTGTACTAATAAACAGAGGACCGTATGGTAAAAACAGCTATGCCTCTGATCCAGATCACTCCTTATGGTTCTTTCCTAAACATGGTTACATTGTTGTTAGCCAAGACTGTAGAGGGCGTTTTGATTCAGAAGGAAATAGCTATAATCCGGTATTCCAGGAAATGGCTGACGGTTATGACACTATTGACTGGATATCCAAGCAGCCTTGGTGTGATGGCAACATCGGAACAACTGGCCAGTCTTATTTGGGTGCGACGCAATATACCCTAGCATGCAACCCAATCAGCCATCCCAATTTAAAATGCATGGCACCTATTTCAGCTTCTTCCAATTTCCATGATAGTTGGGTATATCACACCGGCGGAGCTCTAGAATGGGGCTGGCTGATTCCTTACGCCATTCACAAAGGATTAAATACTCTACAACGAGCAGGGAAAGACCAATTAATTCCTGAATTTGAATCTTTGCTACTAGAAACAGATAATTTTGCAAGACCACTCAAAGACGAATGGTACAACCATTTGCCTCTACGAGACTGGGTTGAAAAACTACAAGATGTTGCGCCTTACTTATCAGAATATTTCGACAATGAACTTGATGGGCCATACTGGTGGGATGTCAATTTGAACAAACATTCGAATAACGTAAAAGTCCCTATGATGCATATAGGGGCATGGTATGACATATTTTTAGAAGGATGTTTGAATGGTTTCCAATCAGTATCTTGCGACGGTGGTAATGATTTGGCAAGAGACAACCAGAAATTAATTGTAGGGCCGTGGGCACACATACGACCTTTCACTCAACCAACAACCAAAGGAGCAGGAGATATTGACTTCGGGGTTGATTCACCTATTGAACTACATCAGCATTTACTCGATTGGTTTGACTACTGGATGAAACACAAAGATACAGGGATAAAAGATAAACCACCTGTTCTACTTTTTGTTATGGGAAAGAATGAATGGCGATACGAAAATGAATGGCCACTCAAACGTACGCAATACACCAAGTTCCATTTCCATTCAAATGGCAAAGCTAACAGTAGACACGGAGATGGTTCTTTAAGCATAATCCCGTCACAGGACGAACCTCTGGACTCATATATATATGATCCCAAAAACCCTGTGCCAACTCGCGGTGGCAACACTTTAATTATTCCTCACGGAGTATTTGATCAGAGACCAATCGAAGATCGAAACGATATGTTAATATACACCTCCGATCCGCTAGACAGAGACTTGGAAATAACTGGACCGATATCGGTTAAATTATTCGCGTCTACTACAGCAGATGATACGGACTTTACCGCAAAACTGGTAGATGTCCATCCAAACGAGTATGCCCAAAACATTCAAGACGGCATCATAAGAGCACGTTTTAGAACCTCAAGGAAATACCCTGCCAGAATATATCCAAATGAAATATACGAATACTCCATAGATCTTTGGTCAACAAGTCATGTATTTTTAAAAGGACATTCACTAAGAGTAGAAATATCCAGTAGCAACTTCCCTAGGTTTGATCGGAATCCAAACACTTTATCACCGCTAGGAGAAGACGCCAAGATGTTATCTGCGAAACAGGATATTTACCATTCTTATCAATATCCTTCGCACATTTTACTACCTGTAATTTCAAGCTAAGGGTTACAAATTAATGAACAATAACATGATATTTGACCAGGAACGATTAGAAACATTAAACGCAGTCCTTGGTGTTCTCATACCTGCAAATAACGCAATGCCTTCAGCAAGCGAGTTGAACCTCGAGCCTCTGATTAATGATTTAACCACAAGAACCAATGCAACAAAAAAATTAATCTTGGACGGACTCCAGCAAATAAACATCTATTGCGCTCAACAATATAGTATGCCGTTCGCTGAACTCCCCAAAGAAGGTAAGACTGAAGTATTATCTGAAACCGAAACCAAAAACAATGTTTTTTTCTCAACCCTACTTAGATTCGCTTACGACGGGTATTATAGTCATGAAGATGTTCTAAGCTCAATTGGCTACTCCATACCAAACCCTTTAGACTATAAACTAAACTCACCAAACCAAGAATTACTCGATCCTCAGCGGAAACGAGAACCTTTTTGGACTAACCCTGATTCCTAATAAGGATATAATCCCTCATGAATAGATTAGGTATTTCATTACTGTTTTTAATACTTTCTAGATTTATCCCGACTTTTATATCACTAACGAGATTATTAATTAAACTTCTATGGGATAAAAGAGTAAATCTTTTCGTGCGCCTTATCGCTTGGCTATGTATAGCCTATCTTATTATCCCGTCCCGGTTGTTCATCCCAGATTCTTTGCCTTTTGGAATGCTAGATGATGTGATCGTGGCAATTATCGGAGCTATCATACTAATACGATTCTCACCTCAAGAAGTCATAGATGAAGCTCTTAACAAAAAAACCAACAATAAGCGACCAGAAGATGAAGATCCAGATAATGTTGTTGATGGAAAAGGGAAACTAGATGAGTAACTTACTGGTCAATCAACAAGCGGACTTTCAATTCGGTGACATCTCTCAATTATCCCTTTACATTCACATCCCGTTCTGTAAAACCAAATGTGGGTACTGTGACTTCAACACTTATCAAGGCATCGAAGATTTAATGCCAGATTATATAAATTCATTATGCATAGATATTAAAAATTGGCTCTCCACAATTAAATATCCATATATCAACACAATTTTTTTTGGAGGAGGAACCCCCTCATTAATGAGCCAAACCCAAGTTCAGCAAGTCCTAAACACTATAAATTCTTACGGAAATGTTGCTCCCAATGCTGAGATCACTCTTGAATCAAATCCTGACGATTTAACTTTTGAAAAATGCCAAGAATTCTACGACAGCGGAATTAACAGGCTCAGTATTGGGATCCAAAGCTTGCAAAATAATCTCCTTACTATTCTTAACAGAAGGCATTCTAATTCTCAAGCCGTGCAAGCGATCAAAAATGGGCAAGCCGCAGGATTTACTAATATCAGCGGAGACTTGATGTATGGCCTTCCTAATCAGAAAACTTCAGATTGGGAGAACACCCTAAAAGAATTATCGCAAACTGAACCCATGCACATATCAATGTACAGCCTGACTATTGAAGAAGGGACACCTTTCCATAAAATGTTTAGATCGGGGTCTATAAAATTACCTCAAGATGATGAAATCGCAGACATGTATGCTTGGGCTCAACAATTCTTGCATTTAAACGGATACCAACAATACGAAATTTCTAATTGGTGTCAGCCAGAGCATGAATCTATACATAATTTAGTCTACTGGAAAAGAAAGCCTTACATAGGAATCGGGCCGGGCGCTCATTCTAATTTGGGTAACGTAAGATACTGGAATATCAAATCTCCCTCAAAATACATACAAAGTATTTCACCAAACCAGACGCTGAACTCTCTTATCACTGAAAACCCTATAATTGAAGATTATGAGATTCTAACAGACAAACAAATTGCCTCAGAACTTATGTTCCTTGGACTTAGGTTAAGTGAAGGAATAGACTGTAAGCTGTATTATCAAGATTACGGATTAGATTTAATGCAAATATTTGCACCAGAGATCGAGAAGCTCAAAGACGACAACCTGATCGAGGTTTCAAATAGCATAATAAAAATATCAGCTTCTAAGATTTTTATTGCAAATCGTATTTTCGAAGAGTTTATATAGGACTATGTAAAATGTTTGTATTGGGCACAGCAGGTCATGTTGATCACGGGAAATCCTCCCTGGTGAAAGCATTAACTAATATCGACCCAGACAGATTGCCAGAAGAAAAAGCACGTGCAATGACGGTAGATCTCGGATTTGCTGACCTAACTCTACCTTCTGGAAGACACGTTAGCATCATAGATGTACCTGGGCATGAAAGGTTCATTAAAAATATGCTAAGCGGAGTTGGAAGTATTGATCTAGCTCTCTTAATTATTGCAGCAGATGAAAGCGTCATGCCTCAAACCACAGAGCATTTATCAATCTTAGACACTTTAAAAGTGACAAATGCAATAGTAGTGATAACTAAAGCAGACCTAGCTGATGATGAAATGCTATTAATAGTCAGAGAAGATATCTCTGACACTTTACAAGGAACTTCATTAGAGGGATCCCCAATATTAAATGTATCTTCAACCACACTGGAAGGACTTGAAGAGCTCAAAATTCAAATAGACAAAAATTTGGATATGTCCGGTGAAAGATCAGGATTCAAGTCTCCTAGACTTCCAATAGATCGTTGTTTTTCCATAACAGGATTTGGCACCATTGTTACCGGAACATTAATAGACGGCCCTTTCCGTGTCTCTCAAGAAGTGGAAATTGCAAACACTGGTGTAAAAGGACGAATCCGTGGTTTACAATCTCACAGCGAATCAGTCGATCAATCGGATCCTGGGGTACGGCTTGCTGTGAATGTTTCTGGGTTATCTACAGAAAATATAAACCGAGGAGATGTATTAACTATTCCTGGATGGCTGAACACCACTAAAATAATCGATGTGGAGCTATCTATATCAAAAATGTCTCCACAATCCCTAAAGCATAATCAAGGAATTACATTCCATGCCTTCACCAGTGAGAGTAATGCTCGAGTCAGAATACTAGATAACACATTGCTAAACCCTGGAGACACAGGTTGGTGTCAAATACTATTAGAAAATCCGCTCCCAATCCTCAAAGGTGATTCATTCATAATACGATCATCAGAATACACCTTAGGTGGTGGAGAAATATTAGATCCTGCTCCAAGAAAACGACATAAACGTTTTGATGACAGCGTCATCGATCGATTCATGACTATACACTTAGGAAGTCCGAAAGAATTGATTCTTGATACCTTAAGAGATAACGGCGCTATGTCCCTAGAAGAAATTTCAACAAAAGTGAACTCTACTTTACCTGACTGTGAACATGAATTGACCAAGATGCTCGAAACTGAAGAAATCATTATTTGCGAAACTTCAAACAGATCAGGAAAAAACCAAATTACAGAAGGAACTATCTTTGCATCAGATACCTGGAATAACCTCAAATCTCAATCCATAGCAATGCTCTCAGACTATCACGCCACCTACCCCCTGAGGCCCGGCATTCCTAATCAAGAATTCCGTAACCGAATAAAACTTGCAGCACACTCAATTGAATCAATTTTCTTACGGCTATCTCTAGAAAACATATTACGTAACCAAAATGGATTTCTTAGCCTGCCAGAATTCAATCCTACTCTGCAAAATGAAGCTCTGGAAGAAGCTACCCGTTACCTTGAAGCCCTCAACCTTGCCCCATTCAGCCCTCCGACAGAACTCGCTATAAACACTGAAATACAATCGCTATTATTGTCGGAAGGCAAAATCATCAAAATAGCTGAAGGGTTATTTTTCCATACGGATGCCTATATCAAAATGAAAGATCAAATATTAAATTACCTCTCCCAACATGAAACAATCACCGTAGCAGAAGCCCGAACTTTATTTGATAGTTCGAGGAAATATATACTTCCTGTCTTAGAATACTTCGATGATCATAAATTCACCAGACGAGATGGAGATGTGAGAAGGTTAATCAAATCATGAGTTTAGATCTGCCTAAAATTTCAGGCACGCTTGCAAACGCTATGTCTACGTACACATTAGACAAAGTTTCACAAGCAAATAACTTAAAATCTATTATTGAATTCGCCAATAATGTCGATTCTAAAACCGCCATTGACTCTACTCGTTATTCCAATGTCCGGCCTTACCTGAAGGCCGAAGTAATAGATCAGATAATTGGCGCGTATGCTGTTCCAAACACACCTAAATCATGGAATGTGTTATCTACCGACGGATCTCATATAGATATCGATCGCCATCTACCAATCCCATGTAGCCTAATAAACACAGGTACATGCTACATCTCTTATGGTGAAGATCCGGAAGCTAAGCTGAGCAATGAACCTTCATTAAAATTATATCAAGAAGAAATGTATATACATAATCCTCACAATGATAACGAAACCGAATTACTAACTGGAAATTTATTAAGTATTGAACGGGGAATAATAGAAATACGGACGCTGTTAGAACAAGTCAAATCAATAAAGAATAATCTGCCAACTTTAGCCTTAGTAGATGGTTCTTTAATCCTGTGGGGTTTATCTGGACAAACATACAGATCTTTTGTAGTGGATCACTTCGTTAAGCTAGGATTAATAAGTTTGCTAGAAAAGCTGAAAGAGTTATCCACAAATAGCAAGATAACCATAGCAGCATATATTTCTATGCCTAGATCTACGGAGGTTATAAATGCCATCAGGACCATTTCATGCCCTCAGACTTCGGAATTCTGTGGAGAGCGGTGTAGTAGCCATCAATCACAAACTGAACCATGTTCAAGTACCAATGGCTTGCTAGATAAAGACATATTCGACATTTACTTAAAGCCCGGAGAGAGATCCCCAATCTACAAATCTCAATCATCAATCCCTATAATGCATTACGGAGATCATCACACCTATTTTTATTACCTTCATACCGGAAATGAAATTGCACGTATCGAAATCCCTGAATGGATTGCTGTTAATACAGAATTGTTAAGTTTGAATCATTCCTTAATCTATGACCAATGTAAACGAGGACAAGGATACCCTGTATCCATATCAGAAGCTCATGAACAGGCTGTACTGAGCGGTAGAGACCGTGAGTTATTTAAAAGCTTAGTAATCCAATTAGCACATCAAAACAATTTAGACACTCGATCTTCTCAAAAAGACCGGTCTAAACAAACCCCTTGGTTGTAAAATATATAATCAATAGTTATTAGTGAGTATATGAAAGTCCTCTTCTTTCTTAACGCCTCCGATCAAAGACAAGAATGAATATAAATCAGGGCTTATATTCCGCATCATCTGGAGGCGTGGATAAATACCAGACGAGGAAACAGGATCGTCTCCATACATTCCATGAAAGGCATAATAAGCCTGATTTAACCTCCTAATCGAATACCCTGATTCAGCTAAATTATTCCTCTGTTGGCCCATGTATTTTTCAGCTTTATCGATGAGTCCTCCTGCCAACATTATCTCAACCTCTGTTCTAATCATTCCCAAAAACTCACGATGCTGCGTTACATCAATTGGTTTTGTTAATTCAAACTGGTTATTAATGCATTTAGGGATACGAGCAACAGCTTTTAGCCCCAGCTCATTTCCTACCAATTGAGCAACATTCTCGTTTAACTCTCTCATAAATTGCTCGCCGAAATATCTCCTTCCTAGGGGAGTCAATATTAGTCTATGATGAATCCATTCATGGGCCGCTGTTGTTAACGTTGTAATCACATTACTGTCATCATCAATTATGCTAGGGTACAGAGCCAATCCACCTAGCTTAACAACCAAAACAGACTTCCCTGTCAATTGTTCCAGATCTTTTTCAAGGGCAAGTATTTCTGCTATATTAATCGTTGGAATTAAGAGTTTTGTTTCTTCTAAAAAAATCTGATGCCTAGGAGAAATCACTAGCAAGTTTGGGGCATTCTCAATCGAAAAACTCAACGGAGGAAAGATATTATCAAACCCGCTATCACGTATAGTTTCACTCAAAACATATTTCAAAAACATGTTTTCCTCCGCTTCAGAAATAGCAAGCAAGTAAGCCTTGGAAGGGTCATATAATTCGCCGTCAAGCCCTAAACAATAATTCCCATCTAGTGGTTCTTTTTGCTCATTCCAAAAATGTCTAAACTCCCAGGAAGCAATATTAAATTTATATGGAGCTACAGCTTTTGCGATGGAATCTACTACATCAGGAATGAAAAATAAAACTACAATGAATAGAATCAGACAGGCTCTATTTTTCATCTATGGACACTCGAACAATAGCACTCGTTGCATCATCTGACCTTAACTGTAGTTTATCTTGACATCAATTAAATTTTAACTGTAGACTTCCTCTGATATAAGGTCAATTATATAGGGGCAACGATGGCAAACAGTTTTCTCACAGACAAAATGATTAAAGACACTATAGGGAGACAAAGTCCCCCTGTCAGACTAAACGTAGAAACTGGAGCAATTATCAAATTTGCGCAGGCCATAGATGACCCAAATCCCATGTGGAATGATGAAGCTGCTGCTAGATCTGGACCTAATGGAGGAATAGTTGCTCCACCAACATTTTTGAGATCCCTGGGACAAGTCCGTGCAGACTTTCCTTTCGATATGCCATTTGATCGCGCCTTAGACGGAGGAAGTGATTGGGAATATTTCTTTCCTGTTAGGCCCGGAGACGATATTACAGCTATCGCTACAATTATAGATATTAACGAAAGAGAAGGCCGATTAGGAACCATGATTTTTACCAAGACCACGGTTGAATATAAAAATCAACTAGCCCAAACCGTAGCTACCCAAACCAATACTTCCATAAGATATTAACCTCAAGGAATAACATGTCAAAACAAATATATTGGTCAGAACTCGAAGAAGGCCAGGAATTACCAACTTTAGTAAAGCACCCAACAACAAGACAACTAGTAATGTATGCAGGGGCATCTGGTGACTACTATGAAATTCACTACGATAAAGATTATGCAATCAACAACAATCTTCCCGGCCCTATTTTACATGGCGCTCTAAAAAATGCTTTCCTTGGACAATTAATCACCGAATGGATATCCCCACAAGGAGTATTGCGTAAACTAGGATGCCAATACAGAGGAATGGACGTTCCAGGAGATACCATTTTAGGCAAAGGCATCATAACCCGAAAATATATTTCAAATGGTTGCCATCTTATAGATTGCGAAATATGGCTGGAAAATCCCAATGGAGAAAAAACGACACCTGGCACAGCAACTTTCGAGTTGCCAATTAAATAAAACACGAGGAATTCACATGAATGACAGCTTAAAAGATAAAGTAGCGATAGTAACAGGGTCCGGTAGAGGCGTAGGTAAAGGAGTTGCCCAGTTGATGGCAGAAGAAGGCGCTAAAGTCGTCGTCGTCGATCCTGGAGTGAATGTAGACGGATCTGGAGAAGATCAGTCAATCGCAGAAACCGTTGTGGCCGAAATAAAAGCTGCCGGAGGAACTGCTGTCGCTTGCACAGAATCTGTTGCAACAATGGAAGGAGGAGAAAAAATTGTCCAAACCGCCATTGATGAATTCGGGAAACTAGATATTGTGGTAACTTGCGCAGGCATACTGAGAGATCGAATGATTTTTAACATGTCTGAACAGGAATGGGATGATGTAATCTCAGTCCACCTTAAAGGA
>MDSW01025161.1_pt1 | contig 51216 bp, 60 predicted proteins | sample 811171 | NCBI WGS metagenome assembly MDSW01 (sample SAMN05326641, study PRJNA326480) | marine metagenome | isolation source: seawater | place: Atlantic Ocean: North West | collected 2012
CCGCCGCCGCCGCGTGTTCGCCCGAGGGTCCGCCCAATCCTGCGTTCAGATTTTTTTCCAGGTCCTTACCCAACCGCGAGGGGTACACACCGTGACGAGGGTCTAGTAGTCAGTTTTTTTTTCCTTCTTCTTCCCAAAAATGGACAGAGAAAGAATGAAATACACTGTAGGTGTTCCACTAGGACTTCTTGCTTTAAGTCATGCATACGACTATGCAAAAACGTCGAAGAAGAATTGGAATAGACGCAAGACGTCATTTCCGCTTCTTGGAAGACGTAGAAGAAAGAGAACAGTGCGTCGTAGTAGAAAACGACGTTGACGATTTATTATTATCCTATTGTATTTCAAAATGAAACAACATGCGTTAGTAACACTTCTTTTTTTGATTACAATCATTTCAATAGGTGCAATATTGAGATTACCGTGGCCAACAAGTACTCGTACTGGGGGGAGTCATGACGCATCGTACTTTCAGTTTTTTTACTTCTTTCTTTTACCCTTTACATTTATACTTTCATACGCGTCGCTATTTATGATTGTTCGTGCTACGAAAATAGCCAAGTGATGAAAGGTGACAATACGGCGTTTTTATTATCGTACTTTAGTTCAAAATGAGCGAGATGTTCGACAAAGTATCAAAGGCGCTTATTCCTACAATGTTAGCTTTTCAAGATGCTTGTCCAATTACAGGAGTTGAGAAACCTGCAATGTTCGCAGCAACGACACTAACAGTTTTAATGTGGGTGGGTCTTTGGACAGTGTACGGAAGTTTAATAACGAAGGGTATGTTTGATTTCTTAATGGTGTGGGACATCATTCTAACTATATGGTTTTCAAATTATTTTATGCAGGCTGTGATGAAGTGTAATGGTTGGGCGGCAATTGGTGTCATTTTGTTTATTAATATTTTATGGTATGTAATCACGCGATTAATTTACTATGCTGTTCATGGTAAAACGAATTCACTGTTAGTACATGGCATAAGTGCAGATGAAAAACGACCTAAGAGAAAAAGAGTTAGATTTGTTTAAAATGCGAAATGGTAATTTTATAATTTTCTTGAATATATAAAAATGTTTGGTGCGGTCTTCTCAACTAAGGAAGCAGGCTTCCCAACTAAGGAACCCATCGGCGGGTTCGTCTACAAAAAGAACTCGAAGGTCGAGACATCGGATTCTCCTTTCCTGACGACTGGACAATTTTCTTGGACTATACCCACCATAAATCAAATTCCAATTGACCCAAAGTTTAGTACTGATTGGGACGAAAAACAGCAAATACCCTCTACTGCACAGTGGCAAATCAACAGTAAAGGAGAAATGATCTTTGGAATTCCAGATACAGGGAAAGCACTAAAGATGCCACCGAAAGCATTTGAAATGGAAGTACTTCCGTATAACGAAGCTGAAAAGAAGTATGCTACCGAGTACTATAAATCAATTCGCGATTTACCAGGAAGGTTTTACAGAAGGGATGAACTGAATACAGAATGTGATTTTGAAATGGCTTGTTGGATTGCTCAAGAAAGTTTAAAATTGGGAGAAGTATGGGAGAAAGTGATGAATAAAATTAAATCGGAATGGAAAGATACTACAGTCACACTTCTTCCATCAGTACCTCTGATTAGAGGGAGTGTAGATAGTGGAGTAGATGGTCTTCATAACCCTATTACAGAAAAACTATTATCTGGTCTTCAATCGGAAAACCATTTCATTACATATATACCCCTTGGTATACCTGGACATTGGATAGCGATTGGTATATATTCTCATTTACCACATAATGTAATGATAAATTTATACGATCCCACTGGATTAATGCGTTGGGAAAACCATTTTTTGCATGGTATGACTGGAGAAGTTACGTATAATAGTCCGTATAATAAGGATTATAGATGGATTGAGATTGTCGGACAATTTACCAAATCTATACTGTCTTTAATACGTTCAAATCCACATTTTACTAAAAAAACAATCATAGAATTTACACACTGTACTGAACATTATCAAGAATATGACAAGGTTGGTTTATGTTCTTTATTCATCATTTTTACTGGTTGGCATTTTTTAACGAATCCTATTTTGCGCATGGCCTCAGCAGATGAAGTTATGATAGACATCTTACAGATTAGCCATGCGAATGAAAACATGAATTGGGATTTGTTTCAAAGTAAGTCAAGATTCATGATGAACAGAACTAAAAATTTTGAGGAATTGTGTAGGTTATTCAGAGATAAAGCTAAATTTATTTACCGTGAATTGGGTCTAACATTACCAGCAAAACAAAGACGAAAACGAAGTAAGCGATCAAGAAGGCGCTCTCGTAGATCAAGAAGAAAGAGTCGACGTGGCACTTACAAATAGCTTATCCGCAACAAACACATATTTTTTTATTATTATAGTTTTAAACAATGGACGAACTTGCAAATAAGGTACATGAATTGGAAAGAAAAATAAATATACATAAAACAATGTCGGAGCATGTGGACAATCGTCTTGCTCGACACGGAGCGTGGTTGCACGATGTACAAAGAGATTTTCAGCAGTTACACAGGAAGGTTCAGGAGTTGAATGACTTACTATACGATATTCCTGACAATCTTCTTCAGGATCGGAATGCAAATTTCATTCCTTTTCAGGGAATCGCACATGAATTACGACAAAAACGACGCTCGCGAAGATCTCGTCGTTCCCGCCGGCGATCACGAAGATCAAAAAAACGGGTACATCGGAGTACAATATAATTGTGAAAAAAAAAATCTAATTAACACAAAACCATGTCTACCGGTGCGTTAACCCAGTTAGCCGCGGTTGGAAGTCAAGATTGAGGTACGGTCTTGAACAGGCGGCGGCGGATTCGCAAGAATCCATTGGAATCGCGAATTGACGCGATGCCGTGGTACCGCCTAGGCAGCGCAATGATCGGGTCAAAGTCGAGTTCAGGTTTTTTCGAAAACTATACCGGATGTGCGTATGCACCTTTGATGGTCGTTGCGTGGTACGCGAATGACAGTTCGCACCTAGAGGTATGTATACCTTGAATAGCCAAGTCGGGTGAAAACGGTCAACACTCTCTTGTCAAATGGGTTAGACCGTCGGTTCTCGTCTACTGTGAAGTAGATAAGGCATCAGCAGTGTACTGACTGATCTGATGTACGGAATCTTCCGAGGAGAAATCCATTCAATGAATCGGACCGGGATTTCGTAGGATCGCTATCGACTGGGTCACCCGGCGGTATTCTCTTTTGTGTCCCTGCGCAGTATTCGCAACAAAGGAGAGTGCTCAATGTACAGTCAGGCCCACACTAGCTTTGACACTTCAATTTGAAGAATGTGAATGTGGTCGTAGATGATCATTTGTAATTGAAAAGATTACAGTGGGAAGTCTACGAGTGATATTAAATATATCACGGTTATTGCAATATCTCAGCGTTTCTGGTGAAGTTACATTTTGGAAGGGTATTTACCGCAGACATACTAACTTCGCTCAGGAGACCGTAGAAATGTCCTTCAATTCAGGCGGTGCCGTTCAATGGGGTAATGATATCACCTGCACAATTGCGCGTACAGGTGACTTAATGAGCAAGTCTTGGTTGAAAATAGTTTTACCCGCCCTGAACAAACCGCTTAATCAGGTACAGTACTGGGAACACAAGAGAGGCGTTGTCAAGGGAGCTGGCAACGTTCTTACTAGATTTGAATCTGATAAGATGTACAATCTTGAGAGAGATCCTGATACTGGTCTTGCTTGCAACGATGGCGAATTCAAGGGTGCTCGGTTCTGTGACGAAATCGGGCACGCTATGATAGACTATGTAGAGATTTCTATCGGGGGGACAGTCATAGACAAATTGACCGGTCATTATTTATCGGTCTGGCACAACCTTGTCACATCCGCCGATCGCCAGGTACTGGATCATCTCATCGGTAAGAGTGGTAGCATTGAAGAATTAGAACACTGGGCGAAGCGTCCTCAGACTCTTTACGTCCCGTTACGTTTCTGGTTCAGCAATCATATCATGTGCTCCTTACCTCTTATTTCTCTGCAGTACCACGAAGTCAAAATCAAGGTTAAGCTTTTACCGCTTGATCTCGTTGTTCCAGTTAAAGGATTTCCTGCGATGAAGGGATTACCCGAAGAAGGTAGTACTGACAATTACAAACCCGTCACTGGTATTAGCAATGGTGGCGAGCCTATTGCTAAATCATCGCAGAATGTCCCGGTCAAGATTAGTCTTATCACAAATCTTGTATATTTGGAAGAGGAGGAGCGCAGACAGTTCAACGCGGACTGTAAGAACGGGCGGCGGGTCCGCGAGGATCCAAAGGAATCACGAATGAACGTGATGCCGTCGTACCCGTTAGTCGGCACAGAAGTCGGGCCCTATGTGGTGGTTTCTGTGTGGTACGGGGGTGACAGCCCCCACCTAGGTGTTTCAAACACTGAACAGGCAATCCGAGTGAAAACGGTCAAAATTCAGAAATGGACAAGACCGTCGGTTCCCGAAACAGGTGACTGTTTCAAGGCTTTGACAAGTTGCTGCTTGATTCAAAGTAATTCTTCGGAATTGGGATCGCTATCGACTGGGTCACTTGGAGGTCGTCTTCTGTTTAAAGTCAGCAAACTGAATAGAAGAGGGCTCAATGTACAGTCAGGCCTACACAAGTTCTGAAAAAGAGCGAGTGTAGCTCTCTGTGATCAAGTTGTATTGAAAAGATACATTTGGGAAGCAGAGAGGGTAAGATTTCTATCTTATCGAGCAGACGCGCGTCTGCAAGCCACGAATATTTATTAGATATCGTTTCATATCACGAGCAGCAGGTAACCGCTAATCAGACTGCTCCACTTCTCTTCTTTAATCACCCGACCAGTGAATTAATATTCCATTTTGTAAGTGAAGCTGCTATTAGGGCAGGGGACAGATTCAATTACTCTGCCCTTAATGGTAAATGGTCAACTCAGGCTGGCGAGGAACAGATGAATAATGCGTGCGACCCACTCCAGTCTGCTTGCTTATTCTTCAATGGTTACAAGAGATTTGAGGAAATGGGCCCTGAAATGTTCAGAGAAATTTACCCCGCTCTCTACCATACGGCCGTTCCTCAGAAGTCTATCTACGTATACTCTTTCGCGCTTTTGTTTGCTCGAGCGCAACAGGCGGCAGCGGATTCGCGAGGATCCATTGGAATCACGAATGAACGTGATGCTGTGGTACCGTCTAGTCGGCACAGAAGTCGGGCCCATGTGGTGGTTTCTGTGTGGTACGGGGATGACAGTCCCCACCTAGGTGTTTTTAACACTGAACAGGCAATCCGAGTGAAAACGGTCAAAATTCAGAAATGGACGAGACCGTCGGTTCCCGAAACAGGTGACTGTTTCAAGGCTTTGACAAGTTGCTGCTTGATTCAAAGTGATTCTTCGGAATCGGGATCGCTATCGACTGGGTCACTTGGAGGTCGTCTTCTATTCGAAGTCAGCAAACTGAATAGAAGAGGGCTCAATGTACAGTCAGGCCTACACAAGTTCTGAAAGAGAACGAGTGTAGCTTTCTGTGATCAGAATATATTGAAAAGATATATCTGGGAAGCAGAAAGGCAGTATGATCCATACTGTGGGAAAACGGAGCCAGAAGACTACCGCCCATCGGGATCTGTCAACTTGAGCAGAATTGATAACGTCAAGTTGGTACTGAAGCACATTGATTTTGATAAATCAACTTACTATGATTCCCAGGGCTACGAGTATACAATCGAAAAGGGTCTTGTTCATCCTCTTGGTCAGGACATGATGAAGGCGAAGCCGATCCCCGTCGCCGACTCGGCCAACGACGCAAGTTATTGGCCCGGGGAACAGTTTATCCCGACTCCTTACACAGGTGGTTGGTTGTATGTATACGGCAGACACAAGAACGTTCTCCGTATCAAGTCCGGTATGGCTGGTCTTGCTTACGCCAACTAAAAGATGGATATTAGTAAAATTTAAGAAGTACAAACGTAAGTAAAGATATTTACAAAAAATAATATCAATTTGTTTTCAATAAATTATGATATATTATTCTTTACTATATGATCATTATGATCGAACAAACAAAATCTCAAAATTATTTCAATCCATTCGTCTATAAAAGTTTAAATCTTCTTCATTAATTGGTGGCGGCTTCGGTACGTTAATGTGGGGATTCGCCATTCTATAACGAATCAACCAACATATTTCATTACATGTAAAACACATTTGTGATACATTTATATAAAAGCTATAAGATACAGTTGCTATTTAAGGTGTACGTGCTTATCTTTGCTTCTTATACGAAGAGCGCATCCGTCTTCTACGCGTACGCGTGTGTTTAGATGCTTTGCGTTTAGATTTGATTCTGTTTCTTCTTCTCTGAACATACCTGTTCAAATTCAAGTAGTTCAATATATCATCCGGTAAATCTTTTCTCCTAAAAATATCTACCGTTCCTAATCGCAATGATCTATTTTGAATATCTCTTTGGTTTGATTTCTGGGCTTGTATTTCTTGTAGTAACATCGCTCTAATCGGTGCAAGACTTGAGGCATCCCAAATAGACCGATGTATCATATTTTGTACAACATGAATTAACTTCATTCTGTACATATTGTAAGCCTCTCCGTTCTGCGTAAGAAATACAGTAATATCTCCGTAATTCCAGTTTCGAAACCTGGATTCTTCCGATTGACCATCTTCCACACGCAAGTTTGTTATGACAATATCACCATCACCCTGTCCAGCAAACCATGATCGAAATGGAAAATTTTCAAAAACGTTTTTTAATACGGTAAATTTTACTCCTTCTGGAAGTGAAGCTGATTGTATGTTGTAAATGTGAAAAATTTCATCAGCTGACATTTGAAGCGTAGTATTAAAATTAATTTACACGAAGGTGGTGGCCTTGGTGGGGTGGAAAAAAAATAGTATTTAACGAAAATGTCAAAATTTTCTACAAAAACTGAAATTCTTATACCTTACAATACATTTATTTCCTATCCTTTTAAGTATGGACCCACTGGTCATAATAAACCTTGGAGTGGCAAACATGGTCGAATGGGTAATCCGAGAATGTATGTATTTGATGATCAAAAAAAGGAATGGATAATTTACGACAAAGCTGGACATACCGCTGGAACAACAGGTGTCTTGATTAACGGATGGACGTATGATGAAGCAAATGAAGTCTACGTACGGAAAACCACAAATATTGAAAACCCCCCCTTAACAAAATCAAAATCACTATTAGATTATATTCCATACGTAGGGGCGGCTGCTCTAGCTGTCCCGCTTCTGGCTTTAGGTTACAGACGAGCAACTAGACCGAATGTCGCGCGCGCCCGTCGGAGACGGAGTCGTCGATCGAGAAGACGTCGTCGATCTAGCCGAAAACGTTAATCTGATCGCAGCAAGTCACCCCAAAAAAAAAGAAGGGATGGAGAAATGCCGCCTATTTCACTTTCACAGGAGAAAAAATTGTTGGAATGCAAATCCTGTTGGCCTATGCATAGTAAACAAGATATTGCAGCTCTGAGAAAAGATTCACAACCGTGGAGTGTGTATGGCGCGAAGGATTTTGACGAGTATTTACTCGTCTTAAAAAGAATGTATAGACTTCAAAAGGGTGCACTTTACGCTACAGCTGGTCTAGCTGGATCGAAATTTTTATACGACTTGTATAACTACACAAAGCCCAAGCCGCAAGTTATGCAGGGTCTAGAAGAGATGGTGCGATCGTCTCAATCCCGGCGCAAACGGCGCAAACGAAGATCGTCACGTAGATTTCGTCGATCTAGTCGAAAACGTTATTGATCTTTGGCTGATGCATGGGAATGGTGAAATGTTAAATATTTATTAAACCAATACGTATCATTTGTTCTACAAAGTGGACAGCAAAAATCTTTCTCGTAAGTTTTTAGATAATGTTGAGAATAAGTACGCAAACAATCTGCATGGAAAAAATGATCACATGATAGCGATATAGTGTTTCTCCCTTCTTGAAATAATTTCTCTAAACAAATCATACATTCTGTTTGTTTAGTTAAGTTTTCACGAAATTCGTAAACATTTTCTATAATTGGATGAACTTTTTTTTTCAGCGGAAAGCATGAATTCCGAATCAAATCATAATTCGGCCCCGACAGAGGATTTTTTCTGATACGCGCACAGACAGGCATGGCTCGAGCATGTTGGCGAATTTGCTTCTACACCCCCCTCCGATCAAAACAAGACAAATGAAGAAAGTAAAGCTAGAACAATTGTATCCACACATAGACTTCAAAAAAAAAAAATTAATCGATGCTGAATTGTATGCATTGTACGAATATCGAAACGATCCATGTGAACGAAAGGAAAGAGAATATTATAAAATCAGCACAATTTGTGAAAAATATTTCAAATATCGAACTAAGAGTTATATAAAGATGAAACCTGGTGAAGTCGCTCATTCTAAAAATGTAGAAAAATTAGAAAGAAAGCAAAATAAACTTATGAGCAATGTGCTTAAAAAGGTTCTTCATTTGTAATGTTTTTTTATAAGCATGGGTGTATCAGGTCTAACGGGAAATGACGTATGGAAAAGATCACTATTATATGTTAAATCAATTTGAGTATGATCTAAATAATCCATTCTACTTTTCATGCGTTTCGCGCGCGTGAAAGTTTCGGCACCATGGCGTGCGTGTTTCCCTACCAATTGTCTCCCGGTCCAAGAATCCGTTCTCGGATCTATCAATCTATTTACAATTGGTAAATGTTTAGATTGGTGTGTCATAGGAGGGTCAGGGTAAATGAAATTATACGCAACATCAATTACATGATTCATCTTTTTATTCCCTTTCGAAAAAAAATATAATTCAATAGGGTTTACCTTTTTTATATCCTTTTCCTTTTCCTTTGTCACCTTTTCCTTTTTCGAAAAAATTATAATTTTTGCCCTTTTCAAATCCTTTTCCTTTCGCCTTTCCATATTTCCCTTTTGAGAAGTCGATACATTCATCCTCTTTGGGTGTAATTTTTTCTTCTAACTTTTCTATGATTTTATTTAAATGATTACACTGTATTTCAACACTGCGTTTCATATATTGACCAAATCCTAAAGAAAACTTACTATCGGAATGCACTGATATAATTGGAATTACACACTTTGGTATAGTTTTATAATTTATCAAAACGTTTGTCAATAGATCGATGTAATCTTTATTTTTTAAAGTTAAACAGATTAGATACTTTTCCGAATTTATACCCCTCGACGAATCCGGCTTGTATATATAAATATCGGTAAACATTTGAGATAATGTATAAATTAAGGTCTTTGAAAAGGATGTGAATGTATCAAATATCTTTACGATGAAATTTCCTTTCAATTTTAAATACTTGATGTAAATGCATTCTGTTAAGATCGTTTCTGCGCAGACAATTTCCTGTAAATTTTCATTTTCCGAATCAATAGCCCCATCAGCCGTAATTAAATCAACACAAGTATATTCTTCGCTATTTGATAAAATTTCTCGTATATCCATATATTTACATTCTACATTAGGATTTACCTCTAAAGTAGAGTAGAAGCAAAAATTAGGATTTGAGGTTTGAATCGATAGCGAAATTCCTTTACCTCCTAATTCCAATAAGTAGTCTGTCCATGCACCTGGACCGCTACATAAATCGATGAATGATTTAAAATTGCTCAATTCAGGAATTTCTCTAAAAATGTCCCGAATTTTAGTTCCAGCTCGAGAATAAAAATCATTTTTCGGGTACAACTCATTCCGAGTGACTATGTACATATCTTTCAAACTCTTTTCATGAAAGAAGTTCAAATTATTCTTACATTTGCATAATTTTTCGTATAATTCTCCATATTCTCCATTCAGAAGTGTATCAACAGTCGGCTGCTCAAAATATAAATTCACAGGTTGAAGCTTCGTCTTTTTGCATTGTAAGCGATACATTACTGAGCCTGCGATCACCTTTTCCGCTTTGATGCGCGCGAAGTCCGACGAGACCTTCGACGGCGTTGCTTTCGCCTTCTTCTCAACTGCGTTTCAGCTGTGTTTCTATTCATCCATTTCTTGTACGCATGTCGCGCACCCCACGCACCGAACGCGGCTTTCGCGGCAATTGTTGACGCTACAGGATTGTTGTACGCCCACCAATTTAAACGTGTTATAGGGTTGCGACCTTCAATATGTGTTCGATAATACACTTCGTCGGCCTCTTCTGGAGAGAGTTGACGGAGAAAGTCTGCCTTTTGCGCTTCCGTCATTTCCGCCATTTGTACGCTTGTCCAATAAAAAAAAAACACTGCTGACGTGGACAAAAGTGAAGAATTCACATTGATGTATAAAAAATATCTACATCAACTTAAAATGCCTTCTTCTATTGACGTTGCAGCTACGTTAATGGAGAAAATTGAAAAGGAAATGGATGATGAACAAGATGAACAAGTTGTACTTTATAAAATGGGTGAAGTTTGTGGAGAAATGGAATCTACACTAGTCGATACAGCACAATTGATGGGGTCGTCTTTGGGGACGACGACTGGATCACAAAAAGAACAAGAAAGAGCGTGCTTAATTGCATGTTCGCGATCATCGACTTGCAATTTCGCATATCATATTTCAAATTGTGGAGGTGAATATACCACAAGCAGTAACGATGCTATCAAAGACGGTCATAATGTAGACGATTGCGATTCGAAGTGTTTTCACGCGGAGACGTGCGATGAACCAAGATTGGAACAGGGGGAAACGACGTACGCGAAAAGATCATTTGCCCCAGATTTCGACGAATTTGGTAGGGGCGATGAAGTGGTCGAAGAAATTACCACTCCAGTCGCACCTAAACCTGAAATAAAAACATGGTGGATTATTAATTGGACCGTGCTTGTAATCCTCGCTCTAATAGTGTGTTTCGGAATTTATAAATTCTTCACAAAAAAGAAGTCAAAAATCATCGTCTAGTGAAAACGATGGGTTTGACCCCGTAAGAACACCTGCTTTTTGATATTCGCCTACTCTTCTTTCGAAGAAATTTGTCTTTCCTTGTAAACTAATCATATCCATAAAATCAAATGGATTTTGTGCATTATAATATGGTTTAGACCCAAGTAATGTTATTAGTCTATCAGCAACAAATTTAATGTACTCTTCCATTTTCGAAGCACACATTCCAATCAAATTACACGGAAGTGCATAGCAAATAAATTCAACTTCTGAATTGACGGCACTGTCAACAATTTCAATTATTTCTTCATTTGACAATTTAGAGGGAAGGCGTCTATAAAGTGCACATGCGAAATCACAGTGTAAACCTTCGTCGCGTGAAATTAATTCATTACTGAATGTTAAACCTTTCATTAATCCTCTTTTTTTCAACCAGAATAAAGCACAGAAACTACCACTGAAAAAAATTCCTTCTATACAAGCAAACGCTACCAAACGTTTTGCAAACGGTATTTCGTTTTGAAAATATTTAAATGCCCAGTCTGCTTTTTTCTTTACAACTGGTAGAGTTTCGATTGCATTGAATAATTGTGATTGTTCATTTTTATCATCAACTAAAAATTCTAGTAAAATACTATAAGTTTCTGAATGGATCGTTTCTGCTGCGATTTGAAAACTATAAAATGCTCTGGCTTCAGGTGATTCAACTTCTTTATAAAAATTTAATACAAGGTTCTCGTTAACAATGCCATCTGCAGAAGCGAAAAAAGCTAATACCGATTTTATAAAGTGCTTTTCATTTGAATCTAGTTTGTCCCAGTCTTCTTTGTCAGTTCCTAAGTCTATTTCTTCCATTGTCCAGAAGGATGCTACATGTTTTTTGTAATAGTCCCATAATTCAATATCTTTGGCAGGTTGAATTGTAAAGCGGTTGGAGGACATTTTATACAATTTCGATAAAAAAATGGTGGATTTGAATAGGTCGCGAAAATAGTCTTCATATAAAATCTTACTGGATTAACAAATATGTTAGGTAAATGTAAATTCGAAGGATGTAGTAAAAATGCATCTTTCGGATATATTGAAACAAGGAGTCGCGAATTCTGTGTTGCTCATAAAAAAGAAAATTGTATAAATGTCGTGAATCCGTTGTGCCTTTTCGATGGATGTAAAATTCAGGCCACATATGGAACGGTCGATTTTAAAAAAAAATATTGTTCCAAACATAAAACAGATCAAGACAAACACATTTCTAAACATACATCTTAAGCGATAGTACCAATTGCAGTATCTAAATTGGTTGTGCTACCGGTGCTAATCGCGGTACTAACTTCTTGAAGTAGACTATGAAGTTTCGATTTGGAAACTAGAACGTAGTCGGTACTGTCAACCGTTAACGTGACGAGGTCTGTCCCTGTGGCCGACGCATTACCACCACCGCCTAGCCAAGAAAGGTCCTGCGCGTCCAGTGAAGAGGAACCGGAGCCATCCGTCGTTACCATGAGTTTAGCACCATCCGATTTGAGTCCGACTCCATGGACAAGAATGTCACCATCCAGAGTGTACGAAGTTGGAATGTTAGGTTCGCCCTGTTTGGCCACTTTGGGGACACCAAGTGACGTCCCGTCGGCAGTGACAACGTCATCAGTAGGGGGGTGGGAAGGTACTGTGAATACCAACTGTTTAGGGACCATTCTCACATCCTTATTCTGAACCAGTGAGTCCAGTCCAGTGGCCGTAGGGTCGTCCGATTTAAAAACATGTGGGGCAGAGACTGTAAGACCGCCTCCAACTCTTACTTCATGAGCAGTGAGACACTTTGTCGATGTAATGTAGTCACCAGCAATAGTTTTCGTAACTGTCATTTGAAGAAAGATTAGATTTTTTTTGCAAAGGTTTTTTAAAGTTATTTCTAAATTTCGAAACTCGAAAACGGCGAACTTTAATCTTCGTTTATGAACCCAGTACTAATATCAAATTTAACTGCAAAACAAAAAAAGAATGCCATAGCAGCAACACTTCCTATTCTGGATAGAAATGCAGTATTGAGTGTTTCTGTCATCATTTGAAATTTAGTTTTATATATTCCCTTGGTCAGACTCAGATTAAATCCTAAATTCGCAGTGACTTTTGCAGGATGTCTTTCGATCACATCCCCATATAAATTCGCAGGCTCCAATGCTTCTAGAATTTCGTCAACATCTTCTATATTACTTCGACAATTATAGCAAACGAAATTGTGTAACACCATGTATCTAGATATACTTAAATCATCAGTATTGTCAAATAAACATGCTTTTGTTCCGTAGTGTCTACAGGCTCTATTAAATTCGGGATTTTTCCATCGAATAGAGAGTCGAAAAATAAATTTAAATATAAATTCTAAGATAGTTGGGGGACTCATAGTCGATTTGTGGTGCCCTGTTAAAATCACAGCGCCTTTGCAAGTCGTTTCTTCATTTCCATTTTGTCCGTCGTATTGAAAGAAGTTTTTGTCGGAGTGAGTTGCTGTAGAAATAAAAATAAAATGTTCTGGAATTTGACTTCTGTCAAATTTATCCGCGCTTACAACAATATCTTCGTGAAAAAATTGTGCTAATATATCACAGTCATGCTTCAATTCTATTCTAGATGAACTTATTATTTTACTTTTGTCAAAGCAGTTCAAAAGTTGATATACCCTATTTTCGTCGCATCTATCGCGAACATTGTCAAAGTGTCTATCAACGGGAATTAACTGATACTCAAAAATAGTTTGTTTCGTATTCAAATATAAAATTAAATATTCGAGTGATTTTTTAGTAGTTCTCCAATCACCTAGAATAATTATTCCAATTTGTAAAGGTTCCATTTTTGTTTAATAATTCATAGGATTTTTTTTGTTATGCTCTATAAATGCCTAAATTTATATTAGCTGATTCAACAAAGGACACAAAAGTCAACGAGAGTACGCTAAAGGTGTCAGCAGAAACTGGTGACGTTTTATCACTTTCGACCATAACAGTACCTTCACATCTCCAAGAAGAGCATTTTTTTATTAAAATTCGCAATTGTGAAGGGTGTTCCCGTCTATCAACTATGTCAGATTTTTTTGTATATATTCCATCAAAAGAAGTATCGACATTATATGAATTGACATTCGAGCAAGCAAGAACTACAGAAACTTCTTTTGTAGTAAGTAATATTGTCGGTCGAGATAGTCTGCTACGGAGTATAAAGTTAAAACTAACTGGTGAGGGTGAGACTACACTTCACGTCAAAATTAATGGAGTTTTGCATCAATCGATACCAGTGCGAAGTATTCTGAATAATATTCAGTTCGCACATGTATCAAAAAATAGTCAAGAATTTAAGCTACCAAAATTAAACGAGGGTGATATTTTGGATATAGTGATCGAAAGTACGTTAGAATTTGATTTTTCAATGGTTTTGGGAATGAAAGAGATTAAAAGTGTACACTACGACAAGCAATCTTTAGCACACAATTTGCCTTTAAAAGGAATGCGACGTAGTAATGAAGTTTACTTAGAATTTTTCGACAAAGATTTACAACCTTATAAGATTTTTTGTGAAGATGACGTCATTTTTGGGTTATTATTCGACTAAAAAAAAAAATGTTTCTTGTTTATCAAATATGTTCGAATCGGAAGAAGAAGAAGTTCCCGACGAAACAGATTCTACAAGTCAAACATTACAATTGCTGGATGACCTTTCGTTCGATAACATTCGACCGCAATACATCCATCTTCAATCATTCATTAATACATTTATTATTCTCCGCCCAAGGCTTGCCATTTTGATTGAAAATGAAACTGATGACAAAAGAATCGAACAAATTCAGATATCATTAAAGCAATTATCTAAAGTAAAGAAAAAAATATGTATTGATCAGGTATATAGAAAAAGGAAAAAAACGCCAGTTCCACCCGATTTGCGGGATCACATACAATCGAGAATAGAAGAGCAATTACAAGAAGCTACCACGGACTTATACAATATGGTAGTAGTGGAATACACCAAAAATGAAAAAAATGAAAATCTAAATGAAAATTTAAATGAATAATCTCGAAAAGGCTAATTTGGCTTTCGGTGTCGTGAATATAGCTCTCGTTATTACGATCGCTTCTATAGCTATTGCGAACCACGTTTGTTTAGACCGTATGATTAAAAAGACAAAGAAGGTAGAAGAATTCAACGCGCGTAACGGAATAACAGCGCGATGAACGATTTATTTTCCAATTTCTTAAAAATGCAAGTTCTTCATATGAAGATACTACTTATATTCCAGGTGCTCCTCACTATAGGTTTATCGATTGGAATACACATTCTGAATCGAAGTAGGCTTCAATGCACAGCGATTATGAAACTTTTCCGTATGTTGGAAGATCTTATAGGACAAAAGTTTTAGTGCCGTTATACCGACGGAATAAATTGCCAATGTAAATCTTTACATATTTTCATCCAGATCATATCTTGTTCGTAGAGTTTTTCACGACTCTTTAATTCAGAAAAATTTTCTAAAAAATAATCATAGCATAACAGTTCCATGAATTTACGGAAAATGTATGCATAGTTAAGGAAATTCTTGCGCGCAGGTGGTGAATGACGTGCAAAAGGTTCTTGAATCGCTTGAAACATTCTTCTCAAATTGTCTTCTTCTGCAGTAGATAAATGAGGCAGTGTATAATTATTAATTTTATTGGTTATGTAATTAACATGTTCGTAATATTTTGATAAATCTAATTTTTTTAGAATGTACTTCATCATTTTTGGTGTTACTGTATTAATTTCCAAACCTTGATTCTTTTCAATTTCATCTATAATTTTCTCAAAAATTTCGTTCGGAATGACTGTTTTTTCTTTGCCTTGAAACTGTGACAATTTTTCATTAAAGTGATTAATTCTCTTGTATGCACATGTTATAACATTGTGTGTTTGAAGTTTGAATTTCATTTCATTCTCAGATGGCATCACCAACCAATCAGTCTCTTGAACAATTGCACACTTTGGACACGTGTGTTCTTCGGAGTGTAGAACATGATCGCAATTTATGCATTTTCTCAGATAATTTGTTGGATCAGACGGAGTTCTAGTCCCCTTTCTCATTTTCTTTTTATGAATGTCTCTTTTAGGGTGTTTCAACATTTGAAATGCATCGATTTTAACGGTTTTGTTTCTTCCATGTAAAATGTCAAGATTGTTTAAAAGTTCGTCACAGCATGTTTGACCACTGCTTAATTTATTATAAAACTCTAATTCAGCAGAAGTTTTCATTTTCTGAGCCAAGTAGAAAAAAATGCTGATATGAAGAAAACTTTTTTTTACTTTCAAATTCAAATGCAATGTGATCTATGTGGAGACTATGTCTCTGATACCAATTATAGAGACTGTGATGTCTGCTTTCGCATGAAACGCAAAAAAATGACAAATCGTAATTTTTGTATTTTAGCAAAAAGAATTTCAATAGGGCAGTTTTCACCCGAAATTGCGGTCTCGTTACCAAGACCGAAAAAACATTCCCTGTGTCCGCTACCAGACTGTAGAGCAAACTTTCCAACCTTCGAAAAATTTAGAGCACAGCAAAATCAAATTGGGGGGAATATATCAGAAAAGTTATATTCACTGATAATAAATAGTCCATGTCAGTATTGTAAAATATATCCTGCTAATGGAATAGATAGGAGAACAAATCGAATAGGATACTGGCACCCAACGTATCATAGTACAAGTATTCCGATGAATGTCGTCCCCTGTTGTACTTTATGTAATCTAGTAAAAGGTCGCTATGACGATGACTTTTTTATTCGTCATATGCATAAAATAGCGGAAAATAACGCTTAGACGAATTGATTCCAAATAGGAATAAAAAATAATTTCGTATTTCGCTTAATAAATGTCAGATGGCGTAATCACAGACGGTCGGGTAGGGGGTTGGGGAAACGAACATTATCGAAGATTATTAGGGCCAAAACATGCAAAGAGAGATATTTCCGATGATAGACGTCGACGACCGAGTACAAGGGATTACCTTCCTCGCAGTACGAAAGTAGATGCCAGGTGGCAACCTCAGATATACGATCCTGAAACTAGCATCCCTGAGCGAATGACTGATGTGGACTCAGTCTTATTAAATCTCGGAGATCAACTCATGAAGCGGTACACACGTCGCCCAGGAAGTCAGCGCCGAAGAAGAAGATCAAAGCGTCGCTCACGTCGCCACTCTAGACGCCGTCGGAAATCTCGACGTTAAAGTCCGATTACGCTTCATTCGCCAACGAATATAGAGATTCAACAGTAAATCTAGAACCCGGGAATTTTTTATTATTCAGTTCCCATGTAGGATATGCCTTTACAGATTTGCACTTATCTTTATTGGCTTCATCGTCGCAGTGTACTGTATTCAATTTAGTAATATGATTTCGTAGAAATTGCACTTGTTTGACACAGTATCCACACTTCGACGTGTCCAAATATACAGTTGCATCTTTTTCGTTTAACTTTTGGACAGCGTCGTAAAGTCGATATTCTTCGTAGCCGTAAAATCCTCCAATGGATAAAATTGCAATGAAAATAATGATAAGCAAAGAAGCGGTAAAGTCTTTTAGCATCATTTTATTTGATTCCCATATGTGAAAAAATTAATTATTCTTTTCTTATTATTTTGAAAATGGTTGACCACGAATCAACTGCTATTCTTAAAATTTGTGAAGATAATCTTAATGCTTCGGTATCAGAATGTATTCTAGATTACTATTCAAACAGATATGAATTATATTTGAATGAAGCAAAACAAGCCGACGAGGGCAGGAAGTACAGACAAGCTAGAAAAGCAATGCGCGCCTTTCAAATTCACCTACGTTCAATTAAAAACGAAAAGGATGTAAGGGAATCTGAATGTGCTCAATTCGAAGAAGCATTGCGATCGAAATGTTCGTATATTGGTGAACTATTAGAACAAATAACAAAACTTAAAATAACTCTGCTAAGTCGAATTCGGAAGGGTGACGATTACACTCTTGAAATAGATTATCCAAGTGTGCGGGAATTTTGCGACAGTGTATTCCTCTCGAGTACCTATAGCATTTTCCACAACATAGAAGACTTTCATCAGTGTTTCGCAAGAAAAAATCATGGATTGTTCAATGATCATATAATTCAAAATATTCAAACGACGTTAAATTCATTCTTGCGCGATGCTTATTCTTCGTTTTTTAGAACACCGTCAAAGAGAGATCCTATAGACGATGCTATATATAAAGCTTCTCTGGACGGCGTCGAATCTGAGGATCGAGTTATACCGCCTATAGAATTACGAACCGGTGACAACGAATTTAAAGATGAGACAAGAGATATTATCGTTGAATCGGACTACGAATCAAAGGAAGAGCGAAATGAGAGAAAGGATGACGAAGAACGAGGAAGGGATGAAAGAGACGAAGACGATGATAGACATGAAGAGCAAAAGGAGTCTAAAAAGGAAGAAGAGCGCGAAAACAAAAAAGATAGACATGAAGACTCTAAAAAGGATAGACGTGAAGAAGAGGAAGAATATGAGCGTGAAAAAGAACGTGAAAGGAAGGAACCCGAAAGAAGGGAACCTTCTAAGAATCCAACACCAAAATACATGGCATGGGACGAAGATTCGGGTGATGAATTATTGAGCGTTTTTTAAATCTTTTTTTTATATAAAATATGTTGCTTCATAAGAGTCAGAGCACCGTACTACAACTAATAGTGTTTAGTATATTATTTACATCATGTTTAATATTTATTAAACGTAGATTTCCAACACGTAAAAAGACAAAAATGAAAAAAGCGTTTGTAATTTTATTCGCTCTTGTTTCGGCAGTCGTCTTGACGTATATGTTTTTTGCTTTATACGAGAAACATTTTGTGGTAAATAGAGTCACCCCACAAGAACCAAATCCTCAAATATCCGCCGACAATATAATTCCAGAAACACAAATGGAAATAGAAAGCCCAGTTCCTAGCTCTCGTCCTATTCCTAACTCACCCGTCCAACCTCCCCAACCATTTTTAAGATTTGACGGAAGTTCCGCTGCATCTTCATATACCGATAGTGATGCCAGTACTATTCTAACATCTATTTAATAAATACAAATTAAAAAAATCTTCGCTAATTTCAAAATATGTCGGAAGGAGGAGCTATAAAATTGCGAAAATTCAACTTAAACTTAATACCTAAAAATTCAATCGTAATGTGTATTGGCAAACGAGGTACAGGGAAAACGACGCTCTCGGCCGACATTTTATACGCTCTAGCTGATCTTTTCGATGCTGGAATCGCATTTTCTGCAACTGAAGAATCAAACAAATATTGGGAAAAACATATTCCTAGTACAGTAATTCATGGCGATTTTGATGAAAATATTTTTCATAATTTTATTCAGGAGCAACGTAGATTGAATTCTAAATTGCCAAAACCTCTTTCGACATTTTGCCTTTTGGAAGATTGCATGTATTCACGTGTATTAAAAAAGAATAAAGACGTTAGGGCACTTTTTTTCAACGGACGCCATTATGGCATTTTCACCCTTTTGACGATGCAGTACGCGTACGACCTGAGTCCAGAATTGAGAAGTCAGGTCGACTTTGTTTTTATTCTGCGAAACAATATGGTTGCTGACAGAGAAAGACTGTGGAAAGGCTTCTGCGGCTTTATTCCAAATTTTCCCCTTTTCAATAAAATTATGAATGCGTGCACAGTCAATTACGATTGCCTAGTTGTCAATAATATGTCTAGATCGAATGATATTCAAGATTGTCTATTCTACTATACTGGTCGTGTACACGACGACTTCAAAGTCGGAAAGCTTCCAATGTGGCAGTATCATTATAAAATGTTGAAAATCAAAGAAGAGGAGGAAGAAGACGTTCAGGACAATTATTATGACGAAATGAGTGGCAAGTTTCATCAATATTCGAAATCGTCAAATGTTAAAAAATTAAAGAAATCATCTACAAATATCTAAACCGAACAAATACTAAAAGAAGTACCACACCGAAAAGAATTAGATACGGCACGATGTCCGTCTTGGGCTTTTTTGGAGGCGGTTTTGGAATAGGCTTTGTTTTGTAGATGTCCAAGTCTTTCAGATTGGTTTCGTTTCCTTCTATGAATACATCATTATAAATGTCCTGTGAAGAAGTGTGTTTCCACGCCTCAGCAGTAGTATCATTGTCAGCAGTCATCCCAATCCAAGAATACCGCTTTAATTCAGCTGGCTTTTCTCTATATGTACTATACGCACGAATCCCATTCATAACCGGCTCTGTTTGCCAGGTTGAAGGAATAAATTCAGATGGTGAATTGAATTTTTTAATTATTTCATTTCTATTCTCAACGTTGTCACTACCAACGCTGTGCATGGGGAATGCATTAGTCACGACGTGCGCATGAAAAGCTATCAAAGTGACAAGTGCAGCGATAAGTAGCATTTGAAATTTGAATTAGATTTTTTGACTCGTTGTATCTCACCATTTTTTCTTCAGAATATCGTTTGCTTTCTTGTCAGCATTTTTCCTTTGACGACTTTCGTATCTGCGCGCTCTTTTCGCAGATGGCTTTTTATGTTGCCGCTTTGTTCGTTTCCTCTTTCGAGAACTTGGTGTTTTCATTTTTTAATGACAAAGAAAGTTTTTTCTAAATTTATCGGCGACTGCGGCGGCGGCGTCGAAGTGACATATTGAGAACTTTTTTTTTTATCGTCGACTACGGCGACGTTTTCGCAGTGAGCGTGAACGCCGCCTTGAACGCCTGGAACGAGAACGCCGCCGACGTCGCTGTGATGCGGCGGTCGACAATTCAGATAAAGTACGCTTAACTGGGACGCCAACTTCTTTCACCGATGGCCGTCTAGAGGGCGGTCTATATGGCGGTGGCTTTCCACTGTATGGAGTGATTCGATTGCTTTTGTCACGTTTTCTTCTTTCTGAAATATCCCAGTCAGTGTCGTAATTTCTAAACCCGACCGTTCCACCGATGAAGGGATTACCAGACGGGTGCGGGTGATATTCATACGGATTATGATTAAAATTAAAGCTAGGAGCAGGATTGGGAGCTTTTGGAAGGTCTTCAACCAATTCGAATGCTGGCGGAGTTTCCATTTGTATACCATCGCTGTAGACTACGGTAGGAACTGCGGCACTCGGTTCGAACGCCGGGCCGACAGAATTATATTGTGGAAGTTTGAATTCATCTGGATCAAGAGTTACTGGTTTATAGCCGGGAATTTCGTGTGCAGGTACACCTTGATTGCGCCCGTCACGTAGACCACTGCGTCCACCCCGTCCATCCCTCGATTCTGTTCGTGTATCCCAGTTCCACACCGGCGCACCCCCTCTCAGAGTTTTTATGTTTGCTCTGTATTCGGGACCCATCATGCTTGTTTTTCCGTCGTTGGGCAATGGAGCGAAACCGATACGTCCATCTCCGCCAGTATTCCGTGGCCGTGAGTAGTCTACCTTGTTGTAACTACCAACTGGACGTGTGAAATTGAAAACGGGCATTTGCTCATGCGTAACCATTTTTATTTGCATGGCTCGGTGTTCTCTCGCTCTGGATTGCACTTTTCAACGCTTGGAACTCTGATGCCGAAAAGGTGATCACATTTTAAGCCTATGTGTTGTTTAGCAAATGTTTCTATTGCTTCCATTTCTGCTGCTCGCCGTTCTCTATTAACTTTATTCAGTAACATTGCCCCTGGAGACACGGGTACATTGATGGGTAATTTACCGTTCATTAAACCGTATACAGGTACATACATATGAGCATAGATTTCCCTTTTTTCCTCCGGTAAAGGCGGTTCATAGCGACAAGTTCGAGCAGGTCTTCCTAAAGCTTGTTTAAGACGTTCCCAATTTTTCGGTATACTAAAGAAATACATATCTCTTGTCGTCTGTAAACTCACACCTGTGCTATAAGTGTCAATGTCAACAACCATTATAGCAGCCGACTCTCCTTCAAGATCCTTATTCCAGTAACTGATCGTCTTCGACTCCAAAAGTTTCATTGTTCTTTCTACATTTAACGTTTTTCTCGGACAATATGGTTTTTCTTTAGTCGGTTCTTTACACGGTTCTTTCAATGTCATTTTTCTAAGGTCATCTAATGACATTCCAAATGCTTCAACGGAGAGGTTGGTTTTCTTATCGGGATCACCGATAGGATTAACGTTATCTTTCTTTAATTTTAAATAACACCTTCCTGAATTCTCTTCTTTCTTTTTATATATATCACAGTGTTCATTGAACAGGTACTTGCGAATCAATCGGATCATTGGCCATATCATTTGTTTACCGCTCACAAATACGAAAGCTTTTCGTTCAAGTAGTTTTACATTGATATACAAGTCAACGATTAATTGACTTAACATAGGAGCATATTCTATATGCAGTGTCTTACCTTTGTAATCACCTATTCTATCAAAATAGTATTCACCATCTTCTTCCGGCCCAATTTGACCGAAATAGTCTAGTAATTCATTGAATGCCTTTTTCTTGTCATCATCATCGCCTGTTGAATAGGCAAATTTACCTGCATCGTGAATACTGGGGTCGTAAGCTTGCCTGTGCTTTATCTGAGGTGCTTTACCACCACGTTGAATTTCTTTTTCTGTGAAAGCTTTTAGTGGCGTTGATGTTGTATAAGGAAATTGTGAGTAATTGTAAGCTTGTGTACTTAATTGTAAATATTTCTCTAGTTCGTCACCTCTAAATTGCGAAAAATCCCTACACTTCTTAATTATACTTGCACCAACGGAATAAAAACACACTTCTGATGTTCCATCATGTGAATAAATTTCTTTTATCATTCCAATGAAGTTATTCGATACCAACTCCCATCGCTTTGTTGCCTTATTCATTCGAACATCTAATGCGCATTGGTATCCGTGCTCCCTGTCGACTATATGTTCTTCTTCCGTCTGTTCTCCAGTGAGTGTTTCTTTTAATTTTGTAAAGATTGATTTTTTCCTTTCTCCCGTACTTTCGGGTCCACATCGAGTATCTGCGTTTGTTGTTATGAATTTTCCTACCACAGTTTCAGGGTCATCCTTTACCTCAATATACATACCAACAAGAGCAATGGGGTCTTTGTTGGGTGTGAGCTGTAGAAGTATGTATTTATTTCCCGAGGTAGGGTTATATACTCGTTTATTTTTATCTTGTTTTTCAACAGTGCAATACTTAGTAAGAACATCCAAGTATTTTCCTTTATCAGTTCCTCCTTTACCACCCATGAAATTGTTCGTGGCAATATTCCATTGAGACATTTTTTTATCTATATTTAAGCGAGCTAAGTCTTTATCAGTTAACGCATCTTGTCTACACTTCCATTCCTTTTGTGCATCTTCCATGACAACGTCGCCGTCGCTGTCCTTTTTCTTAGCTTTACGTTTTGGTTTTGCCTTTGGTTCGACGTCTTCCATGACAACGTCGCCGTCGCTGTCCTTTTTCTTAGCTTTACGTTTTGGTTTTGCCTTTGGTTCGGCGTCTACCATCACAACGTCGCCGTTGCTGTCCTTTCTTCTCCGTGCATGTGCTGTTACAGGACCAAAACATGAACCATCTATTTGGCAGTTATATTCATCTACAGTTTTTTGTTGACCTAGGAATGCTAATGACTGTCTTACAGTCGCTGGTTGCTCTCCAAATCCGAAAAGATTTCTTAAAATACCTTGTGATTCAGGAGTCTCTAGAGATTTAGCATTACTGTTTAATCTTTCCATATCTCTTGATACTGTTTGGTTTATAACGTCTTGAGAGGGTGGCTGGAATCGTTCATCGCTCTGTTCGTCGTACCGCGGAGTTATTAAATCTGTTATTTCTGCCGTTGATAATACTACACCGTGTACAACTTTGCTAAAACTTTTAGGAATTTGAATTGAATCATAAGAACATAGACGCAAATACAGGGGAAATTTGTCGCATGTTTCATCGTCAACTACTTCGGGTGGAAACGGTTTCAGTTCGGGGAGAAGTGTCGGATGGGAATCGTTATAATAAATAAAAAAGTTATTTTGAGGAGATCCCTCGTATTCTTTCGCTTTAAGTACACGAAATAATTCACAAGCATACGAAATGTCGCTACTATATGGAGTTGCGGTAAAAAATACACAAACACTATTTACACACTCTGAAATAGCCTGTTTAATACCCCAAAAATTCTTTTGTCGACCAGCGTTTTTTGTATCTGATAAAGGCGGGTCTGTGTGCCTTTTAAAATTTAAATTATGAGCTTCGTCAAACATAGCAACAATGTGATGAAAATGCGTTATCCAAGGCTTCTCAGCAGTGTTGACAACACAGTGACTTCCTTCAGCTTCTTTTCGCATTTCGTCTAATGTAAGTTCTTTACTACTCTTTGTACTCGCTTTCTTCCCCCCTCCTCCCTTTTTCTTCCGGGGTTGGCGTGCTATCTCTTCGGGATTAACCAAAGTTCCAACGTAGTGAATTCCTTCGTCCGGTTGCGGCAAAGAATATCCACCGTATGGATCAAATGTAACCTTTTCTAAATCTTCCCCGTTTGGAAGGAGAACAAATAAACCGTTTGAAGAATTACATTTCAATTCACGACCTCTTACCATTGGAGCTTCTACAATTTGTTCAGTGCATTCTCCATCAGGCATCGGTATCTTTCTTCGTGCAAACCATCCCTTTGCTCCATTTATATCCACAATCTGTCCCGAGCCACCAATAACACCATCTGAATCAGGAAGTGCATCTTCCCATTTATTCGCGTATATGTTATATCGTTTGTATTCTGAATTTTCTGACAAATTCAGGTCACTGGATTTAACAATTGGAACATCGCGTTTCCAAGCACCACCACCTTTCCAACCGCGCAAAAGATCAACCATATTTTGACGAGCTTCTGCTCTTTCTAACTTTCTCTGCGAAGCTCTATCTTTCTTATCCTTTTCGATCTCTTCTCTCGCTTGTTCCAATTCCCATGCCGATGCATCCTCCATTCTACTTTCTATTTCACTCTTTAATTGCTTATAGCAACTGTTAATTTCAGATTGCTCATTCTTCAAACCAGGTGTCGTTAAATTCGAGCGTAATTGTTTTTTAAGCGTCGGAAGAGATCTTCTCGTTTCGAGAGGGAAATATTTTGCACATTTATCTTCCCATGGTGCATTAATTTCTAAATCTTCTGCCTTTCTAGCATTTTCATACATTTGCAATTCCTCTTGAGTTGCAACTTCTTTTTTTAACTTTTGAAAGCAACGATCTATTGCACTTTTGTCTACCCCAGGAGTCGTATAAATACTTTTCATGTGTTTTCTTAAAGTTGCTAGGGAATTTCTACTTTCTGGGGGAAAATACTTAGTACATTCAGCCTCTTGTTTTTCTTTTGCTATTCTGTCTTCTTCTTGTTTTAGTAATTCTTCCTTCATTTTTTTAGTCTCTTCGTCTTCTTCGTCGTCGTCGGCCATATATCTACGAAATTCCTCGTCAGATTCTTCTTCTTCTACTGGTTCCTTTTTGGGGATGGATGTAATTTCTTCGTATGATTCGTCACTACTGTACCCATCCGGTTCCAAACTACCCCATTTCAATTCTTCGTCTCGCTCCTCGTTTCGCCGCTCGTAATCTTCATCTCGCTCATCCTCGTACCGCCGCTCGTCATCCACCCCTTCGATAAATTGAGCTTTCCGAAATTCATCCTCGTAGGCATCGTCAAACGGCAAATCCTCGAAGCGTCCACCCTCTCCATATAAAGAACCTAGAAACTTTCCGACTCTTTTCTCAATTGGCCGACCACTAGCATCGGTCGGGCGCGGCATTTCATCTCCCGCTTTCGTATCTTTTGTTTTGTTCTTATACTTCTCTGGATCTAAAAGCTGACTTTGTGGTCCGTCATGAATGTAGCTACATTGCGTATAACTTAAACAAATCAATCCACCTCTGATTGGACGAGGAGTCATTGATCGCCTCTCCTTCTCTGTATAGATTTTTCTAAGAAATTTTTGTAGAGTATCAGACGCTTGTGCTACGGGGGTTCCTAAACTTTCTTCTGGTTTCGATATTGCACTAGCCATCAGTACAAATTTAGTATCTTGACTTATTCCACCATTTTTCTCGTCTGGGGCATCTAATATATAATCCCGTAAAATACTATCATGTTCAAAAACTTCATTAAAAAAATTGTCCACTAATGTATCTAAATGAACAAATATTACTTTAGGTCTAGGATCGTCCCAGTAATTACAAATTGTTTGAATAATAGCTTTTGTTTTTCCGGATCCCGCTTTTGTATACATTAAAAATTTTTCTACTGGTCTGCATGGATGGACAAGATAGTTCATATATAACTGATAAGGAAGCATTGACGCTTTTCCTAGATCGTTTCTATATGCGTCCATGTAAGTTTTTTGAAATTTATCTAATAGTTTTCCTTCAGGGTTCCCTTTTTCCCGATTTTTCGCTGAAAAATCCCACTTCCCATCAGCAGTTTGAAATTCCGGATACTTTCCAATTGTGGTATCAGTTCCGCACTGCATTCCAAATAATTTTATTATTTCTCGATCATCTAATGCTTCTAACATTTTATCTTGTGCAAATTCGTTAAACTGTTCATGTTTTTGCGTGAATCCGCCTTCAAACCGCCTTTCGGGATCAAACCACGACTTGTCTTCCATTTGACCATTCCTTTTCTTTCCCATTCGTAAGTCTTCTACGATCTGGCGTATCTTCCGTAAATCTCCTAATTCCGACATTTTTTTTTCTTATGGAAGAAAAATATATAAGAAATTTCTTGCGAGTCCGATGGCTCATAGTGCGAAATTCATATTTTATGCCACCAAAAATAGTACACATGAATGTGCAAATTGTAAGAAAATTACAACAAATTTAGAATTCGCTCATTTCAAAAGAGCAGACAAATTTCGCAAAGACGGTAAAACTGTAAGAGTTAGAGATCTATCGTATGAAAATGTGGAGCAAGAACTATCTAAAGGACGTTTTCTTTGTAAATTCTGCCATAGGGACGAAACAATGGAAGAAAGAGAAGAGAATGAAAGAGAATTTATCATATACGCAGGGAAACGAGACACTCGTTGCCCCTGCTGCAAGCTTTTATTACCCAAAAAGGCTTTCACTTCTTACGCTAAACCGTGTAGAAATTGTATAGCCGATCGTAAAAAAAGAACAAGAAAACGTCTCCAAGATATAGTCAATGAAATAAAAATGAAGATTGGATTTTGTAACTTTTGTAATATGAAAGTTGTAAGACCATATCATTTTGATTTTGATCATATAGATCCAAATGAAAAACTCGCGAACGTTTCTGATTTGGCTTCTAGAGGACGAAGTGTGAAATTAATAAAAAAGGAAATCGAAAAATGTAGATTGCTCTGCTGCGAATGTCATCAGCGGTCCGGTGGTCCGGCAATCATATCATCTCTTGATATAGCATAAGGTGGCGCAAACAAGTCCTCTGTGCGAGATTCTATAGGATCTATTTGCCTCTCGTTTCTGTGACCGCTTACTTCGTTGCCATCAACACCGCGTTGATGGGGGATCCAAATATCAGATGAAAAGTACGAATTTGATCTCGGCATGATTCCATGTTGAGAATTGTAAACTTTATTTGACGTTGAACGAAGCTCTTCGATATTATGGTGCATTTGTAAATCCAAATGTGCTTGCTCTCCTCTTGGATCTACCAATTTTCTTCTATCGTTCACAGCGCTAGCAGGATTTGTGTCTCTCGTTCTCTCTCCAACCCCTGATATAGCCGAGTCGTTACCAACCTTTTTACCTTCGTGATTATGTTCTCTCTTCGCATCAAATGAGCTTTCGTAGAAGTGCTTCCGCGATATATCCATTAAAGGATGCAAATAAGATACTTCGGCATCATTTTGATAAGCTATATGGGGTAGTTCTCTTTTATTGCGAATAGCCGCTGATCGGCGGACATCATCACCAGAGACTTCTTTGAATCCTATTTCTCTGTGATTGTACTCCGGATTTATTTTATATCCTTGTGGTACATTAAAATCGGCTCTATCGATAAGAGGTGTATTTTTGAATTCCTCGGTCACTTGAGGGTATAATGCTCTATTGTCAAGTTGATCGCCGTGCTGGAATCGCCTTGTTTGCGCTGGCACTTCAAAATCCTTTGGTCGCTTCTGTTCAAACATACGATCACGTCTTGGTAGGGCCACACTTTCTCTTTCATCTAGTCTATTTGTTAGCACATTTGCCTGAGGACCTCGTACAGAATCTGTTGGTCTGTACACGCTAGATACGGGTTTGAAACCGGTCATAACATCTCCTTGTGCAAACGCTGTCAATTGACTATCCACTGTATCTAAGTTTGCACCCATATTATTGAAAGCCAAATTGTAAGCGTGATTGCTTACATCTATTCCGTTTTTAAGTAGTTCTTGTGGCTGTACTTGATCAGTATTACGTTGCTCTCTTTCTAAACGATCAACGAACGGTCGCGAATAATGTGCATTACCTACTAAACCACCTGCGCCGTCGTTACCATTCCATAAAAACGGAGAGATATTTTCCATATTTCTTTCCGCTTCATAGTTTGCTTTTAGAATATCTTTCATATGGTACTTCTCAGCGTTTCTATAATTATTAAAATCAGTATAGTGACCGGAAGGAAATGCATCTTCGTCGTACGCAAATTCCCCTCTCACAAAATCCCGTCCTTTAAGTTTTTCCGTTGTTTCTTCTGTTTGTTGAACATTCGGATCATACTCTAAATTTCCAGAATGTATGGGTTTTGCGTCTAATGGGTTCGTTTTAACACATCTTACAGTGTCACCGTCTTGCTCCCGCGTGCAGTCCCGGTGACACTCAGTACATTCTCCATTCTCTGTATTCTCGACGTAACATTCCAGGCACGCGCAGTCTTCTCCAGCTGAATTCGGTCCACAGTCATTTTCATCTGCTTGAATTTCACTCTTTCCATGGTGCTTTAAAATTGTAATGACATTCGGAATCAATAAACCTAAACCCACGCTTGCAGCTACGACATTAGCCATTTTAATGTAAACCTAAGAAAAAAAAAAAGGCTCAAGATGACTACTTATTTAGAGGGTGATGAATTGGAAAATGTTGTCGCTGGACTTCCTGAGGCAACCATTTGTAAAAAAGTTATGAAATTGTTATTCAAGAGACAAATTGAACAACGGACAGAAGACTGGTACGAACAACGAGATGCAATTTTGACAGCTTCAGATTGTGCTACAGCAATCGGTAAAAATCCATATGGTAAAAATCCGAGACGTCAACTTATTATGAAAAAGGCGAAAGTTAAGGGAAATGGAATGGATCCACACATGGCAAGAGCGGTTGAACATGGTCAAAAATACGAGGACGAAGCATTTCAAATTTATATGTGTCAGAATCCACACCTTGCACCATTTTTTAAGGTTGGATTAGTTATGCATGATAAACATCGTTTCCTTGGAGCGTCACCCGATGGGGTTACAAAGGACGGTATCGTTATTGAAATTAAGTGTCCAATTTCCAGACAAATTACGAACGAAGTGCCACCCGTGTATATACCTCAAGTACAATTGCAAATGGAATGTCTCGATTTAGACGTTTGCCACTTCGTACAATATCGACCAAGAAGATCTGAATTTGAACCAATGGAAATGCAAATGACAGTTGTGCACAGAGATAGGGAATGGTTTCAAACGTATTTACCATTAATGCAAAAGTTCATATCTGATCTTGAATTATTCAAGGAGCAATATACCGCATATTTAAGAGTACTTTTACCCGAAGAATATGAAGAACCGAAGAAACAAACCCCCAAAAAACGTAAATTTGATGAATTTATGATTTGCGATAATGACTGTGTACCGAACGGAAAAACTATTTCAGATGAAGAATTAACATCTCAAAATGTTCTCGTAATGGAATATGTAAAATAACAAGTATCTATGTAAAAAATTATATGTGTAGAAGTTAAAAAATGGTAACACGAACTGAAGAAAGAGCAGTTCGCGACGGTGAAATGCACCATAGTGAAGTGAAAGGAAAAGCAATGAGATTACGTAGAATGAGAACACTTAAGAGAAAACGCCACAGTAAAGGAAAAAGAGGAAGAAGATCAAAGAGACACAGTCGAAGGCATAGTCATCGGCATAGTCGAATGGCAACGGGGCATGATTATTTTTCATCTGCAAAATACCAAAAAACTTTCTACGATCCAGAGCATGATACGGAGCGTAATGTATTAAAAAAGGTAGGAAAAAAGGGTGGAGATGTGCTATTGGAAAAGTTTATCGCTGTAAAGAAAGAACAAATGGAAAAGCTAAAGCATTTACATACTATAAAATACGAAACACTTCACAAAGAACGCAGCGGAAAAGTCCTCACCACAGACTTTCACAATCTTAAAATTAATGAAATGGCAAAGGCAAAATTACCATTTAATATTTTACAATTTTTTAGATACGTTGCTGGAATGGATTACGAAGTCGGAGGCTTTTTAGACTTTGATGATGGTACGAAAATGGATAATAAAGGTAGAAAATTTAGACTGATAACATATTTCGGAGAATCAACGGCATTAGATTTCCCAAACCTAGATTTTGAAGTGGAATGGCATACACATCCGGACGATCCTCCTGGAATATATAACCCCCCCAGTGGATCTGATATAATTGGTTTATTGCGCGCGTCCGTCACACTTGGTACTCAAGTCAGTTTGGTCATTTCGAAACATTTTCTTTACGTTATGTATCCAGAAAATTTATTTTTTACTGCATACACAAGATTAACAGATGAGGAGCAACAACAATTGGATAAAGTGATAACCAAACATACAGATGATGCGTATGAAAAAAGTTTAGAAACTAAAGACACATCTCATTTTGAACAAGCAATGAAAGACGTGGGATTCGTAATGATTGAATACAAATTTGGCTCAGATTGGATGGGTAATTTCACCCTTTCAAAGCGGGATGAATCTGGAAAGTGGCAAACGGTGCGCGAAAAGGATTTCAACTTACCTATTCATATAGTTTCAGCGACGTAATTTTGGCCGCCACCCTGATTGGCAAGAAAAAAATCATTTAAAAGGTGTTGCACCCTCACCCTTTCCTTTCCATACAAAGGGAAGAGCCCCATCTGACGTTTCAAATTGATCGACATTATAATTATTTCTGTGCATATTCAGTTCCTTCTTCTTACTTTCTCCTTCTACTCTCTCAAAATATTCTAAAGGCTTATCACCGAAACCCCAACTTCCCCCATTTGTATCGAATAACCCTTTTCCGTATTCCGATCTTTCCACTGCTGGAGCATTGAATCCAGGATTGTGCACAACGCCAAACTTGCCATGTGTCGATGTACCTTTACCAATTCTGCCGTGATAGTTCGGACTTTTGATCCAACCACTTTTACCTCCCTGTTGGCCCAACGCGGCTTGTACAGGTGTTATTCGGCTACCATCTGCAGCGACACTTCCGGCGATTACATCATTTGGTCTAGAAAGGGTCATATTTTTTTGATACCTTTCACCATCTACTAATTGTATGTCCACAGATTTCTTCCCCATTTGAACAACTATATCTATAATAAGGGCATCCGAAAAATCTAAACCACGCTCTCTGGCGAAATCCTTTTGTCTATCAAATTCTGATCTAACCCATAGTGAACTAATTTCGGACTTTTTTTTTAATTCGTTTTGTATATAAGAATCAATTCTTCTTTTCGCTTCTTCAATCGTAGGGGGGTAGGTATTCATTGTATTCACCGTACTCAGTTGCATTTTAGGTGAACGCGGTTTTTTTTTTTACCGAAAATTGAATAATTCCACAATGTTTATTTTTTAAAATGAAATCGTTAAAAAAATGCAATTTCTTGGGAAACTAACAGAACCAGTTTCATCACGTGTAATTGTAAAGGCTAGAGAAACAAGCGCATTACGAAATATGCAGAACGATTTTTTAGAATTCATGCATTTTATAACTCCATTACGCTTTCATGACGACGTTACGGACCTATTAATCAGAATGAAATTTAATCCAAATAGTAACAAACCTGAACAGATTGCTGCTGCAGAAGCGTTATTTGGAACTGATGGCGGAGGATTATTGAATGACATTTTTCTTCATAATCTTGCAGCCATACAAAATCCGACGGAAGAAAATCAACAAGGAGTGGGGTTTATATTAGACATTGACGGCAGGGAAATACCAATTGATCCCAGACACCATTACATTCGTTACATTATGCAAGACATTTATGAACAGCAACAAGAAATTGAAAAAATTCACGGAGAATTGTTCAATTTAAAAAGACCTCCGAAAATAAAGGCAGATTATACACCCCATATTCCATCTAGAGTTCAATATGTTTCAGGAACGAAAACCAAAGATTCTCTTGGTTTTTTAAGGAGAAGGAACAAATCTGGTGTTGTGTCAGAGATGCTACGACCTGCGGAACAGAGGAGAAGAAGATCCCGACGAAGATCACGTTCGAGAAGATCAAAGCGCTCGAGACGTCGCAATAGATAGACTAGTATTTAATTTTTAAGTGTGAAAAAATTGTTAACATCGAAAAATGAATATTAACGGTTACTATCCTTTATTTGAATCTAAAAATGATGCGGAAATATGGCTTCAGAAAAACGTAATCAACGTAATTTACTCTTATTTATGCGAAGCAAAAACGCATGAAGATTACATCAAAATGAAAAGAGATTGCATTCCAAATCAGCGATTTCAGATAATTTCGATTGACAAATCGATTTTAATGTCGACCGAAGGGTCTGGTTCATTTTTTATACCCACAGACGAAAATAAACCTATAACATTTTACGTATACGACGGTGTTCAAAGTAACCTTCTAGATGTCGGAAAGACTTTTTTTGGGGATTTTCTTGGTCATATTGAACAGCCGAATGAAAGAAACGAATTACCTTTTCGGAAGTTAAATATAAATGTTATTACATTTCACCAAGAATTACAATATCGATTTTCAAAATACTTACATTTAGATTTCTTTTCGGATGTTTTAAAATTGGAATTGAAACACTGCAACGAAAAGTGCACTTTGTCTGTAGATGGACAAATGGACATCTTTGGTAAATCAAACTGTCTGCTTAGTATAGATTTTCACGCATTTTATTTAAAAAATTTAGATTTTTCCTGTATATTGCATGCAAATGATTACACCAAAAGTTTAGCAGATCTAACATTTTGTTCAGATCACGTAGTAATAAATGGAAGTGTTTTCAGTGCATCTACTGTTAAGACGATTCAAATTGGAAAATTTGACGTGATATTGATTAGCGCTGACGATTCAATACAGAAAGTACAAAACAACTCATCTTTTGAATCGTTGTGGTGGGTATTGTCAAGAGGTAAAAGATTAACCTATACGAACAATAATACACTAGAGAATGAAATAATCATAAAATCTATTTGTGTTCATTCATTTTAACGACGACGCTTAGACTTCTTCTTTGATTTCTTCTCAGCTTTCGCTGAACGCTTTCTGGCGTTTGTGATCGCTTTGCTGTACTTTGTCATATCTTTCGTCGCAGTACTCTTTCTCTTACTCGCAGCTTTAAGTCTCTTGAGAGCCTGTTTTGTAGAAATTTTCGGGACACCCTTTTTCGCACCAGTTGCCATTTTACTCGTCTTTAGATTTTTTATTTGAAATACCCTGGCATATTCTCAGATGTTGGCGAATTTGCACGAGTATATTTTCAAAAAAGTTTTGTCATTCGATGTCGGTGTGAAGCATCTTTCTTTATGTGAAATTGATTTTAATAAACATTCAAATATGTATTCTATATCCAAATGGTCAATTATATCTTTGCGCGGTAAAAATATAAGTGATTATACTAGAAATCTAATCGAAGTGTTAAGACAATATGAATTCGGTCATTTGGATTTTGTTCTTATCGAACAGCAATTAAATCGTAACACTCAAATGAAAGTACTATCTCATGTCATTCAAACTTTTTTCATTTGTGAAAGACGCATTATCAATGATCGAATTCAATTCATTTCTCCCAAAATTAAATTTTCATCACCTTATTATGCATACAATAATATTGTTGAAAAATGTAAAGCAAATTTAGAATTAGAAACACATAATAGATTCACGCTTAAAAAATTAAGTGTGAGAATTACAGAAGAAGTACTAGGTGATGAAAATTCAAAATGGCTTGAATATTTCAAAAATGAAGCGAAAAAGGATGATTTAGCTGACTGTTTTTTGCAGGCGTATGCTTGGCATGTCAACTACAAAAGTCAAACTCCAGTCGAAATAGATCTAGACGATATTTAAACAATCAAAAAAGTATTCAACTTTTTTGGAGGTTCAGTGTATTTCTGAGTGTTTTCGTTTATAATCTCAGGCTTAACATTCCATTGAAAGAAATCACATGTATCTGAATCGTAATTGAAATCTATATAATTATTTTGATCTAACCATTTCATATTATTCTTTGCACAAGTGAAATAAAACTTTCCTCTTTTACTCTTTACGACCTCTGCTGGAATTTTGAATGGACAATTACAAAATGGTCTATAAATATCAGTTTTATTGTAATGTGCATTTGACATTATGTACTTTTTTCGACTAATTGATATTTGATGATTCAATTCGCGCTCTAGAGCACATGCCTCTTGTTTATTGTTTTGAGCGTCTCCAGGACACTCATCAACTATCGAAAATTGTGAATTACTTTTCCAGCTGACTTCGTTATCTAATCTATAAAGAGCAAACAATCTTATAATTTTCTTTTCTCGGTTGTGTTCATTCAATCGCGTGATAAGGCGCCTTGTCTCCCCGACGTAATATGTTCCATTCCCCGTCCGGTCTTCGCAGATGATGACATACACCCAGTGCATTTTATTTACTAAACCAAAACAATTTTTTGTAAAGAAAAAAATGTTAGAACACCGAAAAACAAAATGATCGCAACATTGAATAGAATTTCGTCGATTGTGCAAAATTTTGGACTACTAAGAGAAGACATTATGCATTCATAGTAAAGGGTGGTAAAATCATAGCGTATGGAAAAAACGGATACTCTGGAAGACTATTCTCTACGTCTGCACAAACGACTCATGCAGAAATAGTTGCTTTGCAAGGTGTGCGTAATATAGACGAAAGAAAGAAGGGAAAATTGACTATTGTCAGTGTCGCATTCGACGGAGAAGAATATTCCTTAAGTCGCCCCTGCTTCCACTGTTGTTGTAGTATAGAGAAATTCGGAATTGAAAATGTCATATTCTATGACGGAGAAAAGTGGGTAAAAGAAAAAGTTGTAGATATCGACTCTAAACTATCTAGCGGAGACAAATTTCACTGTACCATCAGAGCGAAGAGATTTCGCAATGTGTTGCCATGAAATACAAATTGTATTCCTATCCTCTTTTGACGTACAAACCTTATATTCCAACTGTCTTAATTGTTGTTTTAATTTTCTTTTTATTCCATGTACATCGTATATCGCATAACCTATAATATACTCTGGTATCTTGTAGTTGCATTCGTTGAAGTGAAATTCAGAATACCTTTTTATCACTTCCATACATTGAAAAGCAATATGAACAAAGACAGCATCGAAGTTTGTTACAACTTGATTTGATGTATGAAAAGCTTGCCTTGCTGTAAAATTCATTTTATTTAAATGATAAATTATTTATGTATATTTTATATTCGATTTGTTTTAGAAAACACATTTCTAAACGAATCAATTCATATGTCCCTATACCAGCGACTTTAGCGAAATGTTTCAAACGATAAGACAAATCTGTTTGGTCTTCGTGAAATTTATATGCAATTAAGATTGTGCTTATTAGAAGTCGATGAATATTATCAGCTTTCAGATATATCATATTTTTTTCACAGAATCTATTCAGAAGCACAATAGCAATATTCCATGTTTGTTCATCCAAATCGAGTTCATATTTTAAAAAATTTAAAAAGGATCGGACACTACTCCCCGATTCTAAATTTTTCTGATTTCTGAACAAAATGGAATGGCAGAAAATATTTCATGCTTTCATCATACTATGTGTATTAGTTTTATTCTTTCATTTAACCACCATGGAACAGGAGCTACGAACGCAATATGAACATCAAGTCGTGCCTATGCGATTCTATGCACGTGGAAGTGGTAGAAGAATGATACCCAAAATCTCTGCAGATAACAGATCATTTCGCCCTAGAATAGCATTTTAGCGGACGGAACTAGAGGAATATGAATGCTTCTGTACATATCGTAAGTTTTACAATTGGTTTTATCGCTGTTTTCATTGCATTGCTTTTCAACATTTTGCTCAAAAACTACCCACATAACTAAGCCCCACAGCGCAAAAAAATATTTCTTTTTTTTAAAACATTTTCTTGAACTAAACAAAATGTCACTAAACTGCCCTGAGATTACAGTAAGCGGGAAACAATATATTACAAATGCTGACAATGAACAAGTGGAATTCACTGTACATAATAATCATTTGTACGTAATGACAAATGAGAATGGAATTCGAATAGGTGCAACAATTATGTTGGAATCTTTACCGGATGTTGCGCTATATGGACAGAATGGCTTATCTACTGCGGATGGTATAAACTTTATATTAACTTTATCCGAACAGGATTTTAGTGAATGGACGACGGAAGATACCAATGCATTAATAGATATTATAACACAAGAAACGGGGGCACAACAGGTGATTATCACAATTGAAGAAGGTAGCGTAAAAGCATCAGTTGAAATGGTCATTGGTAATAATGTAGACGATACTACAATGAACACTTTTTTGGAAAAAGTTGATACAGTGCAAAAGCTAAATACAATTTTAGCAGGTAGTACCCATACGAAATTACAAACATGTGCGTCACAAAACAATTCAATTGAAACGCCAACTTTTGTACCTGTAAGGGTAACTATACCTCAAATAATCTCAGTATCAATAGATGATACGGTTACTGTCGATACTATAGGAAAATATGAATATTTCGAATGGAAATCAAATGGGCAATGGATAAGGTTACCTTCTCCAATTTTACCAACGAATTTTGGTGATCTGGAGGGTGATCACAGTATAGAATTTCGATTTCTTAATCCTCAGTCATTGACTTTAAAAGAACAAACGTTTAATATAACTTTTCCACAAAAAATACCAAATATAAACCATGCTTATAGTTTTAATAATACATTAAACGATAAACAAGGAGCTGTGCACTTACCTGACACTTGGGAGAGTGGTACATATAATTTCGTTAATGGAGGCAATGATAAGTATGCATTAGCTCCGGCGGGTGTAATGAATACAAATCAACTGTATGGAGATCGGCATGAATTTACTGTTGCATTTTGGGTTAAATATATTCGTCCTCCTGTAGCAGGTGACAGTAATTTGTTTTTTGACGCTGGTGTTAGATCTGGAAATCAAAGAGCTCATCTTAATGTCATAGGACATGGTCCGTGGATTGGAACTCTTGGTGACACCGTAAATCCGCTTAGAATGAAGTTGATTAATATATGGGGGCGCCCGTTTTCGGATGGAGAACTCGATGATATAGACAAGAATCCCACATACGATCAAATTTACAACCCTGATTGGGCTTATCACATCATTTCGTGGAAACACGGAGGACACAATGGCCAACCAGGTGGGTGGATGAAATATTGGGTGAATGGTGTATTAGTATCAGATTTGATTCCAAGCAATTGGTGGTCAACTTCTCTACGAGCATTTGAACGTATTGGTATGAATACACCGCAATATATTGTTCAAGATATGGTTTTCTACGAAACTGCAATTTCAAGAGATGATGTAGCTATGTATATGTATAATAATCCGTGGGTCGATCCGTCACCAGGACCTGCTCCCCCTCCTTATTTCCCCCCCCCAACAATTTACGCTGCGTATAGTTTCGATGGTGATTTAAATTCAAGTGTTGGAACGTATCACCTACCGACGACATGGCAAGATTGGGCTAATTCCACATACGAATTCTCTGCAGGAAGGAATGGAAAAATGGCTTTGAAAATGATGGGTGTCTCCCCTCTTCTAACAACACTCTTTGCTGACGCTTTCCCCAAATCGTCAATATCGTGGTCAGTATGGATAAAATTCCTTCGCCAACCACAAGACGGGGAAGGCTTATTCGACTGGCAACATGGTGGTGGTGCTCTAAAAATGCAATTTGGTATTTATCAGTGGCAAACCGGTGCTGGATTTTATAGTTACCCAGGTGTCGACACCACCATTGCTAGTGCTGATTTCTACAGTACGGATTGGAAATTACATACAATGAGTGTTGAACACCCTGGAAGTCCTGGCGCAGGCGGTACTCTTAAATATTGGATAGATGGTGTAAAGCTAGTTGATGTGGTACCAGGTGATTGGAAAGGGACAGAGATATCAGCTCCTAATCACTTCTGGATAGGTTATAATTCATCTGATGGAAATCCGTTTTTCCTTATGCAAGATTTAACGTTTTACGAAACGAGTATGACAGATGGGCAAGCGCAATCACTATCACAGTAATAACTTTAAAACGTCTGAATATATTTCCAGAATTCGTTTTCGATGAGGAAGCCATTCCAATGAATTATTATAATAAAAATTTAATTCCTCATCCGTTTTCGCATTCACAGTGAGGAAATCAGATAAACAATTTTTTACATTCAGACCATCTGTAAAAGCAATACCCGGAATAGTGAGTTTATCTTTATTGCCATTGATTATTAATCGAACAAATAAACTTTCCTTGTTATCTTCACTGGTAACAAGCGATTCTATTTTGCTTATTATCGATTCATACTTGCTTTCCGCATTTTTTTCCCCCGATAAATAGCGCAGAAGTGCTATTCGTAACGCAGTCCCTTTACCTAGTTGTATTGATTTCAGTCTACATTTTAAACTTTCTTCAAATGTTAAATCTGGGCCCTTTTTTGGGACTTCACCTTGCGTCATTTTCATCACGTTTCGAACATCTTTAAAAAATGATTCTGGTAAGCAGTAAGTTTTTTTGTAGCGTTGATAAGCGTTATATTTAGCTTCTATAATAGTTTCACCGTCGACAATATAATCTGTTGGAAATTTGTATCGAACTGGTCTAATAAGATTTACGTTTGTAGAGTACGCTGTTTGAATATACCAGTACATATCTGAGTAACTTTGAGGGTCTAATTTCGTAAATTCTTGGTAACGCAATGCAATATGTACAAAAAGTTCATCGCTGATTTTTTTCGCGGTGTATATTGCATAGTCACATACAAGTGAAATTAAAGTGAATATATTTATATTTTTAATTTGTTCCGTGTTGATAGCAAGAAAGCATAGTAGATAAGTTTTTAGTGGAGTGTACTCATTTGTATATAGCAAATTGATTTCTTTGAATATTTCATGCATTTCTGATGTATATGAATCGTGCATAGATCCAGTAACGATAAAATTGGTTCCTTTTAATTTAGTTGAAATATCGTCAAAATTTTCCTTTTGATTCTCTAATATATCTTCATTTGATTTGCTTTCTAAATTTGAATATTGAATATTGAAAAATTTTTGAACCATCGTAATTGGTATATTTTCTTTGGGTGGTAGAAGAATGTTTTGATTCGCAATAACTGTTGAAAAGCGCAATCTATTATTCCTTTCATCTGAAATTTTATATAAATTGGAAAGGTATAAAATATACATTTTGAATATTATATTATCTGTATTTATGAAATTTCGAATAGAAAGAAAAGCGTCATAGTCATTTTCACTAAGTTGAAATGGAATGGTTATCAACCTTTTAAATGTGTCTATGTTAACGTTAATTGATTGCTCGTGACACCATTGGAAAAAGAATGTAGCTATACTACGACATAACTCTTTTTTTTCTATTGATAAATTTTCAAATTTCAGAATTCCGATTTCAATATAATAACACAATGCTGTAAAGTTGGATGCTGCTGGTAAAAGATTTAGTGCTTTTAGTTCTTCTTTGAAACGAGGTAAGTCTCTATCGTTGTAAGTATATTGTTGTACCAACGAATGTAGATTTGAAATGTATAGACTGTTTGAATAATACCCCAAAACATCAAAATCACTTTTTTTATCGACCTTCACAGCGATAACTTTTAAAGCTTTTTCAACATTGTCATCTGTTATGATTGGTTTCTGACTATTGAGAATGGAGCGTGCAAATACAAGCGCCTTTACGCCGGTCAATGCAGCGGTATGCATTTTTAAATTTATACTTTTTTTTTTTTTAGATTTTTTGGTGTACAAAGGCTCAATGGTGACAATTGATCAGCCGCTCCGCCTAAATACTCGACATCCAAATGAATCAAGAATTATTCGAGCCTTGTACGAAAATATGTCCGTTCAATTAATTCATTCATCATATTACAAAAGATACTACGAAGTTATTGGATCCAGGGGGATAAAATATGATGTATGTATTTCGAAAGAGCCAACATGCACTTGTCCAGATTATAGGGAAAGAAAAGGGAGATGCAAGCACCAAATTTTATGTTTAATTAAAGAATGTGGTTGTACGACAGATGATATAAATTTGAACGATTCGCAATATATAGACATCAAAAATATATTGAATGATGATGATGTATTACAACCAAAATTAGACTGTGATTGTCCGATCTGTTTCGAAACACTACACGACGTTAAAACAAACATACAATGTGTACATTGCAAAAATACTTACCACAACCGATGTCTAAATGAATGGCTAAGAAATCAAAATACTTGTCCAACTTGTCGAAGTCCATTTCGTTTTAATTATCCGGTTCGTAGACTACCACACTAGCGACGTCGACTTCGATTTATCTGTTGTTAAATTTTACTTATTCTTACACTATTGTCTTTTAAAAATTCGTACAAGTAATTAACAATTTTCCCATCCTCTTCTTGTTGATGTAAATGTTTTAAACCGACTTCATCATCATTTTCAGATTCAAATCTTCTGCTCATTGGATCACTTCTCTCCAAAAAGGATAAGTTTTCTACCTTTGCTAGTAGCCTATCTCTAGCTTCACAGAGACGTATAAAATCGTTTTCATTACCATTTTTATCAGGATGAAAAGCAATTGCCTTTCTTTTGAATTGTTTCAGAATTTCTTCTTTTGTTGCATTTAAGTGAACTTCCAGTATGTCGTGATCGTTCATTTTTTTTCTATTAGTATATTAATTTCTACGATTGATTAACATTCTGGCGTAATTAGCTTCTGGTGGTGTGAGTGCTTTTAACGGGACGTCTTTTTTATCCGCTTTTACTCGCTTTCCACCCACATATCCTGAGTATATTGGTTCTCGATCCTCTTTATCACAGTGACTTTTAGCAAAATCCCAATTTTCCATTTTATCATCTTTAGCAACAGTCCATTTATAGGTTTGACTTCCGTCTGCGTCTTCACTATATTTGCCACCTCCTGGATGTGCAGAATCATTAGCCATACATTCGCATAACGTATATTCATATCTGGTATCAATTTGTTCACCGTCTGCATTGTATATGCCTGGGGTTGCTTTGAGATCGTCATACTGGTCATCGACGTGCCATGCTTTATCCCATACTCCTCCTGGATTAACCTTCCAGCATGTGAACGCTTGTTTTTGCGATCTCGTCATTGCCATTGCCTCACTAATTCTTTGTTCTTCTTCTGCTAATGCCGCCGCATGTTCGGCGTCTTGTTCTTCTACGACAGCTGCAGCTTCTTTTTCGCACCCCAATCCCAATAACTTGCAGCCGACAGCGCCCATTTTTTTAGTATATACGAAAAAAAAATAAAGATCACTCGGTATTTTTAGTAATGGGTAGAGTATTTAAAAAAGCATCTAAATCTTGCTTTACATGAGTTAAATGTGTCCAATACGGTATCCATAATATTGGAATATCTTTATGTTGACAGTATATATGTTTTAAATAATCATTGAACTGTTGCTTGCAAAGTGTATACTTACTAGTACGTCCCTGGATTAAATGATAATGATAGATGCCATTGTACTCTACCACAGCAAAATTTGTATTTGTTCCATTCAAAATGGATTGTGTATCCTCCTTCTGGGAGTATGGAATGACAAAATCAAATCGAAGAGGACCATTTTTAACACCCTTCAAATCCTTTAGACTTGCGTCATACAAATACGTAATACCTGATTCATCTAAATGAGAAGCCACAACTTGCTCTCCAACTGAATGACGTTTCACCACTTCTGATGATTCGTGCATTCTTTTTTTAGGATTAACATCCATTTTAATATTCAAAATATTTTTATTTCCCAAAAGTGTTGCATTCTTGAACCTAATATTTTCTTAAAAAGAATAAAAAAATGTTTGTTTCTCTGAAAGCAAACATCCCAGGTACAGATGAACTTATTTTTGATATTGCTGAATTGTCTAGATTGGGTAAATATTCGAATCAAAAACAAATTGAATATGCAGGAATTTTTCGGACGAATAGATTCGAGAACACCTTAACTTTTACACCCCAATTAACGGCGACGGGGGGCGTTGATTCTGTTAGTCTACCGAATGAGAGGCAGACATTTCATACACATCCGAGAGAGTGCAATAAATTGTCAGATTGTTCGATCATTCCTCCTAGTGCTGATGATATGGAGATTTTCGCAAAGAGAAGCGATACAAATGTCGTAATTAGTAAATACTACACGTACTTCGTAAAGAGAAAACCTATTGATGATGAGCACATATACCCGAATTCAAAAATTGTTAAAGAGTTCTACGATAAATGTGAAAAATATTTTGACAGTGTAAGTAAAAATCCTGATATTTATCATGATATTTTTACATATGGTTCTAGAATATTGAATTATTTCATAATTTACAGATTCAATAATGAAGAATGTTTACATCAAATTAGTAAAGAACACGTGCAAAAACTTGAACTTACGTAGTGACGATATCTGTCCGATAATCATGTCCAATTGTGATAGCAAAATCAAGATCCTCAGAGTCATTATTCAGCGCACGTCGGACGTCACCCTTAAGAAATAAGGTTTGTCGAAACACTTCAAAAATAACCATTTCGATAATTTGATTTTCTGGTATACCTTTGTTATAGAATGCCTTCAAAGCAATCATGCATCGCCGCAAAAGTTCATTCGTTAGTGTTATTTTTTGATGCTCGCACACAAGTTGACTAATTCCGATAACACCGGGGTTAAAAATTTTGAACATTTCGTCATTCAACTGTATAATAGCAAAATTGAATCGTCTAATATTGATATTTTTGGATGCAGAAACCATTGAGTTAATATAGTTTTCTTGAGAAACAACAACACCCTTTCTAGCTTTCCCCTCATCGTCTAAATAATATGCATTTGTATCTACGATAAATGGTCCTTTATCTGTATTTATCGCAACGGCGAAATGAAAACCCGGTTTCTTACGATCTGCCACAGGTGCATACATAGACAAAAATAAGCAACACCCTGAATTGTATTCTTTTCCATCGTATTCCATAGCATGTTCCATGAATTTTACAGACGAATCAAAGCAATTACCGTTTGGTTTGTCGTGAAGTTCTTTTAATAAGGCATTCATTTCGTTTTCAAATTCATTCGATGTCGATGGAGAATCGGTACGATTGGGCAATAAACCTTTCAACTCGTCTTCAAATTTCTCTTGCGACATGGCGCTAAAGCACTGAGCCACAGGACGTCAATCTTTACCTACTAAAGCTTCCCTTCTTTCCTCAGCATCTAAAATTGTAATGTCAGCCCGTAAAGATGCAATCTTACCCTGAATTTTTTTAATATTTGTTTCTTCGACTTGAATTTCTTTCAAAATATCTTGTTTCGTTCGTGATGCAGAGCAACCCATTTTGTAAACTTAAGAAAAAAAAGAAACAAATGAATGTACGTAAAAAAAAATATCGCATGATTACAAAAAAATGAGCTGTGACAAGCGTCGTGAGACTTTAACAAAATGTCATCTTCTTGACGAATTGACTTGCAACATGTCTCCAGATTGTCAATGGAAATTGGGTTCATATTCCACTGATTTTATCATGAGTTTTATTGAAGATACTTTTATTCAATTGGATAACGAGATTGACGATGTGGTGGGGGCAGATAAAACATATGGTCAAGAGAATTTAATCAGATGCAGTAATCTTCCTCGTAATGCTGAAGCAGGTTTAAATCTAAAACAAGCAGTTTTTATTCAAGTAAACGAGAAAAATTTAAGACAGTTGATTAACGGCTCTAGAGACTCGTGGATAGGGGGTGCAAAAAACTTAGAGGACTTTAAACAGCAAGATTGTTCCGGATTTACCTTGAGTGAGCCGTGGACGCACATGAAAAAAAGTAGGGCAGCATACGGTAATAGAACATTACACAAGGATAGAGCTTGTAGCATATTGAAAGGTCAAATTATGGACCCATTTCAGTACAATAGTGGAGGCTGGAAAAGAAGAGTTATGTACTATCCGTCATGTCTAAATAACACGTGGGGAAGTTCATATCAAAAGGTTGTCGGTTGTAATATGGAAAGAGAATTGTGTGGACGTATAAAAAGTACTCATCCTAGTAGCAGTAGCCCGGATGGTCCGGATAATACAACAAAGGCGGTTAAAGCAGCAGAAAATCACGCTGTGTGTTATCCTTCACGCAAATCTCCTGATTGGGAGAAGAATTGGGATCCAGCTTATGAGGGATTTAAAAATTGGAATGAGTTCAAAAACCTTAAAGGAAAGGATGTAAAAGATGCGTTACCAGAAAGCAGCAGGAGAGATGGTTTATGGCCATGGTACATGCATAAAGATTACGATGAGTGGAAGGGAGAAAGAAAAGGTTACTTTCACGACTGGTATCCAGAACTGAAGAATCAAGACTCATATTGGGATAATAGGAACCAACTCAAACTTGAGAATACTCCTCTTGCATTTTTTGATCTGTGTATGTACGAACAGTATGATTTAGAAGAAAAATGTAGAAAATTGTATCCAAAGAGTGCATTTGGGACCGAAACCCAAGCGAACCTGAATAACGTGCGAATGTGTAAGTATATGTACCTGCACAAACGAATGAGAGAAAATCGATACATAGACATGGATGCCGTTGCAGAGATTAAAGGTGCAGATGGTGAATTTGTATTTGACGATGATATGGAACTAGTTGACCCGACGGAATTAATTGCAGGATTAAGAGAATCAGATGATAATAATCTGATCATACAAGCGGATAAGGTTGAACTTTGTATGACAGACCTCAAACTCACTATAGATGCTATAGGGTGGAGTCATAAATATGACGTTGAACAGTGGAAGGACGTCTGCGATCAAAAGGCAGTTGTCGCCGATCGTATTGAACCTTTACAAGATTACTGTATTGAATTACAAAAGCGTCTGCGATGGAACAGTGGTGGAAAAATTGGAGGAGAAGATACAATTAAAGAAATTTACGACGCCTGTTATGAGGCTTGTCCAAGTGGTGACGCAGCTTGTGCAGCTAACTGTGATAGACAAATAGATAAATTGTATGCCGATGCTCCAGGTAAAGATACAAAACATGGATATCCAGTTGAGTTATGTGCCACTTACGGTGTGGACAAGGGCTATTGCGCAGACGAAAAAGACGTAGATCTACACGGAGATCCTAAGAGTTTACTAAAAAAAATAAATATGTCAGGTATGGGTCAAATTGTAAGCAAAGAAGATGGGGGGGAAATATCAGAAAATGTCGTGTCGACTGTCGATTGTGCTAAAATCATACCAGCTTTAAGAAGTGGTAAGGGTCCTACATATAACGATGCCACGTCAGTATTTCAAATCTCCAAACATACATACACAGGTAATCCAGATTTTGACGAATATATCAAAAAAAGAAGAAAATTATTGTATGACTCAGCTACCGCCAAAAATTATAACAAGGAAATAACTATCTCTTCTGGAGAAATACGAGAAGAAGCTTACGATGCAGAAGTTCCAATAGCACATGGTGGAAAAAGAACTGCAACAGAACTAGGAGGATGGGGACTTCCAGTCGTACCTCAAGAATGTCAAGACAAGTGGGGTAAAAGAGACGAAGGAAAAGCTATTGTTAAATATGCAAAAGAAACTCTATTTCAAGAAGATTATGTGGAAGGGCTAATTGGATACGAACGCACATTTTCTCCATTTAAAAAACTTATAGATCAAAAGTGTGATGTTATACTAGAAACTGAAATGTCTACTGGAGCTGCGTTGGATGAGACCACGAAAAATAAACTTGGACTGGTCGGTGGAACTAGACAAATGGGATCTGGTTTGTGTACCGCCGGTAACCCCGATTGTATCAGAAAGGAAGTGGAAAGATATTTACAGAATTGTCATATTGCTGAACAAACAGCTTGCAGCGGCGACGACTGCGAGGTGGAAGAAAATGAGAGTGACCCCCCCCTTGTCTTCAATCTCGATGGGTTTGCAGATACTACTATAAAATGCACTGATAATTTAACGGTTTTCTTTACTACTGGTGAAAAAACGTACGACGGTGTACCGGAAGGCGCCCCTAAAATACCGGACAGTTTACTAGATAATGGTGAACTGGTATCCATTGAGAAGTACTATACATGTGCGGGTTTAGACAATGAACTGAGTGAGAATTGCCACCGCACTTATTTGGGCTTACAGGCTACAGTTCAAGGCACAAGTGGTAGTTCCATGCAGAATTTTGAGGATAAGGACGATGCTTTTAAAGGTGCATTGGAAGGTATGAACGAAGAAAGTGCAGGTGTTGGAGACGCGGAATCGTCTGAAGAGTCAGATGACGAAGCAGCGGAAGAAAAGCAACAAACCGTTCTTGCAATAGGTGCCTTTGTAATAGGATTAGCCGTAGTGTATTCGCTGTAGACTAAAACATTTGAGTAGGCGTGCTTGCAAGATACCAAGCAATACCATACAAACCGACAGGACCCCCAGTCATTGTCTGCAGCAAGGAGTGTACAGCAAAAGCTGGAATGCTATCCGGTTGTCTGTTGATAGCTGTGCAGAAACCTTTTGCCGAATAGAAAGCAACGACCGTGAGTGTAACGACGACTAAAATAAATGCAAGAAAACGTAGTACTGAGTCTTCACCCTGGCGTCTATTGCGCTTGTAGGATGGATATTGTAAAGTCTGCATTTTGTTTAAAAGATGAAAAAAATTTTGTCTTGTTTTTGTTGTAAGTTTATAATTCTACACCACTACCTAGATCCATATCCAAACCACTACCGTAATCCATACCACTACCGTAATCCGTCGGGATACCACCGTGCCAACCTTCCGATACGCCTCCCACAACATTTTGTGCACTTTCTCCAATTACCCAGGATGCTATATACATTCCTAGAAGCTTAGGATTTGTAGCAAGTATACTGAAGAATACAATATTTTTTGCTATTGTATAACTGAATAGCATTACGACCACAAGTCCGAGCCATAGCGGCCACTTTATACGAACATCTTTATATTCTAAACACTCAGTCGTTGTCCTTGTTTTCCCACGACTAGTACGAGTACGCGTTGTTTTGCCTTCTTTAATACACTCTTTTGCTTGAATTCCTTTTTTCCACCATTTCCACGTTAAATACATGTAAAGAAAAATTAACGCTCCAAAAATTAAAGCGACTGTCGCGACTAGTTTCAAGGGATGTCGTATCTGCACACCCGCAGCAAAATCCATGGCTTCTTTGAAACTCATTTAACTTAATATGAACATTTAAATTTTGAATTACTGGCGTATTTTATAAATATTTTTCAATACATTTCTTAAACATAGAATAATTTTCACTACACTCTTGTACATCACGTCTGCTTTGTATTGACTGTATCAACGTTATGAATTCATTTAAACAAGGCATTCGAGGTTGTTTGTCATGTCGAGGTCTTGGAATGTGATAAGAATTGAAACTTATAACATATGGCACGCGCAAGCCGTAAGGGCGCATCATTCTTGAGCTAAAGAATTTCATCCTTTTCAATTTTTAATTCGTTTAAAAACGCCACGGATCTTTCTTTGTGTTGTTCTGCTACTTTGATGAAAAATGATAAATACTGTTGAAATTTCTGATCAGTTAAATCCTTTTGAATTTTTAAACTTTCAACTATATCTCCTAAATTATAATGAGATTCAATTTTAGTCCGCGCTAATTCTATCTCTGGATCGAACTTATCTATGTCCGATTTCAATTCCTCTAGACGACGGATAGACATATCTTTCATTTCCATTATATTTTCTGTATAGTCTTCGCTACTTTCCAGTTCTCCTAAACGAGACAAAAAATCATGAATTTCATATCCTTCAACGTCTATTCTTGGGTTGTATTGAATTAAGATTTTGGTCAAATCCATGACATCATCCTTAAAAATTTTGATAATGTCAAATTTTCTTTTCTGTAAAACTTCGAAAGAAATCTCTTTCATCTGAATTTGGTATTCAAGTTTTTGAATTGAAAGTTTTACATTAAAACCGCGCGCGTCCATTTCATGTAGATGATTGCCATATTCTTTCATATTTTCTATATCCTTTTCTATATCACTGTAAAATTCATTACAGTCGTTGTATAGATTTAACGTTTCGCTAAATAATCTATCAATATCTTCTAGATACATTTACAATCTGTACTATAATAAAATAATAGTATCGTTGTTATTCGACGTTTACAACGACTAAATTTTTCAAAACTCAAATCAAATGGGACGGAGTCGATCGCGGCGGAAAACAAGATCGCGTCGTATGTGCGAAAAATTACCCCTACTGGGGCTTGAACCCAGGACCATCAGGTTAAAAGCCTGACGCTCTACCGACTGAGCTATAGGGGCGCTCGAGGTAATTTAGTCTTCCGTTTACTCAATGCCTTTTTACTATTTAAAGTATTTTCGATAGCATTTATTCTTTCGTTAATATTTTTAACTTTTTCGGTTAAGAATTCGAGACTCGAATCCAATACGACGCTTAATTGTTTTACACGCGTACGTATATCTTCAGTTTCCGTATGCATTTTACGAACATCTGCATATATTCGATGCGGGGTTTGAATTTGTTGTAGATGCGGGGTTTGAATTTGAACTTCTGCACGATGCATTTTACTATATCCCCCAAAAAAAAGTGTTCAAGGTTTAGGATATTCGAAGTGTTCAATTATCCACCACCATCTGTCCACGGCCTATTGCCGCGTTTCTTAGGTGTTTTCTTTGGTTTAGCTGCTGGGGGCGTTGGCACAGCTGCTGGGGGCGGCGTTGGTGCAACTGCTGGGGGCGGCGTTTGTCCAGCTTTAGGAGCGTCATCCTCGTCATCTGAATCTGGGACATCTGGGGGGGCCACACTCTTAAAACCCTCCCTGTCTTCCTGAAAAATCTGAACAGAATGAGTATTGATTTGATCCACTATTTTTTTCATGGACTTGCAATGTAGCGGGTGTGCATCGTCCCCGCACTTTATATCTGTTGTAATACGATCAAGCATAGTTGTGGCACTATTTCTCCAAAACTCTTTTGAACCCGCAAGATAGGTATGGTATACCAGAAGTGGAAACAATCCACATAAATTAATATTGTCGTATTTCTCAAGGTAGTTCTCTTTTAGCACTGAAGTGCCGAATTGAAACTTCTTTTTGTAAACTTTTTCGAAGAAATAGGGTAACCAGAATTGTTCTAGCATTTTGCTTTTAATAATTTCACTCGCACCATTTCCAGCATCACCCCTCAAATCAAAAATTCGTATATACATATTTCTTGCTGTAGCATCAAAGTATATGGCGGTAGGAATTAATCTAAACCGATATTTTTGAAGGTTCACGTCTTGTACCATAATAGGGAAGGTTACCAAAAAATCATCGTTTGGGTTTTCTGGCATAAGGGCCGGAAGTATATCGTCGTAACGATCGCTAATCTTGAATTGTGTAAGGAGTTCATCTATACCGAATAAACTTATTTTGGATTCCTCTTTATCTTTTGCAATAGTAAGTCCCATTCCACTTGTAATTGCTTTGAAATTACCCTTTTTTATCATGCTTGCTACAGTTGGATTTGATTTTGACAGTAACGTTGTGATTTCCAACCACATCGAGGACAAACGGTGTATTGGCTTCCCAGGATTGTTTCCTTCGTAACAGAAATCAAACTTATTCGTGGTTTTTGCAACGTGTGGATTATTTTCACGTACTGTTACAGTTGGTACAGCCAAGTCTTTTATGTCGATTCGAACTTTCTCCGCTTCAATTTTATTGTTGAATGCAATGACATCATTTACTGGTTTTTCTATCGGTTTTAATTCTGTTTCTGCGGGTTTCATGTCGGTCGGTTTTGCATCTGTTTCTGCGGGTTTCATATCGGTCGGTTTTGCATGGGTCGGTTTGAATTCACTTCCCTCCTCCTCTGTTTTCGCATTTTTCCCTTTTAACCATACACCTAGAATTGTACCTACTGTCATCAGAAATGGGAGTGCGATAATCGGAGAAATACCATATCCCGTTTTCTCCTTTTTATTCGGCATTTAATTAAAATGAACAAAAAAAAAGAAAGATATTATTAAAGTCCTGCCGAAGTTTAGATTCGATCAAAAAAATATCTTCGGGCTCAAGAAAAGATGGTTGAACGGGTGGAGCGTGAATTACACGCACTTTTAAAAAAGGGGATCATAGGACCTGATGTTCCGAATAAACTTTCGTTTGCAACTCACTTTATGTGGAAAGAAGGGGTGACTTATTACTCTCTTAATTATGCAAAAGAGCAGCATCTATTAAGCCTGCTTGCAAGAGCACATGATACAGGAGTGACTACATTTGTACATGAAGTATTTACAGATAAATTCGCTTTAGTATTTGACGTTGATAGTAAAGATCCCAATTTACATTTAAGATCCGTGTTAGCCAATATATACGAATGTATTCGATCTTTTTTTGAAATAGATTCCGCTAGTATAAATTGTATTATTTTCACCGCGTCTTCTGAAACGAAATCTTCATATCACATACATTTTCCAGACGTTATAGTAAGCAAACAGATCTGTAAAATATTCTACGAAGAGTTATTTCACAAAGACAAAAAACTAAGAGACATAATAGACGAACAAATTATCGGTTCTAAATTACGATTACCATTTTCTGATAAGTATAGTACAGAAACTCATGCGCCACTGGGTCGAAAATTGATATATTACGGTGCATTCAATCACCGTTGTCAAAGATACAACCCCGAATGGCAAAATGATACTTATGAAATTCTGAATAAATCGACGGTAAGGAGGGAGTCCACGACAGAATTAACACCTTTAAAAATTTCACTAAAAAGCA
>MDSW01033593.1_pt1 | contig 51203 bp, 47 predicted proteins | sample 811171 | NCBI WGS metagenome assembly MDSW01 (sample SAMN05326641, study PRJNA326480) | marine metagenome | isolation source: seawater | place: Atlantic Ocean: North West | collected 2012
TGGGTATAAAAATTAGGATTGTTCAGGGTAATATACCTCAAAAAAGTAAGTGGACAGCAGATGCAAAAAGACAATCTATAAATAAATATGTTGCCTTAAGCACACAAGAGAGTCAGTCACCTCCACTTTTGGTTATTTGGCCTGAGACAGCACTTCCAGTTTATATTGCTAATGACGAGCAAATATTACAATTAATAGGCAAAGCTATTCCTTCAGATGGTTTTTTAATTACTGGTGCTCCAAGGATAGAAAAAGAATTGGGTCAAACTAAGGTATGGAATAGTATGTATTTGATCGGGTCGGATTATTCTGTAAGAGCTGTTTATGATAAGCACCACCTAGTTCCTTTTGGGGAATATATACCCTTAAGAAGTGTTTTAGGGTTTTCTAATATTGTTGAAAGTGCAGTTGATTTTTCATCAGGTTTTGGTCCTGAGACAATTAGTGTGGCCCCATTACCTCCGTTTAGCCCATTAATCTGTTATGAAGGAATTTTTCCAGGAAACGTAATCGGTGAGGGTTTAAGACCAGCTTGGTTACTCAATCTAACAAATGATGGGTGGTTTGGTGACACAACTGGTCCTTACCAACATTTTCAAACTGCTAGATTAAGAGCTTTGGAGGAGGGACTTCCCCTTATTAGAGCTGCAAACACAGGAATATCAGCTATTATTGACCCTCTGGGTCGAATTAGACAAAGTGTTGGTCTTGGATCTGAAGGTGTAATTGATGGCTATTTGCCCTCAGCACTCAAAAGTCCTCCACCATACGCTATTTTAGGTAATTGGATTTTAGTGATAGTAGGCATCCCAATTTTATTCTTATGCCTTTATCCATTTCGTAAACCAAGGCTTTATTTAATAAATAAATATAAATAATATCATAAATAAAAAGGTTAAAAATTGTTTATTCTTTATTTATTTAGGATTACTTGTTTACAAATTAATAACTAAAAATTATCGCCAATGCTTGACCAGAACTAACTATATCTCCTAAAGACATTAGGAAATTTTTCGATTATTCATAGTTGTTTTGTAGATTAAGTTTTATAAAGCACTTTAAATCATAAACTAATGGGAGAATCCAGTGCCACAGTCCTCTTACATGTTTACCAGTGAGTCTGTTTCAGAAGGTCACCCGGATAAGGTTTGTGATCGTATTTCTGATGCAGTTGTTGATGCATATCTGTCTCAGGATCCCCAGAGTCGTGTTGCTTGTGAAACCTTAGTTACTACCAATCGTATTGTTTTAGCGGGTGAAGTTCGTGGTCCAGATAGTATAACTAACCATGATTTAGAGACTATTGTTCGCCAAGCTGTAAAAGAAATCGGCTACGAACAAGAAGGGTTTCATTGGGATAAGGTTGAGGTAGATGTGCTGCTACATGCACAGTCTATTGATATAGCTATGGGTGTAGATGCTTCAGGTAACAAAGATGAGGGTGCAGGGGATCAGGGGATAATGTTCGGACATGCATGTCGAGAAACCGATGTATTAATGCCCGCGCCAATACATTTCTCTCATGAAATTTTACGTAAAATGGCTGAAGCTAGACACTCCGGAGCTGCAGTAGGCTTACTTCCAGATTCCAAAAGCCAGGTTACACTTAAATATAAAAACGGTATTCCGGTTGGTGCTACTTCGATAGTAGTGTCAACTCAACACGAAGAAACCCTTTCTCAGGAAGAGGTTCGAGAAATAGTTAGGCCCCATGTTATAAGTGTGTTGCCAAATGGGTGGATGTGTCCAGAAGAGGAATTTTACGTGAATCCAACAGGACGATTTGTTATTGGGGGACCAGATGGAGATTGTGGTCTTACTGGTCGGAAAATAATAGTTGATACATATGGTGGAGCGTCGCCTCATGGAGGAGGTGCTTTTTCGGGTAAGGATCCAACTAAAGTTGATCGCTCTGCTGCTTATGCTGCTCGTTATCTGGCAAAAAATGTAGTTGCAGCTGACTTTGCAGATACTTGTACAATTCAGTTATCATATGCAATAGGAGTTTCAAAGCCATTATCAGTTTACGTCAATCTTCATGGAACTGGAAAAATACCAGAATCTGAATTATCCGAATTAATCCAAAAAGTTATGGATTTATCTCCAAGGGGTATTCGTGAAAAACTTGGTCTTAGCCGACCAATATATGAGAGAACCGCAGCATATGGACACTTTGGTCGAAAGCCTGATCATGATGGAGGATTTTCTTGGGAAAATACAGATTTAGTAAATGATTTAAAGGTTGCGTGGAATAACCTTTAAACCAATGCGATATCAAAGATTTACTTATTGTCGCCATCGAAGATTGCGCTCAAACCAGAATATAATATTTAAAAAAGTAATGGCAGATGTTGAAATAAACGATTCTGCACTTCAAGAAAAAATCTTGGAACCTTCTACTTTGTTTGAAAAACCAGTAAGTGCTATTTGGTTAGAAATTGGTTTCGGTGTCGGTGAACATTTGTTAGCCCAAGCAAATGCTAATCCAGATATAGGTTTTATTGGTTGTGAACCTTTTAAATATGGGGTTGCAAGACTTTGTAAAAAATTGGATGTTGGAGGATTAAAAAATGTTAGAATATATATGGGAGATGCTAGGGTAATCCTAAGTGTATTGAAACAACACTCTATTCAGCGTTTGTTCATTCTTTTCCCTGATCCTTGGCCAAAAAAAAGACACCATAAAAGACGAATTATTAACTCTGAAACTATACCAATAATGAGACGAGTCATTGTTCCCGGAGGCGAATTACGAATAGCTTCAGATGAAACTTCTTATATTCAATGGATTTTAGGGTGTATGTCTAGAGCGGATGGCATTAGTTGGAATGTTTCTAAGGCAAGAGATTGGCAGCAGAGAAATAAGGATTGGCCACAGACTAGGTATGAAAAGAAGGCTCTACTGGCCGGAAGGAGACCAATATATTTAAATTATAAAATTGGTAGCTCTTTGCCTAGTAAATGAAGCTATATAGGCTTATAAAACCCATAATTGATATTTTTTCCTGTTTTTCGAGTATAAATCATGCATAAGACCCTTGAAGCCAAGGTATTAACCAAGATATGCTAAGTATGATATTGTCGACAGCTAATGTGAAAGGAACCTTTGCTGTGATTGTGAAGGTGGGCGGAAAGCCCACTTTTTTATTTTTTGAGCCTGTGTTTTGACGATGTGGAGGATAAATGGAAGTCACCTCCCGCATCGAAGAGCTCCTTACGCCATCGCTTAAAGCGCTTGGCTACGAAGTCGTGCGCGTCCAGTTTAACAGAGGACAGCGGCAAATCTTGCAGATAATGATTGAGCGGCTTGATCGCGATGGAATTACGGTCGATGACTGTGCAGATGCAAGTAGGGCAATATCAGCTCTGTTGGATGTAGAAGATCCTATCTCTGAAAACTATGATTTAGAGGTTAGCTCCCCAGGGATAGATCGACCACTTACACGCTTTAGCGACTTTTCAAGGTTTGTAGGGTTTGAGGTAAAAGTGGAGATGCAGAGAGAAGTTGAGGGGCGTAAAAGATTTCGTGGACCTATTTTGGGCACCGAAGATGAGAAAATAATTTTGGCGGTGGATGGTATTAGGACATTACTTCCTTTTCCTGTTATCCGTTCTGCAAAGTTGATTTTAACGGATGAGCTGATTCAGGCAGCAAAAGAAGAAAGGCGGGTATAAAAGCGATGGCAACCGAAATGGCAGGGCTAGCGAGATTTGAAATGCTGCAGGTGGCTGATGCTGTGGCAAGGGAAAAAGCGATAGAGCCTGAATTGGTTCTGGAAGCTATGGAGCAAGCAATAACTCATGCGGCTAAACGCAAATATGGTCAAGAACACGATATAAGGGCTGAAATCGATCGCAAGACAGGTGAAATTCGTGTGATGAGATATCTTGAAGTTGCGGACCCTATTGAAAATGAGGCTACACAAATTTCAATACCAGAAGCTCAGGAAAAAAACCCAGCAGCTGAAGTTGGAGACTATATTGCAGATCCCCTGCCTCCTGTAGACTTTGGTAGAATAGCTGCACAAACAGCTAAGCAGGTTATTGTTCAAAAAGTTCGTGAAGCTGAAAGGTCTCGACAATATGAGGAATACAAGGGTCGAGTTGGAGAGGTTGTTAATGGACTTGTTAAACGTGCAGACTATGGAGGGGTTAATATAGACCTTGGAAAGGCTGAGGCTGTAATACGAAGAGAGGATTTATTGCCAAGAGAGTCTTTTAGAAATGGAGATAGGGTTCGAGGTTATATTTTTGACGTAAGAAGGGAACAACGTGGACCCCAAATTTTTGTATCACGAACACATCCACAATTTATGGTAAAGCTTTTTGCTCAGGAAGTTCCCGAAATTTATGATGGAATTATTGAAATCCAGTCTGTAGCTCGGGATCCAGGAAGCCGTGCTAAAATTGCTGTCATATCACATGACGTTAGCATAGATCCGGTCGGTGCATGTGTTGGAATGCGTGGAAGCAGGGTGCAGGCAGTAGTTAGTGAACTTCAGGGAGAAAAAATAGATATTATTCAGTGGTCAGAAGATCCAGCAACTTTCATAGTAAATGCTCTTGCCCCGGCAGAAGTTGCAAAAGTTGTTCTTGATGAAGATACGAAAAGAATAGAAGTAGTAGTTCCTGATGATCAACTCAGTCTTGCAATAGGGCGACGTGGACAAAATGTGAGACTTGCTTCGCAACTCACAGGATGGGATATAGATATTCTAACTGAGGCTGAAGAATCGGATCGGCGTCAAGATGAGTTTAAAGTTAGATCAGAACTTTTCATTGAGGCTCTAGATGTTGATGAGGTAATAGCCCATTTACTTGTAACCGAGGGTTTTGCTGACTTAGAAGATATTACACTGGCAACGATTGATGAACTCGCCGGAATAGAGGGTTTTGATGAGGACTTGGCTAGTGAGCTGCAGACTAGGGCAAAAGAATACCTAAAAGCTCTTAATAGTGAGCTTAATTCTCAGCGTAGAGAACTGGGAGTTGATGATGCGGTAGCTAATATTGAAGGTATGACAGCTGCCCGTGTTGTGCGTCTCGGAGAAGCAGGTATAAAAACTATTGATGACCTTGGTGACCTCGCAGGAGATGAACTAATAGAAATGTTAGGAGATTTAGCTCCTAAATTAGACGATGCAAATAATATAATTATGTTAGCCCGTGCCCATTGGTTTGATGACGACGAGGTGACACCAGAATCAGTTGAGATTAAAGATGGGGGCGGTGAATCAGGCGAAAAGATAAATTTAGATGAGGATGGTGAGAACTAATTTATGATTGAGTTAAATGCTAACATAATAGATGAACCCAAACCTAAACTGGTTTCTAAAAGTGATAAAGATACTTTACGTCGCTGTATAGTGTCTCGTCGTAATATGTATAAATATGAAATGATTCGTTTTGCTATTGATCCTAAGGGATTTGTTGTGCCCGATATTGGTTGCCGGTTGCCTGGAAGAGGGGTATGGCTAGAAGCCTCTCTTAAGGCAGTTAAAGCTGCTGTAGATCAAAATCTTTTTTCATATTCAGCTCGATGCTCAGCTAAAATACCTAGTGACCTTGCTGAGAATATAGAAAAAAAATTATTTGAGCGAACAGGTGGGTGGATAGGTTTAGCAAAGCGAGCAGGTTTTTTGGTTACTGGACATGATAAAGTCAGAGCTAAAATTAATTTGGGTGATTTAGCTGTTTTAATTCAAGCATCTGATGGAAGCCTTTTGGCACGAAAAAGATTAAGTGCTTGTGCAAAAGATTTTCCTTGTGTGGAGGTATTTACCTCAAAAGAATTATCAAATGTAACGGGACGCATAAATGTAATACATGGTGCATTATTAAAAAGTGACTTTGTAACGCCGTTTCTGGCGGATGTTAGGAGATTATCAGGTTTTCGGAGTAATCAAGTGCCGGAAACAGAAATAAGAAAACTAGGAAGAAATGTTTAGGGCGGAAACGAATGACCGAGAAGAAAAGCGAAAAAAATAATTCTGCTAAAAAGCCATTAACACTTAAACGTTCAGGAAAGCTTGAGTTGAAGCAATCTGTTGATACTGGGCAAGTGAGACAAAGCTTTTCTCATGGGCGTAGCAGACCAGTTGCTGTAGAAGTGAGGCGAAAGAGGGGCGTTAAGCGTACTGTTGAAGCAATAGATAAAGAAAATTCTAAACCTGATATTACTCCTAGACCTAATAAAGTTGCAAAAGTTATTAATGAGCCAAAAGAAGATGTAAACTCTGAAGAAAAGGCTGATAAGAAATCAAGATTTGTTTTACGAACTTTAACTGACGACGAAAAAGCGGCTCGTGCCCGTGCCGTTGAGGATGCTGTAAAAGCAGAGAGAAAAGCACGTGTTAAGGCAGAGGAAGTAGCACTGGAAGAAGCTGAAGAGGCTGAGGTTAGAGCAAAGGAAAAAGAGGAAGCAGAAAAGCGCGCTGAAGAAGAATTATCACGAAAGAAAGTAGAAGAAGAAGAGCGGAAAAAAGCAGAGGATGCTGCTGCTGAAAGACTTGCTGAAGAAGTAGAGAGTGCACGTGAAAAAACAAACGCAAAATCAAATATAGTTAATGTAGATGATTACGATGAGGATACTACCAAACGTGATGAGGGTAGAGGGTCAAAAAAAGGTAAGCAGCAGGAGCCACGACGTGCTTCGCCAAGTCGCAAAGGAAGAGGTCAATCGCGTAGGCGAAGTGGTAGGCTAACAGTTACAGAAGCCCTAGAGGGAGGTGATCGCACGGAACGTGGGCGTAGTATGGCAGCTCTAAAGCGTCAGCGAGAGCGCGAGCGGCGTGAGGCGGAAAATAATTCAGAGCCTGTAAAGCCTAGAGTTCGTGAAGTTGTTGTGCCAGAAAGTATTACGGTTCAAGACCTTTCGAGCAGAATGGCAGTTCGAGGGGCTGAAGTAGTGAAAACCTTGTTCAACATGGGGATGCCCGCTACAGTAACTCAGTCAATCGATGCAGACACAGCAGAGCTAATAGTGACCGAATTTGGGCATAAAATTAAAAGGGTAAGTGCTGCAGATGTTGAGATAGGATTAAGAGGGGAAGAGGACGACTTAGAAACTCTACTTCCAAGGGCCCCGGTTGTTACAATTATGGGACATGTTGATCATGGAAAAACATCATTGCTTGATGCACTGAGGTCAACTGATGTCGTGGGTGGCGAGGCCGGTGGCATCACTCAACACATCGGAGCTTATCAGGTCAATTTGGAGACTGGAGCAAAAATAACATTTATTGATACTCCGGGGCATGCTGCATTCACTCAAATGCGTGCACGTGGTGCAAAAGTTACAGATATTGTTGTCCTAGTTGTTGCGGCTGATGATGGAATAATGCCACAAACTGTGGAGGCAATTAATCATGCACGGGCTGCTGAAGCTCCAATAATTGTGGCTATAAATAAAATGGATCGTCCTGACGCAAATGCTGACAAAGTGCGTAATGATATGCTGCAGCATGAGTTAGTATCCGAAGAGTTGGGTGGAGATATTTTAGCTGTAGAAGTGTCAGCAAAGGAAAAAACAAATTTAGATAAATTAGCAGAGACCATTCTTCTTCAAGCTGAAATTCTGGAACTTAAAGCAAACCCTGAAAGATCTTCAGAGGGCATTGTTTTGGAAGCGAGAGTTGATAGAGGTCGTGGTATAGTAGCTAGTCTTTTGGTTCAAAGAGGAACGCTTAGTGTGGGGGATATAGTTGTTGCAGGTTCACAGTGGGGTAGAATTAGAGCAATGATTGATGACCGGGGTGCTAATTCTCTTAAAGCAATACCAGCTACTCCAATTGAAGTTCTCGGTTTGACGGGTGTTCCAGAAGCTGGGGATGAATTTGTTGTTGTTGAAAATGAGAAGCGTGCAAGAGAGGTAAGCGAATTTCGTACTACTCAAGATAGAAATGCACGATCTGGTCTTGTTGCAACACCATTGTCAATAGAACAAATGTTTGCTGATACTGGAGAAGAAAAGCTACAAGAAATGCCACTTGTTGTGAAGGCTGACGTGCATGGATCAGCCGAGGCCATTGTAGGAGCTATGGGTAATATATCTACAGAGGAAGTTGCTGTTCAGGTTCTCCATTCGGGCGTGGGTGGAATAACTGAGTCTGATGTAACGCTGGCTAAAGCATCTAGGGCTGGAATTATAGGATTTAATGTTCGTGCAAATACACAAGCTAAGGAGCTTGCAAATCGTGAGGGTATAGAGATTCGTTATTATTCAGTTATTTATGATGCTGTGGACGATGTAAAAGCTAAACTAGAAGGTATGCTAAAACCAGATTTGCGCGAAAAGTTTCTTGGAAATGCATTAGTGCTTCAGGTTTTTAATGTTGGAAAGACCGGGCGTGTAGCAGGATGTCGTGTTACTGATGGCTTAGTTAGGAGAGGTGCTAAAGTTAGACTCCTTAGGGATGACATTGTCATTCACGATGGTGCGCTAAAGACACTACGTAGATTTAAAGAAGAAGCTAAAGAAGTAAAAGAAGGATATGAGTGTGGCATGGCTTTTGAAAATTATGATGATTTGAGGGAAGGAGATACCTTGGAATTTTATGAAATAGAGGAAGTGGCACGCAAGTTAGATAAGTGAGGTCTATTTAATGACTCTCTAAGTGAAAAAATTCCTGTTCTTACATAGGTGTGTAATGAATCAAAGAGAAATACTGTATGCGGGCAGAATGTCTCAACGCCAGCTCCGGGTTGGAGAATTGATTAGAGCTGCAATCGTGGAGGTATTTCAAAGAGGTGGACTCCGCGATCCTATGCTTAAAGATATAAGCATTACCGTATGTGAAGTTCGTCCAAGTGCAGACCTAAAAGTAGCTCGTATTTATGTTTTTCCTCTAGGTGGTGGTCAAGAGGCTAATATTGTTGAAGCGTTAACACGTGCTGCCCCTTACTTAAGACGTGAAGTGACAAAGCTAGTGAAACTAAAATTTTCTCCAGAGCTAAGGTTTGAGTTGGACCCAACTTTTGATGAAGCTCAGCATATTGATAATTTATTAGATGGTGTGTCTATAAGTGAACAAGATACCAGTCAACACTCATAACCCAGCATTGCATGGTTGGATAGTAATTGATAAACCATCAGGATTGACGTCGGCAGCTGTTGTTGCTCGGGTAAAAAAACATTTTAATTTGCCTAGAAAGTTTAAAGTTGGTCACGCAGGGACTTTGGACCCTCTTGCAACTGGAATATTACCAATTGCAATAGGTGAAGCTACAAAAGTTGTTAGATTCGTTACCGATGAAACAAAAGGATACGATGTTGTAGTTAAATGGGGAGAGTCCAAAGATAGTGACGATTCAAGTGGAAAATCAATTGGAGAAACTTCTATTCTACCCACACAAAATGAAATTATTAGTATTTTACCAAAGTTTACTGGGCACATAAAACAAGTACCACCCAATTTTTCTGCAATTAAAATTAAAGGTAAACGTGCATATAATCTTGCAAGAAAAAACATAAATTTTACTCTTGAGCCGCGAACAGTCCGGCTTGATAAAATATCCTTAGAAGATTTTGGAGTAGATTGGGCACGTTTTTCAATTATCTGTGGAAAAGGGATGTATGTACGTTCTTTGGTAAGAGATTTAGCCGCTTCTTTAGGCAGTATGGGTCACGTAACAGCTCTGAGAAGAACAAAAGTAGGATGTTTTGTAGAAAAATTAGCGATTTCTCTGGATAATCTTGAAACACTCGGGCATAGTGCCGCCCGCTTAGACATAGTTTTGCCTGTTGATTTTGCGCTGGCCGACATCCCGGCGTTAGAATTAACAAAGGCTCAGGCCACCAGACTACGGAATGGACAAGAGGTGGTGAGACCTTTCTCAGGGGCAGGCACAGTCCGAGTTAAGTGTGGACTTCAGCTGGTAGCAATGGCTGAAACAAATGGAAAATCAATCCGTCCCACTCGTGTTTTTAACAATTAACGTTGGAGTGTACGATGTCGATAACTGCAGAAAGAAAGTCAGAGTTAATTCGTGAATTTGCTAAAGATACTGCTGACACAGGATCTCCAGAGGTTCAAGTGGCAATTTTAACGGAGAGAATAAATAATCTTACTGATCATTTTCGAGGCCACAAGAAAGACCTGCATTCTAGAAGAGGTCTTTTAACAATGGTTTCAAGACGTCGAAGATTGCTTGATTATCTGAAGCGTAAGGATATGGATCGATACACTGAAGTAATACAAAAATTAGGTCTTAGAAAGTAAACTGATACTCATTAAGATTAAGACTTAACTGTCTGTTTTACTTTTTAACAAATTTCTGTGAGCTTTATGATAAGATGCTTTTAGTTGGCTTTAATAGTGCCAGAAACTAAGAGATTAGTTTTAAAATACAATAAAGTATCTCCTAGAATTTAGATTTTGTGACCCAGTAGCATAGGGCCTATGGGTTGAAGGGTGAAGGAATAGCTAATGTTTAATATTACTAGTAAAGAGATTGAATGGGCAGGACGCAAATTAATTTTAGAAACAGGACGTATAGCGAGGCAGGCTGATGGTGCCGTACTTGCTACACTTGGTGAAACTAGTGTTCTGTGTACAGCTGTAGCTCAAAAAGAGGCGAGAGATGGGGTAGATTTTTTCCCATTGACTGTGAATTATGAAGAAAAAGCTTACGCAGCTGGAAAAATACCTGGGGGATTTTTTAAGCGCGAAGGAAGACCTGCTGAGAAGGAGACGCTGGTATCACGTTTAATAGACCGTCCAATAAGACCACTTTTTGCAAATGGGTTTTTTAATGAAACACAGGTAATTTGCACGGTTCTCAGTCATGATATGGAAAATGATCCTGATATTGTAGCCTTAATAGGTGCTTCAGCGGCATTGACCATTTCAGGAATTCCTTTTTTAGGTCCTATTGGGGGCTGTCGTGTAGGTTATAAAGATGGACAATACTTTCTTAACCCAACAAATGAAGAAAGAGGAGATGCAGAATTAGATTTAGTTGTTGCAGGTACTCGCGATGGTGTCTTGATGGTAGAGTCGGAAGCCCAAGAACTTTCTGAAGAAGTTATGCTAGGAGCCGTTAACTATGGTCATAAGGAAATGCAGGCAGCTATTGATATGATCATAGAATTTGCTGAAACATGCGCCAAAGATCCATGGGACCTAACAGATACAGGTGAAGAAAAGAAATATGCTTCTCTTGTTAAGGCAGCTGCTGAAAAGAGCCTAAGGAAAGCCTATAACATTAAATCTAAATCTGAGAGACAAGAATCTATTGCAGGTATTAAATCTAAAACTATTGAAGAAATTGCAGATAATGAATCTGGCCCAAGTAATGAGGAAATAAGCACTGAATTTAAGAATCTTGAAAAAGAAATCGTAAGAAGCCAAATATTGGATACAGGTGGGAGAATTGATGGTCGTTCCACAAGTGATGTGAGACCAATAAACTGTCAAGTAGGTGTTTTACCTCGAAGCCATGGATCAGCATTATTCACACGTGGTGAAACACAGGCTTTAGTTGTCACCACCTTAGGGACAGGTCAAGATTCTCAGATTATGGATACCTTAGAAGGCGAATATAGAGAAGGCTTTATGCTTCACTATAATTTTCCACCATACTCTGTTGGTGAAGCTCGTTTTCTAAGGGGGCCAGGACGACGTGAAATAGGACATGGAAAGCTCGCTTGGCGTGCTGTCCATCCCCTTTTACCTGATGAGGATGAATTTCCTTATACTATTCGAATTGTATCAGAGATTACGGAATCTAATGGTTCCTCATCAATGGCAACAGTTTGTGGTTCTTCCCTCGCTATGATGGATGCAGGTGTCCCAATTAAGCAACCAGTAGCTGGAATAGCCATGGGACTGATAAAAGAGGGAGATAATTTCGCGGTATTATCTGACATACTTGGAGATGAGGACCACTTAGGTGATATGGACTTTAAAGTTGCGGGTACTACTGCAGGTATTACTGCATTACAAATGGATATAAAAATTACAAGTATTACTAGCGAAATAATGGAGACCGCCTTATCTCAAGCAAAAGATGGTCGGATGCATATTCTTGGGGAAATGGAAAAAGCACTATCTGTTGCGCGAGATAGTGTTAGTGACAAAGCACCTCGTATAACAATTTTACAAATTTCAAAAGATCGCATAAGAGATATCATTGGTCCTGGAGGTAAAGTAATTCGTGAAATCTGTGAAACTACAGGAACTAAAATTGATATTGAAGATGATGGTACAGTGAAAGTTGCGGCGGTTGAAAATGAGGCTTCAGAAGCAGCCTTAAAAATGATACGGGATATTGTTGCAGAGCCAGAAGTGGGAGAAATATATACTGGTAAAGTTGTTAAAATCATGGACTTTGGAGCGTTTGTAAATTTTCTAGGCAAAAGAGATGGGCTTGTGCATGTTAGCGAAATTTCTCAAGAGCGTGTAAAGTCGGTTTCTGCCGTTCTTAATGAAGGTCAAGAAGTTAAGGTGAAAGTTTTAGGTATTGATGATCGGGGTAAGGTTAAGCTAAGTATGAAGGTTGTTGATCAGAATACAGGGCAGGTAATTGATTAAAGAGACCTAATATTGACTGAAGTATAGGTTCTTTCAATGACTGACTTGCCTTTTGTTCTATTACTGACCATGTATAAGATGTGAAGTTATTATTTATATGCCATAAAAGATTGGATTAAGATGTGAATGTCGTAAATCCTCTCGTTATCTCTGGTGAGGAAGTATGGCCCCTTATCGAAGGGGGAAAAGGCATAGGCGTTAGTAATGGCAAGAGTGCTGGAGCCTGGGCTGCTGCTGGGGGTGTTGGAACGTTCTCAGCTGTTAATGCGGATTCATACGACCAACACGGTAATCGTATACCCCAAATATACCGATCACGTACCCGTCGAGACAGGCACGAAGAATTGGTTCAGTATGCAATAGATGGCGGAGTTACTCAGGCCCAGATAGCATATGAAATTGCGGGTGGTAAGGGTCGTCTTCATATGAACGTTCTTTGGGAGATGGGAGGCTCAGAACGAGTTTTGCATGGTATCTTAGAGAAAACCAAGGGTATGGTTCATGGAGTTACTTGTGGTGCGGGAATGCCCTACAAGATTGCAGAAATTGCTTCTCGTTACAGTATACATTATTACCCTATTGTCTCATCTGGCAGAGCATTTAATGCCTTATGGAGAAGAGCGTATCATAGAGTTACAGAGTGGCTGGGCGGTGTTGTTTATGAAGATCCTTGGAGGGCAGGAGGTCATAATGGTTTGTCAAATAGTGAAGACCCAGATTTTCCTGAAGACCCCTATCCACGTGTAGTAGAACTAAGACGTTTAATGAATAAATACGGGTTGAATACAGTTCCAATAATTATGGCAGGGGGTGTGTGGTGCTTAGATGACTGGTCCCATTGGATTGACAATCCAGAGTTAGGCCCGGTTGCCTTCCAATTTGGGACTAGACCCTTAGTCACTGCTGAAAGTCCTATACCTGATGTATGGAAACAAAAACTGAGGACATTAAAAGAGGGCGACGTAAGGCTAAATAAATTTAGTCCTACAGGTTTTTATTCATCTGCTGTGAGAAATCGTTTTATAGATGAGCTAGAGGAACGTGAACAAAGACAGGTAGCTTTTACAAGTGAGCCAATAGGAGACCATAGTGTACAATGTAGCTATGGTATGCGTGGGAGAACATATTATTTAACTCGTGGGGACAAGGCTCGCGTAGAAGAATGGGTATTAGAAGGTTTCGATACTGCACTTAAGACACCAGACAGTACTTTAATATTTGTAAATAAAGAAAAAGCAAAAGATATTAGATTAGATCAAGCAAACTGCATGGGTTGCCTTTCACAATGTAGATTTAGTAATTGGGCAACAAATGACAGGTCAACAACGGGAAAAAAGGCTGACCCAAGAAGTTATTGTATCCAAAAAACATTACAGGAAATTATCCATGGTGATGATGTTGACGAACAATTAATGTTTTCTGGTCATGGAGCATATAGGTTTGCTGATGATCCTTTTTATGCTAACGGCTTCACCCCAACTGTTAGGGAGTTGGTAGATCGACTATTAGTTGGTAAATGATTACGATATCTAGACCTAATTTAAGTCAATAATGTTTTCGCAATAATAAAAATATAATACATCATTTTTTATGAAGTATTTAAAAATTGGCTGTAAAATAATAAAATCTAAGCATAATTATTTTTCAAAATCCCTTTAAAAACCAAATTTTTCAGAGTGATAACTTGGTTTTAAGCCGATATAAACAATATATAAGTATAAACGAGTCTTTGTATAAATTGAAAAACGATCTTAAAAATTATTTAGAACTATTCTAAATGTATTGACGCTTACCATTAGCCTGCATATATAGACATTAGGGGAAATTTGACTGTTATAGGCTTATAAAGACGTCCTAATTTTAGTTATAAAGCTCCCTGGGGCTTATTAGCGTTTAAACAGTTGTAAGAGGAGAAAAATATTATGCCATCACTGCAGGGTTCTCAAACAGAACAAAACTTAAAAGATGCATTCGCAGGTGAATCACAAGCTAATCGTCGATACCTCTATTTTGCTCGTAAGGCAGATGTTGAGGGTCATAATGATGTATCTGCGGTTTTTCGATCAACAGCAGAAGGTGAAACTGGACATGCCCATGGTCATTTAGATTTTCTTCAAGAATCTGGTGACCCAGCAACAGGTTTGCCAATAGGTGAAACAAAAGATAATTTAGCAGCAGCAGTCGCTGGTGAAACACACGAATACACTGACATGTATCCAGGAATGGCTCGCACGGCGCGAGATGAAGGCTTTGACGAAATTGCCGACTGGTTTGAAACACTAGCAAAAGCTGAAAAATCTCACGCTGGTAGATTTCAGAAGGCTCTAGACGGACTCGACTGAACGAGTGAGTTTTATAAACTTCCAGCTCATCGCTTCGTTTAATTCTGGCGATGAGCTGGTTGTGATAAAAGTTTTTAATACTTTTCTAAATGGATTAATTAAATGAGCGACGATTCAGGCGCGCCCACCCGCCATCCCATTCCTTGGCAGCATCCTGACTTTTTTGATAGTAAAAAATTAGATTCTGAGTTAAGGCGGGTATTTGACATTTGTCATGGATGTAGGCGTTGTTTCAACCTTTGTGATAGTTTTCCAAGACTATTTGACCTAGTTGATGAAGCAGAAGATTTAGAATTAAGTGGGGTTGATTCAAAAGATTTTAAAAAAGTCGCCGATGCTTGCACATTATGTGATTTATGCTTCATGACTATGTGTCCTTATACCCCCCCACATGAATGGAATATAGACTTTCCTCATCTAATGTTAAGATATCGTGCTGTTGAGCATCGTGAGGGTAAATCCTTTACTACAGCAAGTCCTAGGGTTTCTGAAATGGACTCCAATGGTCAATTAGCTCGAATTTTTGGACCTCTCATGAATTGGGCTATTGATGATAAAAACAATACAAGCCGTTCACTTATAGAGAAATGGGTTGGCATTGACAAAAAAGCTGCACTTCCAAAATTTGCCAAAAAAACCCTAGTATCTAAGGCAAAAAAATTTACGACAGAAGTGAATGTTGATGCACCAGCATACGGAAGAAAAGCTGTATTATATGCAACTTGTTTTTCCAATTATCATAATACCTCTATTGGGGAATCAGCCATTAAAGTTTTAAAACACAATGGAGTTGATGTGGAGGTAGTATATCCTCAGTGCTGCGGTATGCCTCAGTTAGAGCAAGGAGATATTCAAAGAGTTGCAGAGAATGCAAAAAGTACGGCTTCTGATTTAGTAAAATGGGTTGAAAAAGGCTACGATGTAATAGCAGTTGTTTCCAGTTGTGCTCTTATGATTAAGATGGAATGGCCTTTAATATTACCAGATGACAAAAATGTAATCGAGCTTGCTGCAAATAGCTTTGATATTACTGAATATATAGTTGATATTTCTCGTCAGAATGGGCTTGTCGATGGGCTGAAGCGACTAGAGGGAGGGGTTACTTTGCATATGGCCTGTCATGCTAGGGCACAAAACATGGGTAGGAAGGCAGCTGAAATGTTAAAGCTTTTACCTGAAACAAACTTAGACGTAATTGAAAGGTGTTCAGGTCACGGTGGATCCATTGGTGCCACTAAAGATTTTCATGATATTGCTTTAAAAGTTGGAAGAAATGTCGCACGTCAAAGTAATCAAAAAAATAATGCTTATATAAGCTCAGAGTGTCCTCTTGCATCAGCACACATATTAGAAGGCATGTCAATTATGGCAGAGAAGGAAAACGCTGCTGAAAAAGATAGTTTATCAGGGGTTAAAGCGCTCCATCCGATTGAACTTATGGCGGTGGCTTATGGTCTCAATTAAATATCTTATTGTATATAAAGAAATTAGAAATACGGTATACACACAATGAAAAAAGAAATATTACGCTCAGATATAATAGCAATGGATATCTATGGTAAAGAGCGCTCTATGCGCAGGAAAGCCGTTTCATTGAAAAAAAAGCTACGTCGAATTGAAATTGGACCGTTTGCAACTTTTTATTTTGAGAATTATGAAACTATGTGGATGCAAGTTCATGAGATGTTATTTGTTGAAAATGGTGGTGAGGATCAAATTCAAGGTGAATTAGATGCTTACAATCCTCTTATTCCTAACGGTAATGAGCTAGTAGCTACTATGATGTTAGAAATAGGTGATCCAGTTCGCCGAGATAGAGAATTGTTAAGATTAGGTGGAATTGAGAATACAATAAATATTACGATTGGTGAAACTATAGTTGAGGCTAGCCCATTAGAGCCAGAGGAAAATCGAACTACTCCAGATGGTAAAACATCCTCTGTGCATTTTTTAAGATTTCAATTTGATGAAACACAGATTAAATCTTTCTGTTCGGGTGAAATAAGCCCATTACTATCTATCACGCATTCAGCTTATGGACACATCGCTGTTATTCCAGAAGAGTCACGAGTATCCTTGTCTGAGGACTTTCAATAAATTTGTTATTTTAAGAATCTAATTACAATGAAACAGAGCGAATTTCTTATGTTTTTTCTAATTTCTAACACCCCATATATGAGAACGTTTTAACCACCCCTTTTTTCCTCTTAGCTCTATTTGGCACCAATTAGTAGTGCACGCTAACAAATTTCCTATAACACCTGGCTCTAGTATAGCTAAAGCTTTGCTATTATAATCAGGGCTATAGTGAAGGGTACGATTTTCATCAATTACAATAACTGTACGTTTACTTGATATTAATGAATGCCAAACCCAACCTGTTGTTCCCTCATGGTCTCTAATTCTTCGCCATGTATCTGAAACTGCTGTTATTTCAACGGGAAGCCCACGCCTTTTATAAACCCATTCTATTGGGAAGTCTTTTTTATTGGGTCCTATACGAAGATTTACCTCATCTGCTTTAAGAGATGCAAAACGTGGTATTTTGTTGTTTTCATTAGCATAAGATACAAAACCTGACCCAAATACTATTGATACTCCAAGTAAAAATGAGATAAATAAAAATAAGTTTGTCATCAATGTTATAACACCTTTAACCTGTAACTAGGAATATTTGTAAATTTTGCATGTAATAGACAATTTATCTGTAATATATACCATTTATCTAACTATTGCCCTGATTGTCTGCAAGCTTATCCTTTGATAGAAAGAAATTAACTGATTTTAATTTAGATATATTAAGTTCTATTTTAAAATTTGTTTGGGTTAAAAGGAGGACAAATGTCCCAAACCGTTAAAAAACCTCTGGTCATTGTTACTCGCAGGCTCCCAGAAACAATTGAAGCGCGGATGATGGAGCTGTTTGAGACCCGTTTAAATGAAGATGATCATGTATTTAGTAGAGAAGAACTCAGAGATTCAATGGCTGAGGCGGAAATACTTGTTCCTACAGTTACAGACCAAATAGATAAATCACTCATTGAAAATGCAGGAAATGGGCTAAAGCTGATAGCGAGTTTTGGTACTGGAACCGATCATATTGATATTTCTTCTGCTGGAGAACGAAAAATCATTGTAACAAATACTCCCGGTGTTCTGACAGAGGATACTGCTGATATGACAATGGCACTTATTTTGGCGGTATCACGTAGACTGGCAGAGGGAGAAAGGATGATGCGTACAGGAAAATGGGAAGGATGGGCTCCCACAGCACTTCTTGGACATAGGATATGGGGTAAGCGCTTAGGAATTGTTGGTATGGGGCGCATTGGACAGGCAGTAGCTCGTCGTGCTCGTGGTTTTGGATTATCAATACATTACCATAATAGACATCGTCTTCCTGAGGGCTTTGAGTCTGAATTAGAAGTTACATATTGGGAAAGTCTGGATCAAATGCTAGCCAGAATGGATTTTATTTCTATTCACTGTCCCAGCACACCAGCAACCTATCACTTATTATCAGCGCGCCGCTTAAGACTTATTCAAAAGGGAGCATATGTTATCAATACATCTCGGGGTCATGCTATTGATGAAGCAGAGTTAACTCGTTTACTTGAAGCCGGAGATATCGCTGGAGCAGGCTTAGATGTTTATGAACATGAGCCTTTAATAAACTCAAAGTTACTATCACTTGAGAATACAGTTTTGCTACCTCATATTGGATCTGCTACTCTTGAAGGTCGTATTGATATGGGAGAGAAGGTACTTATTAACATCCAAACATTTGTTGATGGTCACAGCCCACCTGATCGTGTTCTGCCAAATTAAAAAAAAATAATTTATTAATATTACTTATCTCTGAGATGCCTATGATTTGAAAGATCATTAATTATTGGGACTTGACCACATAGTTTACATTTAGGATCAGGCTTAATACGTACTGTCCTAAATATTGTTCCTAGAGCATCATAAATTATTAGTTTTCCAGACAAACTTTCTCCAATACCCAAAATTTCTTTTATAATTTCTACTGCTTGAAGTGAGCCTATGGTGCCTGCTACTGCACCAAGTACTCCCCCTTCTGCACACGAAGGAATAATGTTTGGTGGAGGTGGTTCTGGGTGGAGGCATCGATAGCAGGGGTTGGGACCACCTTTATAGGCTTTGAATGTTGATAACTGACCGTCAAAACGTAATATTGCGCCTGAAACAAGAGTTTTTCCTAGCAAATAGCATGCATCGTTAATCAAAAAACGTGTATCAAAGTTATCGCTTCCATCAGCAATAATATCATAGCTGGTAAATATCTCTTCAATATTTTTATTAGTTAATCTTTTGGTATGTGGGATTACTTTTACATCGGGGTTAAGTTTTTTTAGAGACGATATGGCGCTTTTAGTCTTATATCCATCGATGGAATTTTCGTTATGTACAATTTGTCTCTGAAGGTTTGAGAGTGTAACACGGTCGTCATCTATAATACCTAAGGTACCAATCCCTGCAGCAGCCAAATATAATAAGATGGGTGAACCCAAACCACCTGCACCGACTATTAATACTTTTGAATCTAAAAGTTTTGCCTGCCCTACGCCGCCAATTTCGTTAAGAATAATATGTCGAGCATAACGTTCGATCTGATTTTCATTAAAGCTCATTTTTTCTTGTATATTTCTATTTATAAAGTTTTTTTAAAGACCACTGAATAGATCAGTTGAAAGATACCGTTCTGCAAAAGATGGAACGATTACTAGAATTCTTTTACTTTCCATGCCCTTTCGGTTTCCAATCTCAATAGCAGCTGCTATAGCCGCACCTGAAGAAATACCTACGGGTATGCCTTCAAGCTTAGCTGTATTTCGGGCTGTTTCAAAAGCTGTTTCATTTCCAATTGAAATAACTTCGTCTATAAGTTCTGTCATAAGAATTTGTGGCAAAAAACCAGCCCCAATGCCTTGAATTTTGTGTGGTCCGGGGGGACCGCCAGATAGTACAGGGCTATCTTCTGGCTCTACAGCAACAATCTTTAAATTTTTAAGGCGAGGCTTTAGTACTTGTGCACATCCAGTAATTGTACCCCCAGTGCCTACCCCTGCAATTAACATATCTAATTTACCATTAGTATGTTCCCAGATTTCCTCCGCTGTGGTGAGTGTATGAACATTGGGGTTTGCTGGATTCTGAAATTGTTGAAGCATCACAGAATCAGGTAATTCTTTTAATAATTGTTCAGCTTTTTCAATCGCACCTTTCATACCTTTTTTGGCTGGTGTGAGTTTAAGTTCAGCACCTAATAGAATAAGAAGTTTTTTACGTTCTTCAGACATACTTTCAGGCATAGTAAGGATTAATTTATAGCCTTTTGCAGCAGCTACAAATGCCAGTGCTATTCCTGTATTTCCAGAGGTTGGCTCTATTAAGATAGTTTTTCCAGGAGTTAAATTTCCATTTTTTTCGGCTGCTTCAATCATTGCCCGCCCAATGCGGTCTTTTACAGAAGCAAGCGGATTAAAAAATTCAAGTTTGCATAGAATTTCAGCTTTGCAACCTGCAGTTTTTGGTAGTCGGCATAACTTAACTATTGGTGTGTTGCCGATTGTATCTATAATAGAATCATAGATTTTTTCAGAGCTTATTTTCTTAGGGGATTTGTCTTCTATATTAGTAGCCATTTAAAAAATCCTCATTTAATAAGCTTTTTGTATATCAGAACTATCAATCCTTTGAATTTCAGCTATATACTAAAATCAGTATTTCCCTCAGAAGCTCGCTGAATCTGGTTTTTTTGTGCTGATCGGCATATATCATCAATGCTAATTGAATCTAGTTCACCCTCAAATTTAATTTCTATGCTATTCCAAATAGGGTTCAAAACTGTTGTTGCGATTATTGAATCGGCTTCTTCCTCTTTTGCGCCTTCAGAAGACTCGAGTGACCGTACAATGCGAGCTATTTCACCAACTGAAATTCTTCTTCTCTCTCGTGCTAATAAATACCCACCTTTTGGACCTCTAACACCCTTGAGTATACCTTCATGGACTAGTCTTTGCATTACCTGCTCTAAGTATCTATGCGGCATACCTTGACGTTTTGTTATATCTTTGCTTCTAACTGGAACTGATCCACCGTTATAAGCAATGTCTACTACTGCCTCAAGTGCGTAGACTAATTTTTTGGAAACTTTAAGCATTATTTATTATTGATCCTCATAAATATTGATATTCATACCAGTAGAGCCAAAGCCATATTCTCCACGCCCTGTTTCAGGCAGTGAATTTACAATTTTATAATCCAGTTGTGCTAACGGTGCGACTATAAGCTGGGCAATACGGTCGCCCCGGGAGATCTGGTAGGGCTGGTTGCCATGGTTTATCAATAATACCCCAATCTCGCCACGATAGTCTGGATCTATTGTTCCTGGGCTATTAAGCACTGTGACCCCATGTTTTAGGGCGATGCCGGATCGAGGCCTAATTTGACCCTCATAACCATCTGGTAGCATTAGTTTTATACCTGTTGGAATAAGAGTCCTTTCATTAGACTCAAGTTTTAATGTTTTTTTGATAGCTGCATACAGGTCTACGGCGGCTGCTCCCGACGAAGCGTAGGATGGTAGGGGAATATCTTCATTCCCAAGAATGCGAAGAACAAGTATTTGAATTTTATTTGTCATTTTTAGATTGGCTTGCAAAAGTCATTGAAATTTTTTTGATTAATTGCTCAGCTATCTCTACCTTTGTGGATTTAGGCCAGCTGTCATGTTGAACTACTCCAGATCCGTCTACCTTTAGAATAGTTACCTTATTGTTATCACTACCAAATGTATCTGCCTCCTCAGATACATCATTAGCTACAATCCAATCACATTTTTTTTGAGTAAGCTTCTTGCTAGCTTCTTCTATAATATTATTTGTCTCTGCAGCAAAACCAACTAGTAGTTTAGGTCTTTTTCCTAAAGGTGATTGTGCTAGGCGTCCTAGGATATCTTGGTTTTCCAACATTTTTATGGAAAGCGTAGAGTTATTGTTTCCATCTGAAGGTGATTTCTTAATTTTCTGATCAGCAACTTTGGCTGGACGCCAATCTGCAACAGCTGCACAACAAATAGCAAAGTCAACGGGTAGCTTAGATATGCAAGCGTTCAGCATTTCTTCAGCGGTTTTAACATTAATAGTTGATACACCCTCTGGGGCTTTTAGTGCAGTTGGACCAGATATTAATGTCACATCAGCACCAAAGGATGCAGCAGCGACTGCAATAGCGTGACCTTGTTTGCCTGAGGAATTATTAGAAATATAACGAACAGGATCCAATGGCTCATGAGTCGGACCGCTAGTTACTAAAGCCCTCAAACCCGCTAATGGTTTTTTAACTTCAAGAATTAAACTAATTTTTTTTATTATATCTTCTGCTGCAGCCATACGACCATGTCCAACTTCACCACACGCTAGGTCACCCTGATCAGGTCCAATAATGTTTACACTGTCATCTTGAAGATAAGATATATTCCTTTGAGTAGAAGGATTATCCCACATTACCTTATTCATTGCCGGCGCTATAAGAATAGGTTTTTCTGAAGCAAGTATAGTAGTTGTAGCCAAATCATCTGCAATACCAGATGCCATCCTAGCTATAATATTTGCAGTGGCTGGAGCTACCAAAATTAGGTCTGTTTCGCGACCAAGTTTGATATGACCCATATCGCTTTCATCTGTAAGTGAAAATAAGTCAGTATAAACTTTCTCAGCAGATAGAGAGGCAAGAGTTAATGGGGTGATGAATTGACTGCCAGCATTTGTTAAAATACAGCGGACGTGCGCCCCTAGTTGGCGCAGTTGCCTAATAAGCTCAGCACTTTTGTAAGCGGCAATTCCACCAGAAACTATTAAAAGGATACTTTTATTATAAAGCATTTTTATATTTATCTAATTTTCCAAAAATTATATGTAGATAATTTATGCTTAGACTTTTTCTTATGCAAGTATCGAATTATTTAGATGCTTATGTTGGGGTTAAGCCCATATATTATAATGCTTTTAACAGTTTTGGTCTTAAAATTAGAACAATTCAAGACCAATTAGGGTTCCAAGAAGTGTAACAATAAGAATTAGGAGCAGGTTCAAAGCCGAACTTTTGCTTTTGAAACTAAAAATTGTTTTTGCTTGATACGACTCGGTAGATATCTTTTTCTCAAGGGCATCTATTACCAAATCGGTCTTGTGTATTATTTGAGGAATTGTTTTTGCAGCAGAAATTAATGCTGATGCAGTTTCTAATGCTTGTGGACCGGCTCCCAAATTTTTTGAAGCCCACTCTGTGATTAGCGGTTGCGCGCGTTCCCACATATTTTCATCAGGATTCAGTTTGCGACAAATACCTTCCGCCATCAAAAGACTTTTTTGTAATAGTAATAATTGAGGTTGTGTTTCCATATGAAATGTTCGGGTAACTTCAAACAATTGTCCTAAAAGACGGGCTATAGAAATATTTTTTAGTGGTTGTTGCATTACTGGTTCACCAATTGAACGAATAGCTTGTGTAAAGTGCATTCGTGATTGATCTTTTGGTACATACCCTGCCTCAAAATGGATTTCAGCAACTTTTTCATAATTACCTGAAAGAAAACCTAATAGCATTTGAGCAAGATAGCGTCTGGTGTGTTTATCAAGGCGACCCATAATACCAAAATCAAGAGCGACAACTGTTCCCTCGGAATTTACCAATAAATTTCCAGGATGGAGATCAGCATGAAAGAAACCATCGAAAAATACTTGTCTAAAAAAAGCTGTAGAAGCATTACCTACTATTTCAGAAGTATTTTGTCCGGCAATTTTAAGTGCTTCTATATTATCAATGCGGATTCCAATGATTCTTTCTGTTGTTAATACTCGTTTGCTGGTGTGTGACCAAAAAACTTTAGGGACGTAAAAACCCTCAGATTTTTTCATATTTTGTGAAAGTTCAGAAGCTGCGGAAGCTTCTAACCTTAGGTCCATTTCAACTTTGACTGAGTTAGCTAAAGTTTTAACAACTTCCACTGGTCTAAGGCGTCGTGAGGTTGGGATCGTACGTTCTGCTAATTTTGCAAGCCATAAAAATAAAGATAAGTCTTTTTCAAATGCTAACTCAATGTTTGGTCGTAGAACTTTAACCGCTACTGCATCTCCATCAAGAGTAACTGCGCAGTGTACTTGGGCTATTGATGCTGCTGCAATTGGTTTATCATCAAATTCTGAGAAAAGTTGATCTATAGATTTCCCTAGCTCAGACTCTATTGTCTTTCTGGCCTCTTTAGCAGAGAATGGTGTTAGTCTATCTTGTAGTTCAGCTAGATCATTTGCTACGTCTTCACCTATAAGATCCGGTCTTGTAGCAATTGCTTGACCAAATTTTATGAAACTTGGACCTAAGTTTTGCAGAGCAGCGGCAAGTCTTTGTCCACGTCTTTTTTTCCGTAAAGGCTTTCTGCCTAAACTTGCTAATATCACAATTAGAGGTACAATCCGTGCTTCTTTGAGTAAAAATAATGCATCGAAGCGTGATAATACCCAAGCAATTCGAAAAATACGTTGTATGTGGTTTAGAGAAGATAGCATATTACTAAAACTGTTTTTATGAACGCCAACCAGAGTGTATGGCTGCTATCCCCCCACTCATTGGTTGCCATTTTACACCCCCAAAGCCTGAAGCTCTTATCATATCAGCAAACAATTCCGGAGCAGGAAATCGTCGAATACTCTCAACTAAGTATTTGTAAGCATCTTTATCTTTTGCAATTGCTTCGCCTATAATTGGAATAAGAGTGAATGAATATAATTCGTATAGTTTTTCAATCATAGGAGCAGGTGTAGGGGAGAATTCGAGGCATACAAAACGTCCACCAGGTCTTAAAACTCGAGCAACCTCCTCAAGTGCACGATTTTTATCAGTTATATTTCTAATCCCAAACGCGATTGTGCACGCATCTATGCTACTATTTGTAAATGGTAAAGTTTCAGCATTACCTGCAATACGATCGATTCCACTCAAAATACCTCTATTCCAATTCCTTTCTTGCCCTGTCTTAAGCATTTCTTCGCTCAGGTCACAAATTATTGCTTGTCCATTATCGTTTCCACCTAGTCGCTCAAGAAATAATGAAGCAATATCACCTGTGCCGCCAGCTAAATCAAGTAGTCGCATTCCAGCTATGGGATTAAGCTGTTCAATCATTCGACGTTTCCAGATACGATGAATGCCAATACTCATAATATCATTCATCAAGTCGTACTTGCTAGCTACCCTGTCGAATAAACCTTGAACTAGAAAAGGTTTTTCTTCAGGTGATACGCTTTGATAGCCAAAGTCTACTTCTGTATTTTCATCGTCATTATTTATTTTTCTAATCATAATTATATAGAATAGCCTAGCGCATCCATAGGCGCTACCTTAGGAATTATGCCAGAGCTACCTGAAGTTGAAACAGTTAGGATAGGTCTAGAGGCTCAGATTGGTTGCAATCGTATTATTGGAGTTGAAATCCATAGATATGATCTAAGAATACCAATACCTGAGGATCTCAAGACTCGTCTTTTAGAATGTCGAATTTCCAGTTATTCTCGGAGAGGGAAATATCTTTTATTACACCTGAATAATCATAATATTTGGCTTATTCACCTAGGTATGAGTGGTCGAATTATAGTAAATAGTGGAAATCCAGAAAAACTAGGAAAGCATGATCATTTAGTTGTATATTTTGAGGGTAGTTTGCAGTTAGTTTACAATGACCCAAGACGTTTCGGGTTAATTGATATTACAGGCAATGATATACTACAATCTCATCGTTTATTAAGTTCTATGGGTCCAGAGCCACTTTCTGAAAGTTTTAATGCTGAGGTTTTGATCTCAGCCTTAAAAAATCGAAAAATTAGTATTAAAGCTGCACTATTGGATCAAAAAATAGTTGCTGGAATTGGAAATATATACGCATGTGAAGCTTTATTTTATGCCCAGATAAGTCCAAAAAGAACTGCAGCAAATATTCGTATTTATCAGGCTAGACGCCTGGTTAGTGCTATTAAATTTGTACTTGAAAAAGCAATTGAATCAGGCGGTTCATCTCTGAAAGACTACGTGAATACTTCAGGAGAACTTGGTTATTTTCAGCATAATTTTTCAGTATATGGTAAGGAGGGTGAACCTTGCCGTGAATGCGGTAAGGAAATTAAAAAAATTATTCAAAATGGTCGTTCAACATTCTATTGCCCTTTTCAACAACGTTAAAAAATATGGTAAAGAAGTTAAGTGATTTTGAATTTATTAAAGATAGACTTCTTCATTTTCGTAACATTAGAAATATTGCTAGTTACCAAAAACCAAATTTGAAATTGCAATATAATTATATAAATCAATTATTTAGGAGCAATTACGATGAGTTACGTGAATATTAAGGCTGAAAAAAGGGATATGATTGGAGTTATTACTTTAAATAGGCCTGATGCTTTGAATGCACTCAGCTCACCCTTAATAAGTGAGCTAAATCAATCACTTGTTGCATTTGAATTAGATGAAGATATTGGTGCAATAGTTATCACAGGAAACGAAAAAGCTTTTGCTGCAGGTGCTGATATTAAGGAAATGATGGAAAAAGATTATATTCAGGCCGCACTAGGGGATTTTTTAGGTGATTGGGATGTTATCACTCGATGTAAGAAGCCTACTATAGCAGCGGTTTCAGGGTATGCTTTAGGGGGTGGGTGCGAATTAGCTATGCAGTGCGACATACTTTTAGCAACAGATACGGCAAAATTTGGTCAGCCTGAGATAACAATTGGTGTCATTCCTGGAGCTGGAGGAACACAACGTCTTACCAAAGCTATAGGCAAAGCTAAGGCTATGGAAATGATTCTTACAGGGCGTATGATGGATGCTAAGGAAGCAGAGATAGCTGGATTGGTCTCAAGAATAGTAGATTCATCAGAATTACTTGATGAAGCTATCTCTTTGGCAACAAAAATAGCTAAAATGCCTCGTGCAGCAACTTTTGCTGCTAAATCAGCTATTAATAGATCATTTGAAACCACATTGGCTGAAGGAGTTTTATATGAAAAAACTTCATTCTATTCACTGTTTGCAACTGAAGATCAGACTGAGGGAATGTCAGCATTTGCTGAAAAACGTAAGCCAAAATTTAGGAATAAATAGACTAAGGCCTTAGTTAACTATTATGATTAGTTGACTGCTGCTGTTACCAGATATATAACGCCATCCTTAATTTTATTTTAGGAATTTGCAATTATGGCGCACTCCCGTCAGGCTAAGAAGCGTATTCGTCAGGATGCACGACGTACTGAAACAAACCGCACGCGGCTGAGTCGGATACGAACATATCTAAGAAAGGTTGAAGAAGCTATAGAAGCAGGTGATAAAACCGCCGCTGATGCAGCTTACAGGTTGGTTCAACCAGAGTTACATAAGGGTGCTAGTAAGGGTATTATGCACCACAATACAGTGGGAAGAAAGCTTTCCAGAATTAGCAAAAAAATTAAGTTATTAGGCTAATATATAACCCTTATGTTCTTTTACTATCTTAATTCAGCTATAAATCTATTTTTTTATGAATGTTCAAAATAATATTAGTTATATTATCTTCTTTAGGAAGCTGATAATTCAAAGGGCTGAATAGCAGACAGTTTTTTTGGCTGAAATTGCTTTAAAAAGCATCTTTTACTAAAATTTCTATCATCTTATTAAAAAAAATATAAAAGAATCTGCGAGTTCCTATTTCGGGCTAGTTGATTGTCTGATATTGCGTGATTAGACTGGGTGGTTTGAAATTGTGGTCTATTAAATTCAAATCTATAAAACATTAGTAAACTATAATACTAAATTATATCGTTAAAGTTGTTATCATAAACAAAAAATTTAAAATTAAGACTGTAGAAAGCGATTTAGTTAATTAATTTTATGAAATTTGCGTTAGGGTGCTTAAAGCAAGTTTAGAAAGCCACGAAAACAGATGAATATTAACTCTATAAGAGAAATTGCAGCTAAGCGCCTAAGTCCGGGGCATGTCCATTCGGGTGAGGTGACACCTGAGGAAGCTTGGGAGTTACTTCAGGTTGAAAGTAGAGCAACCATGGTGGATGTCCGAACGGAGCCAGAATGGATGTTTGTAGGATTGCCTGATTTAAGTAAAGTTGGTAGAAATGTACTAAGAATCTCTTGGCAAATATTTCCTGAAATGATTGTTGATAAATCTTTTGTAGATCGTGTGAAGGCTAACGACTGCGATTTAAATGACTTCATTATGTTTATATGCCGAAGTGGGGCTCGATCACAAGCAGCCGCTGAGGCTTGTGCTGAGGCGGGCTTTAAAAATACATTTAATGTAATAGATGGCTTTGAGGGTGATCAAGATGATAAGGGGCACCGTGGAACACTTTCAGGCTGGAAGTTCTCAGGCCTTCCATGGGTGCAGGCATGATTGATGACAAAAATAGATCTGAGTCTTTGTCAATGGAACATATTTGGGCAAGAGTACGTCACCGATTAGAGCAAGAACTAGGTTCTGCAGCATTTCAGAGCTGGCTAAGACCAGTTCAGTTTGGTTCAATCCAAGGAGAGGAACTGCTTCTTATAGCTCCAACCCGTTTTCTAAGAGATTGGGTGGAATCTAGATATGGAGAGCTAATCGTTTCTTTTTGGAGAGAAGAAGATTCCTCAGTTAGCAACCTAAATATAGAGGTGCGAAAACAAAAAATTGTTGAAACAAAGGTTTTACCCTCACCTAGCAATCAAAAGTTCCAATCACCGAGTGAACGACTTTCCCTTCATCTAATGGATACAGATGATAGCGCTTTAGGCTCTCCATTGAGTCCAAAATTTAAATTTAATAATTTCGTATTAGGTAAACCAAATGAGTTTGCCCACGCGGCAGCTCGTCGAGTAGCCGAGTCTGACAAAGTGCCATTTAATCCTCTCTATTTATATGGTGGAGTAGGGCTGGGAAAAACTCACCTGATGCATGCAATAGCTTGGCATATACGTGAGCGTGACCCAGGCAGGCGTGTTATATATTTATCAGCTGAGAAGTTTATGTATCAATTTATTCGTGCGCTACGTTTTAAAGATACTATGGCATTTAAAGAGCAGTTTAGGTCAGCAGATGTTCTGTTAATTGATGATGTTCAATTTATATGTGGAAAGGAAAGTACTCAGGAAGAGTTTTTTCATACATTTAATGCTTTAGTAGATCATGATAGGCAGGTTGTAATTTCAGGTGACCGTTCTCCATCAGACTTAGATGCTATGGAGGAACGTTTAAGATCAAGACTTGGATGGGGTTTGGTAGCTGATATACACGCAACAACCTATGAGCTAAGGCTTGGAATATTACAAACTAAAGCTGAGGCAATGGATGCAAGTAGCCTTCCACGAGAAGTTTTGGAGTTTCTAGCTTATAAAATAACATCTAACGTAAGAGAATTAGAGATGGCTCTAAATCGTGTTGCTGCGCATGCAACCCTTATAGGACGTGCAGTTTCTTTGGAGATGACACAGGAAGTTTTAAGAGACGTTTTGCGTGCTAACGATCGTAGGGTTACAATTGAAGAAATACAAAAGCGCGTTGCTGAACACTATAATATTAAACTTTCTGAAATGTCATCAGAAAGAAGAGCTCGCGCAGTAGCAAGACCCCGCCAAGTAGCTATGTTTTTATCAAAGCAGCTAACTCAAAGGTCTTTACCAGAAATTGGTCGTAAATTTGGAGGTAGAGATCACACTACTGTAATGCATGCCGTAAGAAAGATAGAACAATTAAAGGAGTCTGATTTAGGGATCGCAGAAGACTTAGAGCTGCTTAAGCGCAATTTAGAGGCCTAGAAGACTTTTTCTGAAAATAGCCAGAAATTTAGTATGAAAAGAATGCCTTATCCTGAACAATTTTGTATAATGTTATATATCGAATCGAACAAATTATTGGGAATTGAAGTAAAAGCTCAAAAAACAATATAAAATAACTTTTTTTTAATGACTTTGGCTGAAACGAAAATTCGGTTTATTAAAAAATGAAACTAAAAATTGAACGATCTGTTCTTTTACGCTCCTTAAGTCATATGCAAAGTGTGGTGGAGCGCCGTAATACAATACCTATACTCTCCAATGTTCGCTTGGATGCAAGCGCAGGTGGAAATGTTAGGCTCACAGCCACGGATATGGATATCGCAGTTGTTGAATCTATCGCAGCTAATGTTGATCAGCAAGGAGGTGCAACGGCCCCTGCACATATGCTTTATGATATTGCACGAAAATTACCAGATGGTGCGGAGGTTCAGATTTCTACGAAAGCTGGTGGTGGGAAGCTTGTTTTAGAAGCTGGACGTTTTAGTATGTCTGTATCTTGTTTGCCTGTTGAAGATTTTCCTGTGATGTCGGATGGGGAACTACCTTTTAACTTCAGTATTGCTGGTCCTGACCTTAAGCGACTTTTTTTAAAAACTCGGTTTGCTATTTCTCAGGAGGAAACCCGACATTATTTAAATGGTATTTACTTACACTCAGATAAGAAAGGTAATGGTACTCTTCGCGCAGTGGCAACAGACGGACACAGATTAGCATGTGTCGATACCAGTGCACCTAAAGGCGCTGAAAATATTCCTGGTATTATTGTTCCACGAAAAGTGGTTGGGGAAGTCTTGAAACTTCTTGAAGAGAGTGAGGCTGAAGTTAAAGTTTCTTTATCAGAAACAAAAGTTCGATTTTCACTGGAGTCTGTTATCTTGACATCAAAGCTCATAGACGGTTCATTTCCTGACTATGCCAGAGTTATTCCTTCTGCTAACGACCAGCCTCTGGCTGTTGACCGGAAAGCCTTTACAAGGGCGGTTGATTTAGTATCAACAGTATCAACAGAGAAATCTCGCGCTGTAAAGATTGGGCTGGGTGATAATAAAATTGTAGTTTCTGCCGTAGGACCAGATGCTGGTTCAGCGGAAGAGGAAGTTGATGCAGGGTTTGCAGGAGATGCTTTTGATATCGGCTTCAATGCTCGTTATGTTTTGGACATGGTTGATCAGATTGAGGGTGATTCAGTTGAGTTTATCCTCGCTGATTCAGCGTCTCCTACATTAGTACGTGATCCTGAGGACGCAAGTGTTGTCTTCGTGATTATGCCAATGCGGGTCTAGTTAGCTGTGGCACCGAAAAATGCGGTGTTAAAGCAATCGCAATCAAATCTTGCAGGAAGCCTTGCCCTTACACGTTTAAACCTGACGAACTTTCGAAATTTTTCGCAACTGCGTGTAGAAACTGATGGTCGCCCATTAGTTTTTGTGGGGTCGAACGGTGCGGGTAAGACAAATATTCTAGAGGCTATTTCTTGTTTAGCTTACAACAGGGGACTGCGCCGTGCGCGGCTTATAGATATGGCAAAACAAAGACCCACAGACCGCAAATGGGCAGTCGCTGCTAATGTTGATGGATTATATGGTCCTGTATCCCTAGGAGTAGGCTGGGCTGAAGGGAGTAGTCTTTCTGAAATGCGCGAAAAACGTGAATTTCGTGTAAATGGTTCACCTGTAAATAGCCAGAGTTTTTTTGCAGAGCATATTTCTATTGTTTGGATGACTCCTTCTCAAGATCGGTTATTTAATGAGTCTCCTTCAGGAAGAAGACGCTTTATCGACCATCTAGTTACTGCGTATGATATGGCTCATACATCCCGCATTCAGGATTTTGAAAGAGGGCGCCGTGACAGGATGCGAGTGCTTCGTAGTAATATAATAGATAAAAATTGGCTTAGTGCAATTGAATTGGGTATGGCAGAGCGTGCAGTAGCCATTGCTGCTGGGCGTTTAGACCTTGTTTCAAGACTTAGTGAAGAGGTTGTATCTGTGGGGGGAGAGTTTCCACAACCGGGAGTAAATATCAATGGGCTAATTGAAGACTGGTTGAAAGTTATGCCAGCCCTAAGTGCTGAGGAAAGATATAGGGATCAACTGGAAGCCAGCCGGCCTTATGACAAGGAAACGGGTGGCTCTGAGGGACCTCATCGTAGTGATCTCTCTGCTACATTTAATAGAGGTGATATTCAGGCTTCACAAGCATCAACGGGTGAACAAAAAGCAATTTTAATAGCTCTTTTACTCGCACATAGTCGGTTGCTAACTCGTTTGCGCGGTGCTCCACCTATAATGTTGTTAGATGAGGTTGTTGCACATTTAGATCCAAATCGTCGTGCTGCATTATTTGATAGTTTATTAGATATGGGAACTCAAGCTTGGATGACTGGAACTGATCAAGCATTATTTTCTGGAATCTCAGAGAGTGCTAGATTTTTAAGAGTAAAAAATTCAACTCTAACGGAGGAATAGTCTAGTGGCTGACTCAGAACCTGAAATTCTTGATTCACAAAATATCCAAAAAAATGATGATAGTTATGATGCCGAATCAATTAAGGTTTTGCGTGGTCTTGATGCAGTTAGAAAACGTCCAGGAATGTACATTGGTGATACAGATGATGGTTCAGGGCTACACCACATGGTCTATGAAGTTGTGGATAATGCAGTAGATGAGGCTCTAGCAGGATTCTGTGATAAAATTGATGTAATATTAAATGCTGATGGATCTGTAAGCGTAACTGATAATGGCAGAGGTATTCCAACAGACATTCATGCTGAGGAGGGTGTATCTGCAGCAGAAGTAATAATGACTCGTTTGCATGCAGGTGGAAAGTTTGATCAGAATATCTATAAGGTCTCTGGGGGGCTTCACGGAGTTGGTGTCTCTGTTGTGAATGCACTATCACAAACCCTTGAATTGACAATTTATAGAGATAAAAAAGAATATTTTATAAAATTTAAAATGGGAGAAGCTGAAGCACCACTAGAGATAGTTGGAAGTTCAGAGGGTCGCACAGGCACATCAGTAACCTTTTATCCTTCATCTGATATTTTTAGTACAGTTGAATTTGATTTTGAAACAATAGAATACAGACTTAGAGAATTAGCATTCTTAAATGCAGGTCTACGTATAGTTGTTACTGACGACCGTGCCTCTGATCAAAGAGTATCTGATTTATATTATGAGGGTGGAATCAATGCTTTTGTAAGTTTCCTTGATAGCGCTAAGCAGTCTGTAATTCCAGAAATTGTGGGCTTTTCTGGTAATAAGGATGATATTGTCGTCGATGTTTCACTTCAATGGAATGACAGTTATAGAGAAACCATGCTCTGTTTCACCAACAATATTAGGCAAGGGGATGGTGGAACACATTTAGCTGGTTTTAGGGCGGCACTAACAAGAACAATCAATAATTATGCTTCACACTCTAAAATTGATAAGCGTGAAAAGGTAAGTATAACAGGCGATGATGCGCGAGAGGGTCTTACTTGTGTGCTTTCTGTGAAGGTACCTGATCCAAAATTTTCATCACAGACTAAAGAGAAGCTTGTAAGCTCTGAGGTTCGCCCAGTAGTTGACGGTATAGTTGGAGAAAAGTTAGCACAATGGCTTGAGGAACACCCTACTGAAGCTAAGCAAGTTCTGAGTAAGGTTGTAGAAGCTGCTGCTGCTCGTGAGGCAGCTAGGAAGGCTCGTGAGCTTACGCGAAGAAAGGGAGCTTTAGAGGTTTCGAGTCTTCCTGGAAAATTAGCAGATTGTCAAGAGCGAAACCCTGAGGCATGTGAACTATTTTTAGTTGAGGGTGACTCTGCTGGTGGATCTGCAAAACAGGCAAGGAATAGGCGTAATCAAGCTGTTTTGCCTTTAAGGGGAAAAATATTGAATGTAGAGCGGGCAAGACTTGATAAAATGCTTAGCTCAGTTGAAATAGGTACTATTATTACAGCCTTAGGAACGGGTATTGAAGAAGATTTCGATATCGAAAAATTACGTTATCACAAAGTAGTAATTATGACAGATGCGGATGTTGATGGATCTCATATTCGAACTCTTTTACTTACTTTCTTTTATCGGAATATGGAAAGCCTAGTGCGTAATGGAAATCTTTATATTGCGCAACCACCTTTGTATAGAATTAAAAGAGGAAACGAAGAATTGTATCTTAAGGATGACCCAGCACTTGAGGATCATCTTATTTCTGAAGGATTGAAGGATAGTACTGTAGAGTTGGCATCGGGTGAACAGAAATCCTCAAGTGATTTGCTAGAAACTGTTGAGAAAGCTAGGGTTATAGCGAACCTTGTTAAAGCGCTTACTAGAAGAGTTGACAAAAATATTGTAGAGCAAGTGGCTATTGCAGGTGCATTGGCTGAAGAAATTTTAGGTAAACAAGCGCAACCTGCAGCAGAATATATTGCTAAGAGACTTGATGAGGTTTCCCCACCACTTGAGCGCTCTTGGGTAGGAGAAGCTATTAATTTGGCAGATGGACCAGCATTTCAATTTTCTCGGATAATAAGAGGTGTTAAGGAAGTCCATACAATAGATCAGGTTTTAATTCATACCCCAGAGGCTCGTCGTCTTGATGAAATGAGAGATCATTTACAGGAAGTTTATGCGCGTTTTCTAAAGCTTCGCAGAAAAGATAGTGAGATAGAGATAAGGTCGCCCACAGAGCTTTTAGAGGCTGTGTATTCATCAGGTAGAAAGGGCTTAACTGTACAACGTTATAAGGGTCTTGGAGAAATGAATCCTGACCAGTTATGGGAAACTACTCTTGACCCTGATGTAAGAACTCTCATGAGAGTTGAGGTAAAAGACGCATTTGCAGCTAATAAATTGTTTGCAGAACTTATGGGTGAATTTGTAGAGCCTCGACGAGATTTTATTCAGAAAAATGCATTACAGGTTGCTAATTTAGATGTTTAGTTAAATAGCATCGTTAGTAATAATCCAAGAATATATATTTTCCTTATATATTTCCCAGTATTTATACTAAATCTTTGAAAAGTCAGTTAAGCAGTATTATGAACATCAATAAGATGGATGAATGAGCCCATAACATTACCAATTCTATGCCCATTATCACCTAATTTTCTGCCGGATGAGTCAGAAATATTAAATAAACATTCAAGATTTTTTGGCGCCTTAACATTTGCATAATGAAATTCATGACCTCGATAAACAGTACCTTTTTGTCCAAGCGGACTTGGTTTACATAGTATAGCTTCTCTATATCCAAGGTGCATTTTTTTGTTGTAAAAACTTGTTTCTATGGGAAAAATATTAGCCATTTTATGTGTATCCCCATTTTCATCTATAACGCATTTACCTAATGTTATGTAACCACCACATTCACCGTATATTGTAACGCCAGATTTTGCCGCAGTTTGAAGGCTTTCATAAAAACCTTGATTAGCAGAAATTCTTCCTGCATGAAGTTGTGGATACCCACCAGGTAAGTAAATAGCGTCAGAATCTGGTTTTGGGATTTCACCATTTAATGGAGAAAACATATTTAGGCTTGCGCCATCATATTTCCATTTTTCAATTACTGATGGGTATATAAAACTAAAAGCATCATCATGCGCTATGGATATTTTTTGACCAATTGGAGGAATTGGTGATGAATCCAAAATATTATTTTCAAGACTGACGTTACAAGCAATTTTTTCTATTGCCTTTAGATCTGAATGAGCTTCTAAAAGATTAGCCGCACTTTCAATGATGGTTTCTAATTTTTCCTGTTCTCTTGCCTGTATTAAACCAAGATAACGTGAAGGTATATTGATTTTACTATTTTGTGGAATTGCACCAAGTGTTTCTATCCCCACTGCCTCCAAGGCCTTACGAAGAATATATTCATGTTTAGGGCTATTAACGTGATTAAGAAGAACACCACCTATTACAACATCATTCCTAAATGTGGAAAATCCTTTTGCTAAAGCTCCAATTGAGGCCCCCATACCTTTACAATTAATAACTAGTAAAATGGGCAAACCTAGGATTGATGCGACATCTGCAGTGGAGCCTGAACTGTCCATAGCTCCATCAAAAAGACCCATTACACCTTCTACTATAGTGAAATCTTTATGCGAAGCTGTTATAGTATTAATATGAGTGATAGTAGAAGCTCGCATAGCCCATGGATCAATATTTCGGCATTCCGTTCCAGCTGCGGCACTTAGGAAAGCAGGGTCAATAAAATCAGGTCCTATTTTCATTACCCCTACTTTAGCGCCACCTCTTTTCAATGCTCTTGACAGCCCCATAGTAATTATGGTTTTTCCAGAACCAGATGCGGGTGCACCTATAATTAGACCTTTAGCTATTTCAGAGATTTTTCATAACCTCTCTTGCTATTTCATCTGGTTCGTCCCCTTGAACAAAATGTTGTATATATTTGTCATCGGGGCTAACTAGATAAATGTAGACTGAGTGATCCATAATATAATCATTCTTTGATACTTCATCCTTCAAATGATCATTCTGATCTGCTCGATTATAGTAAGCTCTGTATGATTTAGCGGCAGTTGCAATTTCTTCATCTGTGCCGGTTAAGCCAATAAGCTCAGGATGAAAGTTTGATAGGTATGCAGCGAGTTTTTCTTGTGTGTCTCTTGCTGGGTCAATTGTTATAAATAATGCCGCAATATTTTTACTTTTATCCCCTAGTCTCTCAAGAACCTGACTAATAACAAGTAGCTCTGTTGGGCAAATATCGGGGCACCAAGTATATCCAAAAAATACTAGTTTATATCGTCCGGGAAAAGATGCTTCTGTCACTCTTTTTCCCGTGTGGTCTATTAAGTTAAAGACCCCTCCAATATTGACATCAGAAATCGATGAGGAGATTTCAGTTTTATTATTAAATTTATCAAAATTTCCGAAGAGTGACCCTTCAAACCAAGCAAATATAGCAAATGCTCCTATTACTAGGACCCACATTGTAGAGTTTTTTTTAGGTTTTTTCCAACGCATACAATTTCACCAGAATATAAAAAACATTTGGTTATTAGGTTTAGATTTCTTATTCATTAATATTAACATGCTGTTTGATGCCAGTGAGAAGTTAATTTTTGTGCTGCCCGAAATCGATCTTCTACAGACGCATTAGGGTCAAGTGCACTGCGAAGTTGTATTATATCTCCAATAACTAATATTGCAGGAGCTTTAATATTTGCTTGTTTTGCAGTATGAACCAATTCTTTTAGAGATGTTTCCACGACTTGCTGGTTATCGAGAGTTGCATTCGCAATCAATGCAGCTGGCGTTTCTTCTGATACCCCATTAGTCAAAAGTTTTTGTGTAATTGTCTCAAGGTGAGCCAAAGCCATATAAAATATTAGCGTAGGACCGCCCGATGAGATCGCTTCCCAATTTAAATCATCAGGTAAAGTTCCCCCTGCACTATGTCCAGTAAGAAAAGTTACTGCAGATCCAGTAGTTCGATGGGTTAAAGGGATCCCTGTTGAAGCGAGCCCACCTACACTAGCGGTTACGCCTGGTACTAGCTGAAAAGGAATTTTAGCAGCAGCAAGAGCAAGAGCTTCTTCACCTCCACGTCCGAACATAAAAGGGTCTCCTCCTTTTAATCTTAACACTCGTTTGCCAGATTTTGCTGCTTCTATTAAACGCCTTGTAATATCTGGTTGTTTAGAGGATTTTTTTCCTCCACGTTTTCCAGCGTATTCAAGGCTTGCTCCCGGTCTGACCAGCTCTAATATGGATTTACTAACTAAAGCATCATAAATAACAGTTTCAGCATATTGTAATGCATAATGTGCGCGTATAGTTAGTAGACCAGGGTCACCAGGACCAGCACCTACTAACCAAACTGATCCTGATTCAAAGGATGGATGGGTTTTGTTGTTTAAATTGGGTACAATATTTTCCATAATGGTCTAATTGTATAACGGGTAAAGTTTATGGGCGATATAAATATTGTGTATGCGAAAAGATAATAGCGAAATATTAACTACTTCTAAACCTCTTGTCGAAGAAACTAATGGAAAAACATTACGACGGGGTTGGACAACCGGAGCTTGTGCTGCTGCAGGTGCAAAAGCAGCTGCAGAAGCATTACTTGGTAGGGTATTTATAGATCCTATAATGGTCAACCTCCCAAGAGGTGTAAAACAGCCTTTTTCAATAGATGGCTTGGTTATGGGTCACAATTGGGCAAGAGTAAGTATTAGAAAAGATGCTGGTGATGATCCTGATGTAACTCATGGTGCTTTAGTTGTTACAGAATTAAGATTTAAGGAAGAAGGAAAAGGAATCAGTTTTCTAGCGGGTGAGGGGGTAGGAATTGTAACTAAGCGGGGTCTTCCAATTTCTGTCGGAGAACCAGCTATTACTGCTGGACCTCGAAAATATATTTCTGAAGCCGTTTCAAGTGTAGCAAAAAAATATGAGAAAACTCCTGACTTTGAGATAATTATATCGATTCCAGAAGGAAGAAAATTAGCAAAAAAAACATTAAATGCCAGACTTGGTGTTGAGGGTGGATTATCAATTTTAGGTACAACAGGGGTTGTGATCCCATTCTCTTGTGGGGCATGGATTTCATCTATACATAGGGGAGTTGATGTTGCTAGAGCTTCTAAACTCCCACATATTGCCGCAGTAACAGGACGCACTTCTGAATTGGCAATCAGAACATTACATGGGCTGCCTGATGAAGCTATCATAGATATGGGTGATTTTGCGGGCGGATTATTAAAGTATCTTTCTCTAAATCCTGTTCCACGATTAACTATAGCAGGAGGATTTTCTAAGTTATCTAAACTTGCGGCAGGGGAGCTAGACCTTCATTCTGCAAGAAGCCAAATTAATTTATCAATTCTCAGTAAGTATGCAGAAAAATTAGGAGCTAACACTAATGTAGTTAGGAGTATCAGTGCAGCTAATAGCGGCGGTGAGGTAATGAATATTGCTATTGAAGCAAGGCTTCCCCTTGCAGATATGGTTGCTCAATATGGATGTGAAATAGTAAGGAATAAACTAGAATTGAAAGGGTATGGTATAAATACTCTTCTAGATATCACTGTATTTGACAGGAGTGGGCGACTAATAGGTCATGCTAATGGCTAAAAAAATAATTTTAATATTAGGAGGAACATCTGAGGCATCAGAAATAGCTGAACTTTTAGTAAAATTATTGGGTCACGATTCTGTTATAACTTCCTTAGCAGGAAGTACAATAAGTCCAAAACCATTATACGGAATAGTTAGAAATGGGGGCTTTGGCGGTGTCTCAGGTTTAACTCAATATATAATAGAGGAGGAAGTTAGTTTAGTAATTGATGCAACACACCCCTTTGCAGAAAGAATATCAAAAAACGCCGCAGAGGCATGTTTGAAAAATAAGGTGCCACGAATATGCTTATACAGACCACCTTGGAAAAAAAAGAATGGAGACAAGTGGCATGAAGTAAAGAGTTTGGCTGGAGCTTTAGAAACCTTACCCTATAAGGGGAAGAGAGTATTTCTCAGCCTCGGTTCTCGTGCTGTAAATCATTTTTCAAATATCTCTGACATTTGGTTTTTAGTTAGGGTGGTTGACCAGCCTATCTTACCATTAGATTTAAATGATTACCAAATTGTCTGTAAACGAGGTCCTTTTAAAGTATCAGAAGAAAAGCAATTATTAGAGGATCATCAAATAGATTTGATGGTTACTAGAAACAGTGGAGGGTCTGGGGCATATGCTAAAATAGTTGCAGCGAGGGAGCTAAAAATTCCAGTTATTATTATAAAAAGACCATTGTCTCCAGTTTCAGAAGTAGTTAGTAGTATTAATGAAGTTTATAAATGGTTGGGCGATCAATTAGGTCGAAAAATATGCGTATGACTAGCATCATATAGGGAGCTCCCTTTGATGGCTTTTTTATCTAACACTTTGCCAACTAAAATCAGAGCAGTACGTGTAATATCACAAGATTTAACTTTATCCCGAATAGTATTTAATGTGCCTTTCAATATTATTTCATCAGGCCATGTAACGCGATAAGCTATCACCGTAGGGCAGTCTCTGCCATAGTATGGCATTAGTTCGCGCACTACCTTTGCGAGGTTATTAATTGATAGATGAATTGCGATCGTAGCACCTGTCTTGGCCAATTGTTCTAGATCTTCACCAAGGGGCATCTTAGAAGCGCGCACAGTTGTTCTAGTCAAGATAACTGTTTGTGCAATTGTTGGTAATGTTAATTCTTGTTTTAATCTTGCAGCTGTTGCAGAAAAAGCAGCTACTCCGGGAGTTACATCATAATCTATATTTAAAATTTCTAGTCTATGCATTTGCTCGGCAATAGCACCATAAAGAGACGGATCTCCAGAGTGAACGCGAGCTATACTCTCTCCTGCAATATGCGCTCTATTAATAGTGTCTATTATTTGATCAAGTGTCATACTTGCAGTATTGATTATAGTATGGGCTGCTTTTGCTTCTTCAATCAAAGCCTCAGAAACTAGAGAGCCAGCGTACATTACAACAGGCGCTGCTGCTAATAGTCTTAGGCCACGAACTGTGATTAGGTCAGGTGCGCCCGGTCCGGCTCCAATGAAATGGACTGTCATTTTTCTTCCTTATAGTTTGTTTATATCCCCTTGGGGTGTATACAAATGAGCGACCGGAGCTATTTTGTAACCGAGTTTCAGAATTACCAATGATAATAACAGTGAACATATCGATATCATTTAAATTTAATGAGCCTAGATTACATAATTCCATTTTTTCATTCTCACGTCCGACACAACGTCCAACAACTACTGGACATGATGTATCTCGGTAGTTTTCAATAATTTTAAGGGCTTTCTCTAAAGGTTTTCTTCTGTTTTTTCCTGCTGGATTATAAAGAGATATTACAAAATCTGCTTCTGCAGCAGCTTCTAATCTTTTTTGAATAGCTGACCAAGGTGTTAAAAGGTCTGATAGAGAGATAGCGCAAAAGTCATGTCCAAGTGGTGCTCCTGAACGTGCAGCGGCAGCTTGCATCGCTGATATGCCTGGCTCTACTATAACCTCAACAAACTGCCAGTTAGTTTGACGTTGATGATCCATGAGCTCAAAAACAAGGCTAGCCATGCCATAAACACCAGAGTCTCCAGAGCAAACCAGTACAGTATCTTCACTTGCGGAGGCTAAATCAAGAGCTGCTTTTGCACGCTCAGTTTCACTACCAAGAGGAAAAGTGTGGGATTTAGCATATTTTCCTAATCCACTAATTAAATCTAAGTAAAGGGAATAACCTACATGATGTTTGGCCTCAATAAGAGCCTTAAATACAGCAGGGGTAAGCCAATCTTTATGTCCTGGTCCAATACCAACTATAGTTAACTTTCCGAGGCCTTGCCCAACTTTTTCGATGTCAATAGCATCTGAAGCTCTTGCTATTGCACAGGTTACTCCAATTCCTTTTCTTTTTTCAGCAACAAGAATTGAGTCTGCTCCGGCTGCCGCAAGCGCTGCACCTTCTGCTACTCCATAGCAACCGACTTCACGATAAACGATATCTGATGGATTAGATAATCGTGGTGTTTCTTGTTTTAGCTTATTTGTATCAAATAATCTTAAGGCTACACCAAAATGACCAGATATAGCTCGCATTGCTTCCTCATCTGCCTTTAGGTCAATAGAGGCTATACAGGCAATGGACTCTTTAGCTAAATTATTTGTTTTTATCATATCTTCAGCAAGCAAAATAAGATTTTCAGCAATTGCACCACGTTCACACCCAACTCCAATAACCAGAGTTTTAGGTCTAATTATAACATCTCCTTTGGCATTAGAAAGGTCGCTAAGTGTAACTTGAGTCATCCCAGTTTTATTCCATAGGTTAGACTTATTAAGCCAACTTCCATCCCCAGCTTCGATTTTTAATCGAACGGGTTTGCCATTTATCAAAGACTTAGAAACACTCTTGGTATTACTTTTCGGAGAAAGTACCCAACCTTTAGGGGGGTCATCTAAAGCAAATCCAGTTATAGTTTCGCTTGATGTTGTGGAAACCATAACTCCTTTAAGAGCACTTGCAATAAAATGACTAATTTTGTTTGCCCCACGGTGTCCCCCAAGTAAGGGGATAACGTAGGATTTATCCAAAGACACAGCTATAACAGGGGGTTCTTCAACTTTATTTAAAATCACAGGTGCTAAGGTACGAATAAGAATGCCTGACGCACAAACTCCAACTATTGGACGACCTTGAGTGTAAAGTGTTCTAAGAATTGGTCCAAGTTTTTCAAATATGACTTCTTCTTTCCCTGCCACATCACGGGGGCAAAAAACCTGAGCGCTTTTAAAAGCTGCCTGTATTTCACGTGCTATTAAAACAGCTGGTTTTGTGAGAGCGATTATAGTCAGATCAGGTGTAAGCATTTCTATCTCCATGCCACCCCCCTTCTGTGTGAAATTATTATTGAAAAATATGGGGCTGGTGAGGGGGCATCAGCGAGGTTAAATATTCTCTGATTAGGCATGCTGGCACGTTCGACATAGTGAGCATTTTCGAATAAGTCTGAATTTTTGAGAGCAGAAATAACTTTTGTAATATGGCGCCCTACTTTTATTATAATTACGCTATCAGCTAATTCCATACGTTTTATAAGTGATTCTTCAGGTAAAGTAGCAGGTAGTATAATTAAAGCATCGTTGCGTGCTGCAAGTGGCTTACCTAATGTTGCCGCACATGCCATGGGAGATGAAACACCGGGGATAACTTCAACATTAAAACTTTCAACTATACGTTGATGAAGATATAAAAAGGAACCATAGAAGAAAGAATCCCCTTCACATAATACTGCTACATCTAAGCCTAATTTAAGTTTGGAAGTAATTTGATTAGCTGCATTCTCATAAATCGTATCAATTGGAAAGCTAATAGTTTGAAGTGGCATTCGGATGGGGATTTCAGTGTAGGTTTTTTCAAGGTGAGGATCTACAATTTGTCTTGCAATAGAAGCTCCTTCTAAAGGTGCTGGATAAGCAAGAATATTAACTTTACTCAAAATTTTTATAGCTTTAATTGTCATGAGCTCAGGGTCTCCAGGCCCAACACTTAGACCATAGAGCGTGCCCTTTTTCATTTCTTTATAACCTCTATTTGAGTTATGGGATTCAGGGATCTCCATCCAATATGATTACCCATTCGACCGGATCTTGATATTAGAATTCTTGTCATTTTTGCCTTTTTTTCTTTAGAAAATTTATTTATCTTTTGTTCTCCACTAGTTGTAATAGTATTAGCAACAAGCCTTCCACCCATTTTTAACCGTGACCAACATGTTTCTAAAACATTTTGGTTTGTTAATCCTCCCCCAATAAATATAGCGTCTGGATCAGGTAATATATTTAGGGCATTTGGTGCTTCACCATGTTCAATCTTTAGGTTGGGGACACCTAAAGCAGAGGCATTTTCCTTAATTAAGTTGCAGCTCGAAGCATTTTTCTCAATTGCTATGGCCCGGTTATTATAATTTGCCATAAGCCATTCAATACTAATTGAACCTGAGCCTGCTCCTACATCCCATAGTAGCTGCCCAAGATTTGGTTGTAATGCTGACAAAGTGAGAATACGCAATTCTTTTTTAGTTATTAGTCCTGAATTATCAAACGCGCGATCTGGCAGCCCAATTCCACCAGCAAAGCGTTTAGCCTCTGTGTTTCCCCTAATTTCGATCGCAATTGTATTTAGGTCTGAACTGCAAGGCTCAGTCCATTTTTCCGCTGTATTGGTGGTTATTGTCTCAAAATCTGATTCCATATTTTCAAGTACTGTGCAAATACTTTTACCGTAACCAAGCTCTGTTAAATGTTTACAGACCTTTTGAGGTGTGCTGGCATCATGTGATAGTGCTATAATTTTTTTACCATCAGCTAGGTAGGCTCTAATGCTAATAATTGGTCTGCCATGTAGTGAAACGCAATTAACTTCTGAGAGAGACCATAATAACCTGGCAGCAACAAGGCTGAAGGCTGACGGAGCTGGTATAACAAGTATCTCATTTGTATCAAAGTGGCGAGAAAGTGTTTCCCCCACTCCAAACACCATTGGGTCTCCAGTGGCTAATATTACAACTTTTTTTCCTCTAAAAGATTCAATTTGAGAAAATGAGCGATTGATTGGTGATTTCCAAGATAAACAAGTTATATGTTTTGGAATGACAGAATTTATAAGCTTAAAATGGCGCTGACCCCCAAAAATAGCTTCAGCTGATTGTATTGCTGCAAGAGCTTTTTTGTTTAATTCTTCGGCACCCGCTGGAGTAATTCCAATAATACTTATCCAACGAGTCATTCTTTGTCTCCGGCAAGGGCGTTAACAGTCGCTGCTGCTAAGGCACTGCCCCCCATACGACCAGAAATTACAATATATGGAATTGAAAGAGTATTTTGGATTAATAAGTCTTTACTCTCTTTTGCTCCAACAAATCCTGGAGGTGTTGCTATTATAAGAGAGGGCTTTCCAATGCCAGAATTTATTATCTCGAGCAGCCTGAACAAGGCAGTAGGTGCATTGCCAATGGCTACTACTGCACCATTAAGAATTGGTTTCCAGAGTTCTAAAGCAGCAGCAGATCGAGTTGTGCATTGTTGTTTTGCAATCTTAGAAACTTGCGGATCATTTATTTTGCAGATTATTTTATTTTTATTAGATAAATTTGAAGTATTGATACCAGCAACTATCATATTTACATCTACAAGAATTGGTGATCCATTTTCAATTGCTGACTTGCCTTTTTTAGTAGCACCTTCTGTGAAGGAGAGGTGATTTATAATATCAGGCATACCACATGTATGAATCATCCTTCGAGCGACAGGCTGAATTTCCTTTGGTAATGAAAGTAAACTTGTCTCACTTTCAATAATAGAAAATGATTTTTGAGTAATGTCCCTAGGGTTTTTTAGGTAATTAATTTTCATTATTTTTATAATAATCATTTTCATGAGAATGATTGCTCTGGTGTTTATGTTCGGTTCCTATTCCTTCAACATGGTGGTGGTGACCAACCTGTGGGACTCCTTTATCATGCTCATAGCCTATAATTTGCTCTCTGTATTTACATAATTGACAATTCATCAAGTTAGATCCCAAAGAAATTTCATTAAGTCTTTCTATGAAACTTTCAATAACTAATGGATGATCAGATAGATACTTAGCCTTCAAAAAAATAGTATCAGGGTATAAATCTTGAACTTTATTAATTTCCGTGTGGATTCTCTTTACTAAGACTCCTGTAAATAGGAAATAAGGCAGTACAATTATTTTCTTAAAACCAAGCATTAATATGCGTTCTAGGGCTGGTCCAATAAGAGGAAAGGTGACTCCCGTGTATGCTATTTCTGCCCATCCGAATCCCATGCCCTCCCATAAAATTCGAGCAACTTTAGATATGTTTGAATTAGCATCAGGGTCAGATGTGCCACGCCCAACAACTAGCAATAAGGTTTCTTCTCTATTTATTTTTTGTGAGCAAGAAGCCTCAGCCTCCTCTATTCTAGCGCGACAAGCAGACAGAATTTTTGGATGAATAGCAAGCTCACGCCCGTAATTTATTGTAAAGCCGTTATTTTCATTCATAAAATTATTTAACACAGAAGGAATATCATTTTTTGCATGTCCTGCTGCAAATAGCATTCCGGGAATAGCCTCCACATTTTTGATTTTTGAATCACGAATTTTAATTAATTGTTCACTAATAGTTGGTCTAGCAAACTCCAAGAATCCATAGCTAACTAAACGGTTAGGAAGATTAATTTTCAATAACTCCACAAGGTTTTTAAACTCTTCTATAGCGTTGTTGTCACGGCTTCCATGGCCACATACGAGAACAGCTGGTTTGGTCACTATCTTTATCTCCTAAACACTCTAATTGACGTCGCGCTTATGGCGCTGCATTCTCTTTTAATGAATAGTTTTGGACTTTGGTATCTTTCTAATGTTTCGTTCGTAGATTGGGTATTTATGCCAGGAACTCTTATAGTCTTGGTTTTGGCCCTTGTACTGGATGCTATTATTGGTGATCCGAGGTGGATACCCCATCCTGTAAAGGGTATTGGTGTCATAATTAGGTATTTTGACCTTACATTTAATCGCCAAAATTTCTCGAAAAATCATAGAAAAATCTTTGGATTTATCCTGGTTATATTTATAGTTTTTTTCTTTGCACTCATTGGTTGGTTTATTACAGTTGTTGTAGCAGAAATATCTTTTGGTTGGATTATAGAACTTATATTTATTTATAGTATGGTTTCTCAACGTAGTATGGTTGATCATGCATTGAGAGTAATTCATGCACTTAAAGGTAATAATCTGTCTTCTGGTAGGTATCATGTCAGTCAAATCGTGGGAAGAGATGTTTCTTCTCTTAACGAAAGTGCTATTTCTAGGGCAGCAATTGAGAGTGTAGCCGAAAGTTTTACTGATGGTGTTGTTGCCCCAGTCTTTTGGTACCTGGCTCTTGGTCTGCCAGGAATTTTGGTTTTTAAGGCTATAAGTACTCTTGATAGTATGGTGGGTTATCGTAATGAACAATATTTGGAATTTGGAATGGCTGCTGCTCGATTCGATGACTTTCTCAATTGGTTGCCTGCGAGAATAGCTGGACCAATAATAGCTTGTTCTGCATGTTTTGTACCAAAAACTTCTCCGAGAACAGCTTTCCACATATTGTTTAGAGATGCTTCGAAGAACATTTCTCCAAATGCAGGTTGGACAGAGGCTGCTATGGCAGGTGCTCTCAAGATAAGGTTGCTTGGTCCTCGCAAATACCCAGGTCAGGTAATGTATAGCAGTTGGATTGGAGAAGGAGAAAAAGAGGCAGATCCCGTTGATATAATGCGAGCTGTTCAAGTCTATGCAATGGGTTGCTGTATTGTAGCTAGCTGTATTATTGTAGCTGTGATTATCATAAATCTTTTCTTTATAAAGTGAATTAGCGTCCACGAGCTATCTCCAAAATATGATTTAGATCAAGAGATTCCTCGAGCTGACTTGCTATTTCATCTAAAGCATTTTCTATTGTTTGATTCCAATTGATCACTTTGGAGTTTAGATTTTTTTCTTGTAGAAAAGAGGTAATCCAGGCGTGTCGAAAAGAGTCACTTGTAAAGATTCCATGTATGTAAGTTCCTGCTACTTGACTATTTATAGAAATAGCACCATCTGTTCGACCATTTTTATGAATAGCCCAAGGACGAGTTGAATCTGGACCAGATGTTTGACCCATATGTATTTCATACCCTGATATATTAGTCTTAGTTCCAGCATGAATTGCATCTACCTCAACAACCGTTTTTTCTTTTTCAATTGTTGTATTCACATCGAGTAAATTTAGCCCTTTTTCTACTCCTGGGAATCCCTCAATTCCTGCTTCATCTTTTATTGACCTGCCTAGCATTTGGTAGCCACCACAAATGCCAAGAACTCTCCCGCCTCTTCGTGTATGTGCAATAATGTCTATATCCCAACCTTCAGCTTTTATACTCTTTAAATCAGAGAGTGTAGATTTTGATCCTGGTATAATAACGAGGTCACAATTACCAGGAATAGGTTCGCCTGTTTCTACAAAATTCAAAGATATCGAAGGCTCAGCATTGAGAGGGTCAAAATCATCAAAGTTCGCTATTCTTGGCAGGCGAAGTATTGAAATTCTGATAATAGATTTTTTGTCATCTGGGAATATTAAAGACTCTTTTTTTAGACTTGATGAGTCTTCTTTGGGTAAAATAGAGGCATGTTTGCACCATGGGATGACACCGATTAGGGGAACCCCAGTACTGTCTTCTAGAATTCCATGTGCATTGTCAAATAAAGATGTGTCCCCCCGAAATTTATTTATAATTAAACCTTTGATTTTTAATCGATCATCTTTAGAAAGTGTTGCGAATGTTCCGATTAAGCTAGCTATAACACCCCCTCGTTCTATATCACCCACAAGTAAGACAGGTATATCTGCAGCCCTTGCAAATCCCATGTTGGCAATATCTCCTTTTCTAAGATTTACCTCCGATGGGCTTCCAGCACCTTCTATCAAAACTAAATCGCAGTTTTTGCTTACAGCATTAAAACTTTTGAGAACTTCCTCTAATAAGTCACCCTTAAGTATATGATAATCTTTTGCTGAAATGTGGTAGGCTAGTCTTCCACGTACTATAACTTGGGCTCCAATTTCACTTTCTGGCTTAAGCAGTACCGGATTCATATCAACTGTTGGGGTTACTCTAGCAGCTTTAGCTTGAAGGGCTTGAGCCCTGCCTATTTCTCCCCCTTTACAAACCGCAGCATTATTTGACATATTTTGTGGTTTGAACGGTGAAACTGCTATACCTCGATTTACAAAAGCGCGAGCTAAAGCTGCAACTAGAAAGGATTTTCCAACATCTGATCCAGTTCCTTGAATCATTATTGCTGCTGTTTTAGGTTGACTTGGTGATATAGCCATTTCTAAAATTCAATACCTTTTTGAGCTTTAACACCAACTTTAAAGGGGTGTTTTACTTCATTCATTTCAGTTACTAAGTCAGCAGCGTCTATTAAATCATGTTTAGCGTTTCGTCCTGTTATCACTACATGCAGTGAAGGTCTTCTACTTAATAGAGTTTCAAGAACGCTGGACAGTTCCAAGTAATCGTATCTCAGCACTATATTAAGCTCATCAAGGATAATCATTTGGTATTTTGGATCACTTATAAGTAACTTTGCTTGTTCCCAGGCCCCTTGAGCTGCCTTTATATCACGTTGTCGATCTTGGGTGTCCCAGGTGAAACCCTCACCCATAACATGAATACTACAAAGGTTGGGGAATGCTTCAAGAACTAACCGCTCACCAGTTTCCCATTTACCTTTAACAAATTGTACTATCCCTACACGCATTTGGTTTCCTATAGCTCTAGACGCTAGACCAAATGCTGCGGTAGATTTGCCCTTTCCTTTTCCTGTATGAACAATTAAAAGACCTTTCTCTATAGTTTTAGTAGATAAAACCCTGTCCCTAGCAGCCTTTCTTTTTGCCATCCTCTCTGCATGATGCTGATTGAGTTCGTCCTCGCTCATGTTATCACGTTTTTTCAAGGTATATTTACCTCCATTTTATTATCCAAAATTGTACTAATAGTGGATGAATATTGGTTGCTACGTGGTTGCCAAAGACCACGATCTAAAGCCTCACGGAATCTTGCTGCCATTTCTTTTAATGCGGATGGATTAGAATTACGTATAAATTCTCGAACTAACTCATCTTCCAAATAGGATTCAAATAACTGATCAAAATGATAGTTCTCAACTACATTAGTTGTTGCTGCAAATGCGAATAAATAATCAAGTGTTGCAGCAATTTCAAATGCACCCTTATATCCATGCCGCATAACCCCTTTTATCCATTTGGGGTTAGTAGCTCTGCCACGAATAACTCTATTAATTTCGTCCTTTAAGTTTCGAATTTTAGGATTTGCCGGATTACTATGGTCATTATGGTAGATGGTTGGTGATACACCGTTTCTAGCTCGAGTTATTGCGGTAGCTAACCCTCCTTCAAATTGATAATAGTCATCACTGTCTAAAATATCATGTTCTCGGTTATCCTGATTCTGGACAATTGCTTGAATAGTAGATAGACGTTTTTCAAAGAGTGTGTGTTCTGCTACACCCTCTGGGTCTGTTCCATATGCCCAGCCACCCCAAGCCAGATATGCTTCGGCAAAATCATTTGTTGTCTCCCAGCCCTTTTCATCAATTAGAGCTTGTAGACCAGCTCCATAAGCACCTGGCATAGAACCAAAAACTCTATGACCTGCTTTTCTTTTTGCAGTACTGGTGTCTATGCCTTCCTCTTCCATTTCAGCTAAGTCAACTCTTACGTGTTCTGCATGTGGGTTAAGGGACGGGGGTTCAAGAAGTTCAGAAATTGTTCGTGTGGCATTATTAAAAAGCGAAATTAACCCAGGAAAGGCATCACGAAAAAAACCTGAGATACGAAGTGTTACATCTACTCTAGGTCGATCTAGTAAATCTGTAGAGATAACTTCAAAGCCTGATACTCTTCCAGTTGCAACATCCCAAGTTGGACGTGTCCCAATTAGGGCAAGTGCTTGGGCTATATCATCTCCACCCGTTCGCATGCATGAAGTCCCCCAAGCGTTCAGGGCTAGTGTTCGAGGCCATTCCCCATGTTCTTGGGCATATTGTTCACATAATCTCTGAGCAGATTTCCAGCCGAGGGACCAAGCTGCTTGGGTAGGTAAGTTTCTTGTATCTACAGAGTAGAAATTTCTACCAGTAGGGAGCACCTCTGGGCGACCACGGCTTGGAGCCCCTGAAGGACCGGGAAGAACTCGATGAGCATTTAGTGCATCTAAAATTGAGGAAATTTCATTGGACCCACTAGAGTCAAGTGCAGGACCTATTCTAGTATTTATTTCGTTTAAGACGGATACTGTTTTTTTCCAAGAACAATCAGGGGTTGATTCTCCTGAAATTAGTTTTTGTGCTAATTTTTCAAGCCTTTCTACAGTATCGCCAACTGTTCGCCATCCTTTTTTACTACCTAGAACTTTTGGTTTTAAACCCATCCAATTTTTGGAAAAATCACAATCTAATGGATCAAATTTAAGTTCCAGGTCATTACTAAGAGCTTGAGTTATGGATGCATCTTCATCACGAGTTCCTCTGGATATTCGTGTTAGAGCTAAAAGAAAATCAACTCTTTGGTTATTGTCTGGTGAGGTGCCAAAAATATGCAATCCGTCGCGGATTTGCATTTCTTTAATTTCGCATAAGTAACCATCTAATTTGGCTAGGGCATTTGTTTGGCTTTCATTAGGTTGTATGCCGCATTCTTTATCTAAATTTAGTGATTCAACCAAACTAAGAATCTGCTTAGCAAGAGGCTTTAAACGTCGACTATCAAGATGGCTTGCATCAAAGTATTCATCAACCAAGGTTTCTAGCTCAGCAAGAACACCGTGACTATCAGCGCGAGTTAATGGTGGTGTTAGATGGTCAATTATCACAGCATGGGCTCTTCGCTTAGCTTGGCTTCCTTCACCTGGGTCATTAACAATAAACGGATAAATATTAGGGATTGGACCGAGTATTATCTCTGGATAACAGGTATTAGAAAGAGCTATAGATTTACCTGGCAACCACTCTAGATTGCCATGTTTCCCAATATGTACAACAGCATCTGCCCGAAAATTTTTACGAAGCCAAAAATAAACTGCGAGATATCCATGGGGCGGAACTAAGGCTGGATCATGGTAAGTCTTTACTGGATCTATATTATACCCTCTAGCAGGTTGAACAACTATGCAAATCTTTCCGTAACATCGGATTGGGAGTACAAATTCGCCTCCAGTTTTATTCGTACGAAAAAACGGATCTTCAGTTGGGTCCATCCACTGCTTATCAATATTATAGCGGATATTTTCTGGAAGCTCCGCAAA
>MDSW01041431.1_pt1 | contig 51130 bp, 26 predicted proteins | sample 811171 | NCBI WGS metagenome assembly MDSW01 (sample SAMN05326641, study PRJNA326480) | marine metagenome | isolation source: seawater | place: Atlantic Ocean: North West | collected 2012
ACGCGCGCCGCCGCGGACGCCCGCATCGCGCGCGATGAAGTGCGCGCGTCGGGATGGATCGTGGATCGTGTCCACAAAAAATGAAAAACTACAGTAACCTTACGCGCAGTAAAAACGAAATCATCCTTCATCACACCCGCCGCCCGCCCGCGGCTCGCCGCCCCGGGGAGAACAACGCCTCCTGCCCGTTCTCGAACACCGCGGTCGTGATCGCGACCGGCTCGCCCACGGTGCGATAACACGCCACCTCGAACCGCCGACCGTCCGCGCCGTAGTTCGCCGTCCAACACGGGAACCGACCGTCCACGCGAGCGACGGCGTTTCGGACGTCAACCTCCGCGACGACGCGCGCGTCGCACTCGACGAACACCCCGCCGGTGTTCGCCTCGAACGTCCCGCACGCCATGACGTAGTGCGGCCCGATACACTGCTTGTCCACCCGCGGGGACGACCGGCGGTTCATCGTGATCTCCATCGCGGTGACGCGCGAAGCGAACGTCGCGTCCGTCGCCTTCAACGCGTCGACGACGGCGGACCACAACGACGCGCGCTTCTTGAACGCGTCCGTCGCTCGCCGCGCTTCCCTGCTGCCCTTCCCGAGCCGAGCGTCGACGTCCGCGGGGTGCCGAAGATGCTCGTACAGCTCCGCTTCGCCGTGGCCTGCGCCGTGGCCTTTACCGCCGCCGTGAGGGGGTTTCGCCGTGAGGGCCCACGCGTCCAGCTCGGCGCGGAGCTCGAACAACGCGGCGTCTTCGATCGGGACGCCCGGGACGTCGATCACGCGTCGTCCGGTCGCGCAGCCTTCCTCGGCGTAGCACTCGAGGAGGCGACGCATGACGTCCGGGCGGCGTAAGAGCGGCGACCCTAACGAGTCCACCGCGGGGACGCCAAAGTCTTCCGTGAGGCGGCGTTTCAGCGCGAGCGTGCTCCACGCCTCGAGCTGCGCTTGGAGCGTGAACCCGCCGCCGCCGCCGCCGCCGCCCGTCGTCGTCGTCGCCGCCGCCGCCGCCGCCGCCGCGGTCCCGGGCTCGACGTCAGACGACGTCAACGACGCGCTCGAGGACGAGATCGACATCCGCCCCGACCTCGACCTCGACCTCGACCTCGACCCGGGCTCCGGAGTCCGCGGGGCGTCGTCGGCGGACGGCGTGGCGACGCCCGCGTCGTCGCCTTCGCCGCGGTAATACGCGCGCATCGCGTCCAAGACTTCGCGCGCGACGTCCACGAGCTCGGGCGTCCACTGGTTCGCGGCGTCGCACGAGCGGTCTGTGAGCCGAACGACGCGTCCCTCGCGAAGCGCGCCGTGACGGTTCACGTCCTCCGGGTCCAGGCAGTCCACGAACGCTTTGGGCGCGTCGCCGCCGCCGCCGTCGTTTGAAGGGTGCGCGACGATCCACCAGTCCGGTTCGCGCGGAGTCCAGAACCGCTCCGCGGGGAGCTGCGGGTAGTGACTCGGCGGCGCGTTCGCGTTCGCGTCGGCGCCGTTCTTCCTCGCCTCCAGCGCCGCCGCGGCTCGTTTCTCGATGGTCGGCTTCGGTCTCGATCGCGCGCCCGGGGCGTCGTCCTCGCCGTTCGCGGACGGGTCCGCGATGTTGCCCACGCCGAGCGCCTCCGCGAGCGCGGCGCCGAGGGGCGTGCACGAGTCCGCGGAGTACAGATCCGGGTCCGCTTCCACGAACACGAACGGCTTCTTCCGACGCGGCCAGTTTTCGTCTCTGCTGTCCGCGTCCGCGATCCCCAACTCTCGCTCCGCGCGGACGCGCAAGGCTGCGAGGCCGTCCGTGAGCGCGCGCGCGGCGGCGTCGGAGAGGGAGCGCCGGACGCGAACGAGTCGCGCGAGTTCGCCGAATTGCGCCGCCGCCGCGGCGATCGCGCCGCGACCGAGCGGGCACTTCAACACGGCGATCTCGAACGACAACGCGCGCGGGTCGTCGTTCTCCCACGTCGGCGCGATCGCGCGGAGCGCCTCCGCGGACGCGTCGTACGCGCACACGACGAGCGACGGCGAGAGCTCGGCGACTTTGCGGAGGTTCGGGTTCCACGCGTTGACGCGTTCGAGCCTGTGGCTCGAGGCGCGACCGCCGCGGGCGCCGCCGACGTCGCTGCCGCTGCTGCTGTACCCCTCGTCCCCGGGGCGAGGGAGCGCGCGGTCCTCGAAGTGCGCGTCGCAGCCGACGAGGCACCCGCGCGCGCGCAGGTGCCGGCACAGCAGCGCGCTGTGCGACGACGACAGGCTCAGCACCCTCGGCGACGACGGCGGCTTCCCTCGGATCGCCTGCGAGAACACCTCCGCGGTCCACCGGTCGATCACCCCCGGGCCGTTGTGCTCAATCTCCGCGTCGCACCGCGTCGCGACGCGCGCGCCGCCGACCGCTTTCGTGGCCAAGAACGCGTCCAAGTCCACGCCCGCGGCGCCCCCCGCGTGCGGTCCGCAAAACGCGTTTTGCCCCGACCCCTCCGCGCCGAACGAGCGGCTCACCGCGATCGTGGCGTACTTCAACCCTCCGAGGACGCCGCCGCACGAGGCGCCGGAGCCGCCGCCCTTCCTCGGGCTCTTCCACGCGCTCTTCAGTGGGCTCCGGCGTCGTTCCTTGGACGGGCTCTTCGCGTCGCCGCCGAGCGACTTGAGCAGCCGCCGAAACTTCCTCAAATCGTCGCTCGGCTCCTCCGTGCACACCGCGGCCTCGACGACGAAGCACGCGCACCGACCGATCGCGGAGCCGCCGCCGCCGCCGCCGCCGCCGCTGGACGACGAGCCGACGAGCCGGGTCGCGACCGCGCGCGCGTCGCCGCCCGCGCAGAGCTCCGCGACGGAGACGACGGCGACGGAGACGCGATCGTTTCGCGCGCGCAGCCTGGACGCGACCCTCCGCGCGACCATCCCCGCGGCGTCGTCCACGCCCTCCATCTTGAAGTCGCTCTGGCCCGCGTACACGATGAGGACGTCCGCGGCGGCCTCGGCCGCGAGGGCGTCCCTCGCGGGGGCGTCGATCGCCGTCGAAGTCGTCGACGTCGTCGACGTCGAATTCGAGACGCGCGGCGACGACGCGTTCTTCCAGCGCCCGCGGACGAGCCACCAGACCGCGGTGACGACCGCGAGCGGCAGCGCGAAGACGCTGAACGTCAGGACGAAGAGCACGATCGCGCTCGTGACCGCGACGGTCGCGACGGGGAGCGACGCGACGATCGCGACCGCGAGGGCGACCGCGGTGAGCGGCTTGTCTCGCGCGACGGATCTCAGCGCGGTGAAGAGTCCAACGATCGACTCGCGGCTTCGCGCGAGGACGCCCTTGCGCGCGCGCGCGGACGCCGCGAGCGGCGTCGCCGTCGCCATCGAGACGGTCCTGACCTTCGCTTCGCGCCGCGCGCGACCACCTTCGCGGTCGACCGCGCTCGGGGAGTGCGCCGAGGCGACCGCGGCCGAGGGAAGAGAAGAGCGACGGTTCGCGGCGGTAAGTTATGTGCTGACTTGTCTTCCCGCTGAACCACACGCGGCCGCGCCGTTTTTCGAAAACGCAGGCGCCGGCGCCCCGGCGCCGGCGACCGCGCCGGCGACTACGAACGCGACCATCATGGAGAAACAATCACAATAAGTTAAACAACACCATACACTAACGAATACCACCGCCGCTGCGCGTCCCCCCCCGGACCCGGACCCGGTCGATCGCGTCGCGTCGCGCGTCACAGGTCCTCGCCGAAGTGCGAGTGATGCCGGTGCCCGCCCTTCCCCGCGGGCGCCGGCGACTCCCCGCCCCTCGGCGACTTCGACCTCGACGCCCTCGCGCCGCCGCTCGATCTCGGCGTCGGTCCCGCGTCTGCAGACGCGTCTGGCGATCCGCTCTTCGGCGACGCCCTCGCGCCGCCCGGGGTGGCGTGCAGCATGTTCAGGAGGTACGCCACCGGAGACGCCGACGCCGACGCGGTCCCGCCGCCGTCGTCGCCGCCGCCGTCGGACGCCGCCGCCGGCGACCCCCGCGTCGTCCTCACCGGCGCCGGCGTGCTCGGCGGCGCCGGCTCCTCGTCCTTCGCCCCGTCCGCAGTCTCCTCCTCCTCGACCGCGCCCGCCACCGGTCTGACGTCGAGCTCGTCCTCGTACTCGTCTTCGTCGAACTCGCCGTCGCCGAGGCTCGCGTCGGCCCACCACGGCTGCGGGTCGAGGATCCGCGCGAGGCGACGTCGGGGCGGAGTTCAGGGGTGCGTCAGTGGCGGAGTCGAAAGGCGTCGAGGTACGTCGGGATCGTGAGCGAGGGGTGATGGGCGGAGACAAGCGACGGGAAGAAAAGTCCGAGAGGATCGGCGTGCACCCAGCCGCGCGTGCGCGGTCGTGCGGGGAACGGCGCGTCGATATCGGGACGCGCCTCCGTCTCCGGCGCCGCCAGCGCCTCCGCGTCTCGCGTCGTCACGCCGCGGCATCGCAACGTCCCGGGCCCGGCGCCGTACGGATCGCTCTCGTTCAGCCACTTCCCGTTCCTCTGCGCGCTCCGCGTCGCCCTCTCCAGCGCCCGCGCGTGCTTCTCTCTGGCGGCGCCGTCGCCGTCTTCTCCGACGGCGTCGACGCCCTCCGCGAATGCTCCGACGCACGCGGTCCACTCGAAGACGCGCGTGCCGTCATCCTTGGCGTACGCCGGCTCCGCGGGCACCGCGCCTCTCGGGATCCTGTGCGCGACGAACGTGAGCAGCGCCGCGCGGTCGTAGTCCACGGTGGCTAGCGTCCCGCCGTTCGCGAGGTGTTCGTCCTGCGCGCGGCGTTTCAGCAGGCGCGAGAGCTTCGCGGACGTCTCCGACGCGTCGAGGTCGACGAGGACGGTGTCCGTCGTGAGCCCGAGCATGCGGGGTTCGCCGCGCAGCGCGCGCAGCACCGCGGACGGCTCCACGGCGTAGCACTCGTACACGTTCGCGTCTAAGTCGTCGCCTGGGGAGATGGACGGGAGGGGAGAGGAGACGAAGCGAGGTGAGGTCGGGGACGAACGCCGCGGACGACGCGGACGACGCGGGCGCGGCGGGGGAGGAGATCCGGCGAAGCGACGCGGAATTCGAACGGCAACAACGCGGATGGATCCCCGATCGACGGACGCACCCGAGCACACGAGCGCTGGATTCACCCTCTGCGACCCGTCCTTCGGGTCGACGTACTCCCGGCACCCTTTCAGCTTGGGGTCGATGTACATCTTCACGCCTCGCACGAGCGCGCACCCGACGAACGTCGCGGGCGCGCTCGGGGCGTCCAGCGACGCGGACGTGAAGCCGTCCCCGCTCACGAGGACGAGGACGCGCTCCCTGTCGTCGCGCGCGCGCTCGGCGCGCGCCATCGCGTACACGTACGCGGCGCTGAAGACGCCGAAGGCGCCGAACGCGGCGAGGCCGCGCGCGGAGTCGCTCGCCATGACGGCCGTGGACGCGGCGCGCGCGCGACTGTCCGAACCGAATTTGCGCTGCGCGAAACGTCGCGCGACTGGACGCGACGCAGGGAAATTTCCTCGTCCGCTCGCGCGGCTCAGTGCCGGAATTTCCCCGATATATACTGTAGGCCCTCGCGCGCCCGTACGCGCGCACTTCCAGGCTCGCGCGGAGGCTTCCGACACCGCGGAAACCTCTCGAGGAAGTGCAAAGGACGGCCAGAACTCGACCGGAATGTCCCGCGGCGAGAAGATCCCCGGATACCAGGGATACATCTGCGGTGCGCGCCTCGCCAATCGTCGCAATCCAAATCGATTATTCTCCCGGAGAGCGAAATCGCCGCGTTACCCGAACACGCCGGGGTCTCGGACGACGCCCCGTCCTACGCCACGCGACCACCCAAGACGCTGACGAACGCCGTCACCGCTCTCGTATCTTCCACCAGGCCGCAACCATGTCATCGGGAAGAGCTACACCGAGGGCACGCGCCGCGCGGTGCGTCCGCGCTCGCGTCCCGTCTCGCGCGCATTCTCATTCTCGATTCCTCCGAATCGAGATCGACCGATCGCTCGCCTCCGCGCTCGCGCTCGCCTCTCTCCCCGATCGCGATCGCCATGAATCGCGACGCGGACCGACCATCCCTCCCTCCCCGCCCCGCGTGTCGTGCCGCGCCGCGACGTCACGTCACCATAAAATCCATACGTAACAGGAAGAAGCCGTGCTGATGCAACGCGCGGGAGAGAACCCGATGGGTAACGCGGCCATGTACGAGGCGCGCCCCGTCGGCGGCGGCGGCGACAACCCGCTGTACGCGCAGACGCTCTCGACGGATCCGACGTACTCGTCCTCCCTCGGCGCGGCGCACGTCGGGAAGCGGAGGCCGTACTTGGACGAGACGCAGGGGATGAAGGACTTCAGGCTCACGAAGGTTGGCGTGGGGAGCAACGGGCCCGGGACGCTGAGCGCGACGCCGACGGCGTCGCTGCCGCCGCTTCCGTACTCGAGCAATTTGAAGACGAAATTCACGGGCAAGGAGACCAAGACGCGGCCGTCGGACGACCCCGCGAAGCTCGGCGGGATCATGCCCGGGTACACCGGATACGTCCACGGGAGGCAGCACGTGTACGGGACGTCGTACGGGCACGTATCCAGGAAGTTGACCCAGGACGGGGACGCGAACGAGACGATGACGCAGCGCAGCGGTCGACTCGTCGGCTACGCCGAGAGCAAGCCCCACGGCTCCGGGAGGCTCGAGCGCGGGAAACAAATCCCGGGGTACGGCGGGCACGTCCCGAAGAAGGTGATGATCGTCGGCAGGAGCTACGGCACCGCGACCGGGCTCGCGCCGTCGGCGGAGGCGTGCCAGCGCGCGGGCGGGGACCCGTTGAAGATGCCGGAGATGTACGAGCAGCGGCCCGTGGGTTCAAACCCGGAACGCGATCTGTACGCGCCGGGCGCCAAGCCCAAGGGCGCGGACTACCCGTACGTCGCGAAGCCGCTGCCGTACCGCGTGAGCAAAGGCACGGCGAAGATGCAGTACAAAGAGCTCGGAGAGGATAACAAGTGGCGGTACGTCGTTCTGGACGACGACAAGACGGTGCGGGAAGGGAAGCACCGACTGCCGGGCTACACGGGGTACACCCACGGAAGGCAGCACGTGTACGCGCAGAGCGTGGGGAAGATGACGAGGCAGCTCGGGAGCGGCGTGAACGTGGAGAACACGACGACGCCGTACGCGCTTTTGAACTACCGCGACCCGAGGCCGCAGTACGAGAACACGACCGCGCCGTCGTGTCTGTGATCGCGGGGTCGGGGTCGGGGTCGGGGTCGGGGTCGGGTCCAGTCGGGCCTTCAAATATTTTGTACTGTATCACAACCGAAGTCCCTTCATTCACGCCTATCGCATCCATCGCTCACGACGTCCATCGCTCGCTCACGCGACCATCGCGTCGACTTTCGGCGCGGCCGCGGCTGCCGCGGCCGCGCTCGCCGCCGCCGCAGCCGCCGCAGCCTCCGCGCCGCCGCCCCCCGGCGTGTGCGTCTTGAACTCCGCGATGAGCGTGTCGACGATGACGACGTCGTGCTCCGCGACGGTGCCCTCCGGCAGCGACTTACGCGCGTACTCGTGCAGAGTTTCGAGGTTCTTGAACGCCCTGCTCAGGACGCCGCCGTCGGCGCCGCTCTCCTCGTGGCCCTTACTCCCGCCGAGCTCGTCCACGATGAGGCCGAGGAACCGGCCGCGGTCGACGCCGCCGGCGACGCGCGCGTCGTGAATGTGGAGGTTCCCGAGAAGGTGATGCAACAGCAGCGCTCTCTCCGCGACGCGCAACAGCCCGTCGCTCGCGAGGTCTTCCCTGACGGCGTGCGGGATGCGGCACCCCGGATCCGGGGAGAACATCGCGGACACCGCGGAGGACTTCGCCTGCGCCGCGCCGTCGGGCCCGTCCGTCGCCGCCGCCGCCGCCGCCGCCGCCGCGGCTTGCACGTCCGAGTCGTCCGTGTGAATCAACCGCGCGGCGCCGCCGCCGCACCACCACTGCGCGAACACGTCCTCGGGGAGGGACAGCGTCCTCGCGAGCGGCACCGCGAGCGCGTCCATCGTCGCCACCTGCGTGCCGCTGTCCACGCTCAGCGCCTCCGCGGATCGCATCGCGGCGAGGATCAACGCCCCGGACCCGCGTCCGACGGGCGGCGGGAGCTTCCTCGCGCGGTGCTCCGCCTCCTCCGCTTCGCGCTGCTTCTTCGCCGCCTCCGCCTCCTCCGGGGTCTGTGTGGCCGCCTTCTCCTCCTCCTCGTCCATCAGCCCCGCGAACTCGCCCTTCCGCTGCTCCGGGACGTTCGTCTTCTCCCATTTGTTCGCGCCTCCGTCCCCGATCCACCCGTTCATCGCCGCCGTCGTCTGCGCGTCCATCGTCTCCGTCGTCGCGCGCAAGACGGCGCCGACGGCGGCGGCGAGCATGTCCGCGACGCCGTCCTCGCCGTCGTCCGCGGCGGCGGCGTCCAGGAAACAAAACGGTTTCGGGTGTTCCTGCTCGAGGTCGAGCAACGTTTGCAGCAGACCGAGCCCGTGCGTCGCGACGGGAAGCAACGCGTCCCTCGCCTCCGCGGCGGCTTTGGACGCGTCGCTCGCCGGTGGCGGGGCTTCGCCCTTCGCCGCCGCGAGCGCCGCCGCCGCGGCGATCTCCCCGGACGGGTCCTCCGGCGCGGCGGCCGCGAGCCGCGTCGCCGCGAGCGCGAGGCGAAGAATCGGACGCAGGCGGTCGACGCCGCCGCGCGCGAAGACGCCCGCGGCGCCCTCCACGCCAGCCAGCCGCGCCGCCCCCGCCAGCAGCGCCCTCGCGGGAGCCACCGCGTCCACGCTCTGCACCGTCCCGACGCTCGGCAGCGGCGTCGCGCGTCGCACGGCGACGAACGCGGCGTCGACGACGGCGTCGAGCAGGGTATCCCTCGACGGCGCCCCGAGCGGGTTCCTCCCGGGCGTCGGCGGGTACGTCGCCGCCGCCGCCGCCGCGTACTGGTCCCGCCATTCGAACAGCGTGCACACTGAGGGTCGTTCCATACAAAAACAGTTCACCGGTCAGTTGAAAAGGGGAGCGATCAAATGTTGAAACCGGGCGATGGCTGGAAAACGTTTGTATAGAACGCACCTGACTTGAGCGTCTGCGCCGCCGCGCGCGCGAGCTCGAGGAATTCCTCCGCGTCCTTCGCCGCCTGCTCCTCCGGGACGCCGCGCTGGCCGATCTTCTTCTTGATCTTCTTCTTCGACGCGAGCTCGAGCGCGGCGATCCGCGCGAGGTCTTGCACGCTCGATACCACCTCCGCGGTGATGGCGTTGTAGAGCCTGCGATGCTTCCCGCTCGCGGCGACTTCGCAGAGCGTCTCGAGCGTCGTCATCGCGCGGCGGCGGTACCCGGGGAGCCCGTCCGCGGACTCTAAACCCCAGTGCGTGTCGCTGCCTGGAAACCACGCCTCGGTTTGCGTCTTCGTCAGCGACTTGAGCGCGATGAGGTGTTTGGGTAACACGGCGAGTAAATCCCCGACGACGACGCGCATCGCCGTCGGTCCGTGCGGCACTCGGAGCGTCAGCGCGCCGTCGATCACCTCCATCTGCGCGGTCATCTCCTTCGCGGTGTAGAAGCACAGCGACTCGACCGCGTGGTACACGTCCAGGATGCGTTCGCGTCGGAACACGGCCTCGTCGACGAGCGCCTTCGCCTGTTGCCGTCCGCTCGCGGTGTGGAGGAGGCCGCCCGTGCGCGCCGACTGCGTCACGCGTCCGGGGTCGATCCCGGGCGCGGCGCGCTTCGGGCGGCGCGCGCGGCCGTCGTCCGGCTCCGAGGGCGTCTCCATCTCCGGCGCGGAAGCCTCCGGGGCGGGCGGTTCCTCGACCGGCGCGGGCGCCTCCGGGGCGGGCGGTTCCTCGACCGGCGCGGGCGCCTTCGGGGCGGGCGGTTCCTCGACCGGCGCGGGCGCCTCCATCGGCTCCGGCTCGGGCGCGGGGGGCTCCGGCTCGGGCGCGGGGGGCTCCGGCTCGGGCGCGGGAACCTCCTCCGCTTCCGGCTCCACCGGCGCGGGGGGCTCGGGCTCCGCCAGCGCGGGGGGCTCGGGCTCCGCCGGCGCGGGCGCGACCGGCGCGGGATCGGCGGCGGGAGGCGCCGGCTCGGGCTCGGGCGACGGCGACGGCTCCGGCGCCGGTTCGGGCTCCGGCTCCGGCGCCGCGACCGGCGCTGGCGCCGGCGCGGGCTCGGGCGCCGCGGGAGGGGGCTCGGGAGCGGCCACAGGGGGCGCTTCCGTCTCCATCGGCGTCGGCTCCGGTGCGATCGGCGCGGCCTGCGCGGAAGAAGCGTCGTCAGATCATAATCGACGGCGGCGACGGCGGGGAAAATCACATTGAGTAGCGAACGCGTCGTCGAGACGTCGGGAAGGGACGCACCTCTGGAACGGGAGCGACGGCCTCGACGGGCGGGGGCTCGACGGGCGGAGCCTCGACCGGGGGCGGGGCGACCGCCTCGGCGACCGCCTCGGGGGGGGCCGGATCGGGCGAGGGGACCGGCTCCATGGCGATCGCGCGCGCAGACGAATGATCCGATCCGATTGAGGGCGCGAAAATGCTGTGTGGAAGAATTTCGGTTCGGCAGACGTCGTCAAAATAATTCGTCACTGCAGTGCCGTGTGTCTAACAACTTACGTCTACTCACTCCGCGCTCGCGCCGTCGCCCCCACCCTCCATCTCCGCGACGAGCTCCCCGACGAGCGTCTCCACGACTTCGGTCACCGAGACTTCCACCTCCGCGTCCGTCGCCGGTCGATTCGCCGGCTCCAGACGCGCCGCGTCGATGCCGAGTATCTCCATCATGAGCGTCCCAAACGTCCGACCGAACCCGCCGTCGTCCTCGTCCTCCTCCCCGCGGATTATCCTCGCGATGTCCGGCAGGCGCTCGTCCCGGATGCGCTCCATCTCCCCGGGGGTGCTCGTCCGCGCGGCTTCCTCCTGCAGATCGTGCAGCGCGTGCAGGTTTCGAATCAGATCGTTGCGCTGCTGCCTCTCCTCCACCGTCCTCGCGCGCGTCCCGCCGAACAACCGCGCGCGCCACCGATCCTCGCGCGCCAACGCCAAGCGTCGGCGGTGCAGCACCAGAGGGTTATATTCGCCGCCGTACCCTGCCATGACGCACCTGTAGACGACGTACCAACCGAGCGCGTACGCGCCGACGATCAGCCAGACCGGCGGCGTCGCCCACCAGCTCGCGAGAACCGGTTCGAACCGGTCGAAGAGACCGGAGCTCGTCGCCATAACCGCCGCGACGACGCGCGCCGTCAGACGCCACGGCGCCGCCGCCCGCCGCGCCAGCCGCGACGCGAGACCGGAACCCGACGTGACCGACGCGGACGCGCGCGCGATCGCGTCGGGGTCCGCGGCCGCGGCGCCGTCGCGACCGCGACCGCGGGAAGGTACGAGGTATCGAAACGCGTCCTCCGCGACGAACCACGCGAACGACGGCGCCACGGCGAGCGACGACTGCCAGCGGCCCTCCGCGAGCGCCGACCACAACGCGGCTTTCGCGCGCGTTCGGTCGACGGCGCACCCCTCCCCGCGCGCGCGCATCCACGCCTCGCTGTACAACGCGCGCGCGAGCAGCAGGCGCGCGTCGCCGTCGCGGAGCTCGCCGCTCTCGCCGTCGTCGCCGTTGCGGTTGGGGCTGGTCCGCGCGGCGACCCGCGCGATCCGCCCGGCGCGCTCGTACGCCGCCAACGCGTCGGGGAGACGTCTCGCGCAACGCGCGCCGGGGCGCGATTCTTCGCCGTGGTAGAGACAGTCGGCTTGGAGCATCGCCGCGTACGCGCGATCGGTCAGCGTCGTCGCGGGATCCTTCGTCATCTCGCTCGCGTAGTACGATAGGAGACCCGCGCTTCTTCGGCCGCTGGCGATCGCCTCGAGGTCGCTCTCGTCGGAGAGGCGCCCGGAGTCGCGGGCGGGCGATTCGAGCGCGACGCGAATCTCTCGCGCGTGAATCGTGTGCAACCACGCGGCGTTGTACCTCGCCACGGGCATCCCGAATCCGGCGACGTAGTCGTACGTCCACCGCGCTAACGACGCGTTCCCGGCGAGGTGCGCCTTCAGACCGTCGCTCAGGGGCTCCATCCACTCGCCGCTCTGCGCGACGCGTCGGAATCGCTGCGCCGCGGCGAAGCAGTCGCGCTCGGCGCCGGGGATGGACCCTTCGCTGTGCATGAGACCGATCTGATAGATGCACGACGTGTGCCTCGCCTTGGCGCACACGCTGAAATGCTCGTGCGCCTCGGTCAAGTTCGCGCGCTCGCCGATCCCGGCGCGGAGCATCAGACCGCTGTTCATGTGTCCGTCCGCGTTCCCGAGCGCCGCGGCTTTGCGGAAGTACGACAGCGCCGTCGTCGTGTTCTTCTCGATGTCCGCGTCGCCGTAAAAGTAAATGTACCCTAAACCGTTCAACGCGTCGGGGGAGTCCCTCTTCGCGGCTTGCTCGTACATCTCCATAGCGCGCGAGACGTTCTTCACGCCGCCGGCTAACCCCTCGCCTTTTAGGTTCATCTTCGCGACGCCGACGGTGCCGTGCAGCGCGCCTTGCGCGTGCGCGGACTCGTAATAAAACAGCGCGGCTTGAAAGTTCCGCCGCAGACCGAAATTCCCCCAATAATACGCGTTCCCCATCGCCAACGACGCGAGCGCGTCCCCGTGCGACGCTGTCTGCACCAGGTACTGCACCTTCTGATCGTTCGGGCCTTTGTGATCCTGCCGCTCTTTCTCCACGCCCTCGTATAAACGCAGACGCTCGACCCGATTTTGCCCGCCCGGTTTCCCGCTGTTATCGTACGCGACGTTCGCCGCGTGAAGGAGGTAGTACTCCGCGACTCGACACGCCGCTTCGCCGCCGCCGCCGCCCGCGGACGCCGCCGCGGACGCCGCCGCGAAGGCCGCGGACCCGACCGCGAGGTTCGAACCCGGGTCCCCTCGCGCCGCGGCCCTCAGCTTGTGATACAGCGCCTTCCCGTGAGAGATTGGACCGCCGTACCCGAGCTGGTGCATCGTCGCGAGCGCGTACCGCGCCTTGTCGTGCCCCATCGCCGCCGCGCGCAGATAATGCTCGCGCGCCTTCGCCAGACCCGACTCCCTCGGCCCGCGTCGATACCGGTACGTCCCGCCCGCGTTCCGATTCTCGCTCTTCATCGCGTCGTTGAGCGCGATGCCTCCGCGCGAGTACTCCGCGTCGATGAACAGCCTGGTGGGAGGAGAGATGCGCCGGGAAAAGTCCTTAAGGATCGGCGTTCACCACGCCGACGCGGTCGTATGGGGACCAGTGTATAGAACGCACCTTCTCGCCATCTTTTCCTTCTCCTCCGCGTTGGCGATGGCGTCCGCGCGCGCTTGGCTCGTCCGCACCTCCATCTCCGCCCTGGCGCTCGATGTCATCGCCGCCGCCTGTCGCGCGTGCATGGGCATCGGCAACGACGACAGCAGCGACGCGAACGCGTCGCCGTCCCTGTGGTGCCGCTCGCGCGCCTCGCGGTTCGCATCCGCGCCCGCGCGCGCCTCCGCCGACGCCTCGCCATCAAAATCCGGCGCGGCGCGGAGCGCATGCGCGGCGGCTTGCGCAATGTCCTCGTCCTCCAGCGCGTGCGCGTGCATCTGCACGGAGGCTATGAACGCGTTGATTCCCGTCAAGTGCGCGTCTTTGCCGAGGTACAGAGGGCCGTCGTTCGCGACGACTTCGCCCACGATCTCCACCGCGCTGTCGAGTTTCCCGTCGACGTAGAGTCTCATGATCCTGTCTGCGCCGACGGAGAACGCGAGGTGGACCCAGCGCCGCGTCGGCAACGCGGCCGCGGAGGTCCCCCACACCTCCTCCGCGCTCGACGTGCTCACGCGGTACGTCACCCTGTTGCTGTGCGGGATCAGCCACGCGCTCGGGGTCCGATCGCCGCTCGCGCCCCCCTTCCAAAAGATCCCGCGGTGCGCGTCGATCGACGCGACGTTCAGGTCGTCGTGAAGGAACAGCGACATCGCGATCGTGAACGTGCTCGAGATGGGCGCGAGCGACGGGAGCTGGTCGTTTGACACCACGAGCGCGTACGTCCCGTCCACGGCGAGGACGCCGTCGAGGACGTCCGTATCCCGGGTCTTATTCGCGAACACATGCGCCTCGGGGACCCACGCCTTCGCTCTCGACGGACGCGCGAACGTCTTGAACCGCGGCGTTCGCGACACCGTCCGCGGGTGGTCCGCGCCGACGCCGACGGCGCTCGACGCCAGGACGGCGAGAAGGACCGCCGCGGCGGCGAGCGACGCGCGCATCTCGCGCGCGCGTTCGACTGACGCGTCTGCGTGGAAACCCTCACGACATGGGAGGGTAGGAAAGTAGTGCGACTTGTTTCCGTGGGGCGACGAGAGAGTGACGCGCGATAGGACGCGACACGTTTCATCGTGATGACATGTTATCGACGCGCACGCTTCTCCCTCCCTCCCTCTCATCACGCGCCAATCTGCTGAAAGTCCCGCTTCGACGCGAGCGTCTCTCGCAGCGCGTCCGGGTACCCCCCGGGGCAGTACCACCCGCCACCATCGCACGCGCGGTGCGCGCCGCTCGCGATTTTATCTTTGGGCCGTTCCATACAAAGCGATGTCGGGGTGGAGTTCATAGGCGTCAGTTGGAGTTGAAAGGCGTCGAGGTCGGTGATTGAAAGCGAGGGGTGGACGGAGAGACACGCCGGGAAAAGTCCTTAAGGATCGGAGAGACACGCCGGGAAAAGTCCTTAAGGATCGGCGTTCACCGCGCCGACGCGGTCGTATGGGGACCAGTGTATAGAACGCGCCTTTGCTCTCGACGTCGACGTCCAACACTTTCCATATCCGCACCATCGAGTGCTTGCTCTGGTACACTTCCTCGTAGTGCTCCAACGGCTCGATCTCTGTGTCCCGGCCGTACGAGTGCAGACGATACAGCAAAGATTCGCGCATCGTGTCCGACGGGTTCCCGCGTTCGTCGACGTAGAACCCTTCCTGTCTCACATCCGGGTACACGGACCCGGCGATGCGCGCCATGTGCGGCGCCTTCGCGAGGTCGTCCCCGTGCATCCCCGCGAACCGCGTCGTCCACACCAAGACGTAGTCCGCGAGGTGCCTCACGATCTGGTACCCCTCCTCCTCCGGGGACGTGAGGCACTTTCCGAGGAGCGCGATGTGCTCGTGGTTCCACGTGTTGCCGTCGGCGAGCGTCGTGCGGTTCGCGACGCCGTTGATCTGGTACCCGTAGTCCCACCACGACATCACGCGCGCGTCCTCGGGGGTGTTATCGCGCAGCCACCAGTAGCTCTCGCGGAAGTCGTCGAGCATGACGACGTCGCCGTTCGGGTAGTGCCCGCGGACCATGATGCTCGGCTCGGACATCTGCAGCGCCATGCGGTCGCACGTTTTCGAAAACGCGCGCGAGGTGAGCGCGAATAACGCGACGACGACGCCCGCGAGCGCCTTGCGAAACGCCGGGCTCTCGCGGAACTTTCGCTTCGCGACGGACGGCAGCTCGGTGATCCGGAACGCCCCGCCGTTCGACGAGCTCTTCCTCCCTCTCTTATCCATCGCGCGGCGCGCGGCGCGGCCGCCTGGGGTCCCGCCGGGCGGGGTCTTCGCCGCGGCCGCGGCGTTGGCGCGCACCGCGTCCGGATCCAATCGAATCTCCGCGAACGTTGCCGCCTCCGCCGCGACCCACTCGATGACGGCACCGAGCGCGATGCCCGTCGACACCGCGACCGCGGGCGCGAGGAGCAACACGAGCCTGACCATCTTGCTCGAGAAGTACCACGACACGAGAAAGTAGGACGCCACGAAGACGCGCGCGTCCGTGCGTCGGAACAGCAGGCACGCGAATGCGCCGCACGGCGCCGTGAGGACGTTGAAGTGGAAGTACTTCACGTACACGTCGCCTTGCGTCGCTTGGTGCTCCGCGACGGAGTCCACGAGCGGGTTCCCGGTGCGCGTGTGCGGGACGAAGAGCCCGCGAACGCGCGCGGACAGAGGACCGATCTTCCCGGACTGGATGAGCGCGCCGATGATCACCGCGGCGACGCCGACGCCGACGGAGGTGAGACGCTTGCGAAATGTCTCGTACTCGCGGTCGCTCAGCGTCTTTCGACGCGACTCGGAGACGGCGTACAGCTGGCACATGAAGAAGACGAACAGCGGGCCCATCTGCTCCATTGACTGGAACGGCATCATCCCGACGACGGGCACGCGCGTCGCGGCCGCGGTGCCGAGCGCGTAGAAGATCGAGTACGACCGCCAGAGTTTGAATGAGAACCGCCCGGCGAGCATGGAGACGCCGGCGTGGACGCCGATCATGTTCACGACGAACGTGTACCCGCCCCACGCGGCGACCATGTAAAAGTAACTCGCCGCGGCGATGAAGGCGAACTGCCACGACTTTTGCGTCCGCAACGACCGGACCCACCAGTAGAACGTCCCCGTGATCGCGGTCACGGCGACGGACTCGTTGTCGAACGCGCCGGCGACGGATCGCATCAGGTGCCCGGGTTGGATCGCCATCACCGCGATCGCGACGACGGCGGAGGACGCTTTGTTCCCCTCGCTCGCAGCCTCCCACGCGATCCCGCCGGTGAACAGCGACGCGAGGACGGAGAACGCCGCTGGCATGAAGACGCAGACGTCGTTCAGGGAAACGGTCACGTCCGGGATGGCGTTCAGCGCGTTGTAGATTCCCGCGGCCGTGAATTGCATCCCGGGGTAGATCGTCGTCCCGACCGGTCGTCCGAGCGGGTACCACACGCTGTGATCGAACCACTTGAAGAACTTCTCGCGACCGTTGTCGACCAAGTACTGCGTCGCGCGAAAGTTGAACCACGGGTCGAACTCGTGGATGACGCGGCCGTAGTCGCGGACCGCGTAGAGGCGGATCCGATACGCCGCGACGAGCGACGCGACCAAGAGCGCGGATCGGAGGATGAACATGAGGAGGCTCGCGAGCGCGGAGGCGTCATCGTTCCCGGGCGCGGGCGTGGACGGCGTCGCCGGGGGTTGGGTCTTCCCAGGGGTCGCCTTGGAAGGCGTCGACGGAGGCGCCATCGCGCGTAGGAGGCGCGCCGACGAAGTGAGTGTTCGATCGTGTTCGACGCGTCGCTTTTCCCGCGCGGCAACCTGAGAAGACCAGACTGCTACGGGTATGCTCTGCTATTTCTCCCGCTTCGAGTTCGAGAGTATGTCGCGCGGGACGATCCCTCGCAGCACGGACCCAACCTTCCGCACCACCCCCAACACGCCGGCGACAACCATCCGCGTCCTCGCCTTCCCCCCGCCGCCAATCTCGTACCGTGCTCTGAACACGTCCATGACGCCCTTCGCGTCCACGTCGACCGCGACGCCGACGCGTCCGCGACCCTCCTCGGTCCACGCGTTGGCGAACGTCCACCGTTTGACGCCCTCGTCGAACACCGTCTGCCCCCTACACAGCGCGCCCTTCTCGCACTCGACCCTGACCGCGCCTCGCTCGATCGTGAATAAATCCGGCCGGAACGCGAGCAGCACCGCGGCCGGGTCGTGCATGAACATCCCGCTGAACGACGGCTCCACGGCGCGCTCGTGAAACTGGACGTAAAACTCGGAGATGTCGCGCAAGAAATTCGTCGACTCGTCGTTCGTCGTTCGCATCGCGTCCAGGTCCGCCCTGGTCAAGAACAGCCTCTCCGTGACGTCCAGACCGATCACGGTCACGTCCGCGCCGCTGCCGTACAGCTCGTCCGCGGCCTCTGGGTCGCAAAACACGTTCGCCTCGGCGGCGGGGTTGACGTTCCCGTTCACGCGAAACGCGCCGCCGAGGTGCACGACGCGTAACCCGCGCTTCGCCATCCCCGGGTCTAATCGCATCGCCATCGCGACGTTCGTCGCGGACGCGAGCGCGATGACCGTGACCTCCCTGGGATCGTGCGCGTTTACCGTCTCCACGATGAACTCCGCCGCGGTCTTGCCCGGAACGGCGGTCCCGCGCGGGTTCGATCGACGCGTGTTCCCGAACCCGTCGTCGCCGTGGACGAAATCCGCGATGTGGTTCTGAGGCTCGCCCGTCAGCGACGTCTCGCTGCCTTGGACGACGGGCACGTCGGGGCGTCCGAAGAGTTCTAACAGATACAGCGCGTTCTTCGTCGCCATCTTCGTCGTGACGTTGCCGTACAGCGTCGTCACGCCTAAGATCTGAACTTCGGGGGACCGTATCGCTAACAAAAGCGCCCAGCTGTCGTCTATCCCCGGGTCGGTGTCGATGATCACCTTCATCGGTCGCGTCGCCGTCGGCGCGGTGGACGGCATGACGGAGCGCCGCACGGAGACGACGCGCGGCGCGCGGTCTCGCGCGCGAGGAAGAGAAACGCGCGGCGGCGCGTGGAGGCGTGCGCGGCGGCAATGGCGAACGGATCTGACGCGGCAACTGTCCAGCGCTTTTCCAGATTCAGATCCGCCGGTTCAGTTCGATCGCCCGAAGAAGCCGAGGGTGCCGAATCGTTGACCACATAATTCGTGCGCGCGCACGGGCGGCGGGCACGATGGACCCCACGGCGCAGGCGGCGAAGAACTTGGAGGATCTGAAGCTCACCCCCGATGAGGTCTCCAAGTTCGAGACCGCGTTCAAGGACCCGGAGTTCAAGAAGATGTTCATGGAGTACGCGGAGGAGATCTCCGATCCGAAGAACAAGGCCGAGAGCGATCTGTACCTCAGGCAGCTCGAGCGCGAGAACAAGATCGAGGCTACGTACGGCAAGGGCGTGCAGCTCGTGATCCCGACGCCCGGGTTCGTCGTGAAGACGCGGTGTAAGAAGACGGACCGGAAGGCGTTCGTGAACATCTGCCACAGCGACAAGTGCGACGACGCGACCAGCGTCCGCGTGGACGGCGGGCTCCAATGGAGCGTCCCGCACACGCTCGGGCAGCCGCACGAGGAAAAGGACAAGTCAGGGAAGACGTGCGAGGCGTACGACTTTTGCGTCTCCGAGCACACGTACGGATTAACGCAGAGCGACGAGCGGTTACGCACGATGGTCATCGAGACCGCGATCGAGGCGGTGAACAAAGCGTACGAAGACGTCGACTTGGAGACCGCGTTTACGCTCCCGAAGAAGAAATTCTTCGGCGCGGAGACCGGCCCGGGAGTGCAAGCGATCAAGAGCGAGAAGAACAAAGAGAAGGAGAAGAACGCGCCGGGGCGAGGGAGGATCGCGCCGCTGGCCGCGATGGCCGGGAAGGCGGCGGCGGGGACAGCCCCGGGCGGGTCGAGCGAAGAGGGGAAATCGAGCGCGTTTCGGTTCGACAAAGCCGTCGCGAGAAAAACCGTCCCGGCGAAGGAGCCGGACGGCGAGTGCGAGCCTCACTACGTCATCGTGCACCGGGAAGGGAACAAGGACATGGGCAGCCAGTTCGGGAACTCGGGCGCGAGCACGGAGGTCGAGAGACGGAGGGACACGCGACCGACCGCGATCGTCGTGCGAGTGGACGTCCCGAAGATCGACTCCATCGCCGCCGCGGAGCTAGACGTGGACGATCGCAAACTCTTCCTCCGCGTCGCGGGGAAGTATCGATTAGACCTCGCGCTGCCGTACGAAGTCCGCGGGGACGACGGAAAGGCGAAGTTCGATAAGAACGCGAGGCGGTTGGAGGTGACGCTGCCGGTGAAGCCGATGAAGATGGAGCCGATCGGGAGGTCCACGGAGCCGACGCCGGAGGCGGCGGCAGCCGCGGAGACCACGACCGCGCCGGCGCCGGCGACGAGCGGGCTCGTGACCGAGATCGACGCCCCGTCCAGCTCCGCGAAGGAGGATGAGAGCGACGAGACGGGGTACGTGATGGTGGACGCCGCGGAAGCGAAAGCGGCCGCGTCCGCGGCGGCCGCGGTGCAAGCCGCGAAGGAGTTTGAGTCCAGGGGGGAGACGGAGAACCAACGGCGATGGCGGGAGATGCACGCGAAGCGGGACCCGCCGAAACCGAAACCGGCGGAGGCGGCGGCTGAGGCGGAGACGAAACAAATCGTCACGGCGGAGAAGGAGGCGCCCGCGGCGGAGGCGGCTGCGGCGGCGACGACGACGGAACCGGCGGCACCGCCGCCCGCGCCAAAGGCCGCGACGATGTTCCTCAGGCCCTCCCTCGCTGGGTCCTCGCTAGACGACGAGCTCGACTAAAGTTTTTTTGTGACGAATTACAATCACTCACGGCTTGATGCTAATCCTCGCCTTGTTCAAGATCTTCTGCCGAATCTTCGGGAAGTCCGGGTGATCCTTGATAACCTTCTTGCACACGTCGATCGAGTGCACGAACATTTTCATCTTCAGGTAGTTTTTCGCGAGGCGGTACCCCACCGCGGGGTTGCTCTCGAACGAGAATCGCCAGCTCGATTCGTACGACCGCGCGGCTTCTTCGACGTTCGTCTCCATCTCCGCCATCTGTCCTAAGAGCTCCCACGCCCTCGCGCACGCGATGTTGTACTTCAACGCTTTCCTGCATAGCTCCCTCGCTTCCTCGAACCGTTTTTTGTCCTTCATGTTGATCTCCGCGAACAGGAGCCAGCTTCGTTCGAACTCGTCCGCCTCCCCGGAGTTGAACGGCAGCTTCGCGATTCGCTTCAGCTGGTTCCGCGCCTTCGGGGTTTGTTTCAACATCAGGAAGCAGCTCGACATCGCGAGAAGCGCGGGGACGTTATCGTGATCTTTGTTCACAACCTCAGTGAGTATGCCGATCGCGCGATTGATCGCGGGCTTGTTCCGCGTCCCCATCAGCGCGTACGCTTCTAGAACTTCGTGACGCGGGTGCTGCCGCGACACCGGGCGAATCTCCGCGAGTAAATCGTTCGCCGCTCGAACGTTATCCGTGTTTTCGTGCTGCGTCCCCTCTTCCTCGGTGACGTTCCCTTCTTCGTCCCACACGTCTTCGTTCTCGGGGGAGAGGTAAATGTCCACCATTGTGTACACCGCGTACGGGCCCCACTCGTGCGAGCCGCGGCATTTGTTCAGCTGCACGAGCGCCTCCCTCGGGTTGTTTTTATACCTCTGCGCGAGGCCTCTGCAAAAGAAAAGCCCCTCGTCTTTCGACGAGTCGATCGCCGCGGTCTCAGCCTCCGCAAAGAACGCCTCGCACTCGTCGAGTCGTCCACTTCGTCGCAACAACTGCACGAGCTGCGCCATCGCGATGTAGTTCCCCGGGTTCTTGTCGAGTATCTGCGAGAAGTGATACATCGCCCCCTCGATATCCTCGCGTTGGAACATCAACTCCGCGAGCATCATGTTCGCTTCTTCGTCGTCCGCGTCCGCGCGCAAGATGTCCGCGCACATGCGCTCGCACCCTCCGACGTCGCCGACGTTCAGGAGCATCTGCGCGAGCGCTTTCATCGCGCTGATGTCCTCCGGGTTGTGCTTCAGAGCTTCGTGGTAAAACGACGACGCGTTCTCCGTGTCGTGCGACTTCGTGTAAATCTCCCCGATTTCCCGGCACACCCCCGCGAGCGCTGTTCGGTGCTTATGCGACGCCTCGACGTCGCTCTTGCTTCGCGTCACGAGCGTGCTGAGCAGCTCTTTCGCCTCCGTCAGCGCGTCCAGATACCCGGCTCTATTCCCCTCCCCGAGGTGCACGGTCGCGAGCATCCGCGTGCACTCGACGCCGCTCTCCAGCGAAGCCGGATCGCGCGCGTCCGTAAACGTGTCCAACAACTGCTGCAACACAGCCTCGGCGCGCGGCCAGTATATCGGGTCTACCCTACCGAGCTGGATATACAGCCGCGCGAGATCCATCTGCAACTCGGTCTCGCCAGGGTGCGACGCGCGGAAGCCCTCGTAGTAGTCCATCGCTTTTTTGAAGTGATGCCCTTCCACGAGCGCTCTTCCTATTTTCACCGCGAGCGCGACGTCCCCGGGGTTCATCGCCGCGGCTTTCTCGTACACCCCTACGGCCATGTGCGCTTCCCCACACCGCATGTACGCGTCCGCGAGCGCGACTAAAGACTTCACGTCGCCGACGACGCGAGAGACGTCCTCGTAGCACCGCATGTACGCCTCCTCGTCGTTCCTCTTCTCGAGGTGAATCTTCGCGAGCGCGATTTTCGCCTTTGCGAAATGCGGCGAGTCCTCGGACACTTGCTCGAGCATCTTCAGCGCATCGTTCGACTCCCCTTTGCTCATCGCGAGCTCGCACTGCGCGATCATGACGCGGACTTCCTCCGTCGTCCCTTTAAACTCCGCCGACGCCGCGTTGACGACTTCCTCCGCCTCGCTCGCGCGGTCGAGTTTCGTCAAAACCTCCGCGTGCATCATGTACACGGACGCTCGGTCGCGCGTGCTGACGGGTATCGCGTTCTTCCGCCGCGCGCGCTCCTTCTCCGCTTCGGTCATCGCTTTCTTCACGCCCGGGAGCTTCATCGCGGCTTTGATCTCCTTCAACCCGCCCTCGTAGTCCTCGTTCAGCACCATGCACTGCGCGGAGATGATCGCGTACATCGGCGAGTCGCGAATCGCGAAATTCGACGCGACGGCTTCGTCGAGCTCGCTCTGCGCGTTCACGTGATCCCCGTTCGTGAGCGCAATCTGCGAGAGCACGATGTGCGCGTCCGCGACGCCGTCGGTTTGAGACTGTATGAGCGCGTTCGCGGTCCGAGCCGCCGCGTCGTGGTGCCCGGCGATGTACCTCGTCCGCATGAGAAGCAGACGCGCCGACGCGAGCCCGGGCGCGCGCGCACACACGGCTTCGAGCAACGACAACGCCTTCTCGACGCCCGGTGACATCGGGGCGTTCTTCCCTCTCGGTTCGCCGCTCTCGCGCGAGAGGAACAGTTCTGCGCACTGGGTCAACAAGTCCGGGTCCATGGCGACGAAGTAGTCGAACCCGAACGTCCGCGACCGCGACGCCGCGAGGTGCGACGTGAGAAGTCGTTCCAGCTCCGTCAACGGCGTCTCGATGTCCGCGCCCGGGACTTTCGACGCGTGCAGCGCGGTGAGGAACACGAGCTTCACGTTCCGTTCGGTCGTGACGTCGTTCAGAAATTCTAACTGCTGCTCCGCGTCGGTTATTTGATCGTCAAGGAGCTGGCACCAGATCGTTCCGTACAGAGATGTAAAGTCGTCCAACGCGCCGTCGCGTTCGTCGATTTGCGCTGCGCGTCGATACCCCGCGATCGCAGCCTTGTACTCCCTGAGTAACTGCTGCTGGTACGCGGCTTCTTTCACGACGTCTACGCGATCCGGCGCGATCTTCTCCGCGCGCTCGAGCATTAAAGCGCACGAGGACAGTATCGACTCGTTCCCCCCGGAGACGCGCGCGAAATCCCTCGCGCAGTCCAAGTACAGCCCGGCGTTCCTCGGCTCCCTCGCGTCGACGGAGCCCAAAACGTCCCGCACCGCTCTCTTCGCCGCCTCCCCCGCGCCTTCCATCGACAGCGCGTGAAACGCGCGCACCCTCAACGCGGTGATGTCCTCCCTTCCCTCCGCGGAGTCCAAGATCTCCCCCGCGGTGTCCATCGCGGCGTCCCAATCCCCGGCGGCCATCCGCGTCTTGGCCTTCTCCGCCTTGGCCGGGACAAAGTTCGGGAACCGCGCGATGACGTGGTTCAACACGTCCATCGCGCCTTGGGTTTGAAAGGACGCCTCTAACACCTTCACTCGCCCCATGAGCGCGTCGAGCTGGGTGTCTCCCCCGGGGGCGTCGAGAACTTCGTCGAACATGCGCTTGGCGGCGTCGAGTCGGACGCGGACGCGATCCGTCTTCGCGGCGGGGCCCCCGGGGGTTCCGGGGCCGAGGTCCTCGTCCCACTCGTCCTCCTGGGCCGCGCCGCCCGCGCCGGTGAGCTCGATCCACGCGAGCAACGACTTCGCCTCTAAGAAACCCGGCTCGGTCTCTAACGCGCGCTCCGCGAGCTCTTTCCCGCGCCAGGACTCCGCGGAGGACGGCGCGAGGGAGTAAAACGTCGCGCACAGGAGCAACGATCTCGGCGACGCGTGCGCTTCCTCTCGCGCGATCCTGTTCTCGAGGTGCTCCACGGACTCCTCGTCCACGACGCGCGCTTGTTTGTGCGCGTGGACGCACGCGGCCATGCACGCGAGCTCGAGCTCGCGGTCGCTGTGGATGGACGGGCGGACGCGACGGGGGCGAGGGGGATGAGAAGTCAACAACGCGGCGCGGTGCCGGAACGACGCGGACGACGACGGCGGGGAGGACGTCGCGGGAACGAGAGGGAGGGAGAGACGCGAGTCGACTTCTTTCTTCTCGCGGATCGGGACGTGCAGACGACGACGACGACGACGAAGGCGCGCGAGACTCGCGACGCACCGCATGAGGGACTCCAGCTGTCCGATCGCCTCGGAGTGGCTCCCCTGCGCGATGAGCGAGAACGCGCTCCAGAACCGCGCGACGTCGCCCCCGCCCGCGCACGCGGTCTGCACGTGCCGCGAGTACCCACCGCGGGCGTAGTAGTTCACCAGCGCCTGCAGCTCGTCCCCGCCGCCGCCAGACATGACCCCCGGTCGCCGTGCCTCGCCGCACGCGCGCCCGTCGTTCTGCGTCGAGCGACGACGAGAGACGTTGGTGGACGAGATGCGCGACTACTGAAGAAAAAAATTCTCTCTGCTCGTGTGTTCGTCGTCGCGACGCTTCGAGATTTCGCGTCGCCGTTCGTCGGAGTCTCTATCACACGTGTCTAGTACTATAACTCCGCGAGCTGCTCCAAGCTCATCCCCCCGTTCGCGTCGCCCGCCACCGGTATCTCGAACAGGTTTTCGTCGTCGTCGTCCGCGGCGTCGCCCGGTCGCCCCCCCCTCCTCGCTCGCGCCGACGGCGGCGGCGGCTGATACGTCGGCGGCAGACCCGGCGGCGGCGGCGGCTGCGGCGGCGGCGCGAACAGCACGCCGGTCCTCAGCGCTTCCCCGACGCCGTCCATCCCGACGTGCCGTGCGACGCGCCCGAGCTCGCCGGCGAGCGAGACGCACCTCGCCTCGGCCATCCGCGCGGTCGCCTTGGCGCCTCGCGCGGCGGCTTTTACTCTCTCGACTTTACCGTCCACGGCTCGAATGCCCGCGTCCGCGCCGTGCGCGAGCGCGTCTACGCGTTCGCGAAGGCGCGCGTGATCGCTTCTCTGCGCGCTGAGCGACGCGCCGACTTCCTGCGCGTGCGCGTACGCCGCGGCCGCGCCCGCTTCGGCGTCGGACGCGAGGGACAGCGCGCGGTCGGCGACGTCCGCGGCTTTGCGTAAACTTTTGACGTCGCCGCGCAGCTCCTCGAGTCGGGCTTTCATGACGTCCGCCTCCGCTTTCCCAGCCCCGGTCGCGCGCTCGTCGACCTTGTCGAGCCTGTGCGCGAGCCCGCCGATCTCGACGTGCACGGTTCGAACCATGCTCTTGATCGACTTGAGCTCCGCCGCGGTCTCCACGGAGATGCCCCGCGCCGGCTCGTTCCGGTCGCGGTTCGACAGCGGCCGCCTCGGCGTCGGCGTCGGGACGTGCGCCTTCGGTTTCAGCCCCGGACCCGCGCCCCACGGGTTATGCAACGCGGATTCGCCGCCTTTCCTGGCGTCGTGCTTGGACAGAACCGCGCCCGCGCGTTTGAAGAGCTCCGTGGTGTTCTTCGCTACCGCTCTCCCCGACATCGCCGCGGCGACCGCGTTCCTCTCCTCCGCCTCGTGCGCCGCCTCGCGAAGCCGCGACAGCTGGACGTCCATCGCGATCTCCCAGCGTTTCTGCGCAGCCTGGAGATCCGCGACCGCTTTCTCGCCCGCGCTCTTTTTACTCGACGGCCGGAGCGTCGCTTCGAGAACGCTCTGCGCGCCTTGAGGCCCCGTCGCCTTCGCCTTCAGCTCCGCTCTTCGCGACTCCTCCTTGTCCACGAGCGCGCACACCGTCGCGAGCTCCGCGGCGAGCTGCCGGTCCGCGGCGGCGGCGAGCGCAGCCGGGTGCATCGGCAGCCCTTCCCCGTCCGCGAGCTTCCCGGTGTCTTCGTCGAGGTGAATCCCGAGTTTCGCGGCTTCGTCGTTGACCGCCCTGCGCGCCTCCATCGCGGCGCGGCGCGCGTTCGCGATGGGATCGGATCGTCCCTCGATGTCGTCGAGCTCGTCCGCGATGACGAGCTCCGCCGCCGCCGCCGCAGCCTCCTCGGACGTGACCCCGGAGAAGTTCGTCCGCCCGACCCCGACCGGGGCGCGACCGCCGCCGCGGACGGGTGGGGACTGCGGCGACGAGACGTGGTACTCCGATTCGTTCGCGATCCTCTCGATGTCCACGGTGGTCGGCGTCGGGGGTAACGCCGCGGGGTGCGACCCCGCGGGCGTCCTCGCGCCGCGAGAGGCGTCGCGCGCTTCGGGGCCGCGCTGCCCCTCCAACGCGAGAATTTGGTTTCGCAACTTCGCGAGCTCTGACGCGAGGCTCTCCGTCGCTCCCGCCGCGGAGGCGGCCGCGTGGACCGCGGCCGCCGCCGCTTGCTCCGCGTTGCTCGCCGCGGTGTCCGCGTCGCTCTCGGACGTCGCCGCGCGGAACGCCGCGGCCGCTTTCTCGTCCTCAAAGTGGTCCTGTTTTTTCTCGACCTCCGCGACTCGCGAGGCGAGGGCTTCGATGGACGCGCGCGCCTTCTCCGCCGCCTCGGCCGCGGCTTCAGCGGCCGCGTTCGCCGCTTTCGTGTCCTTCAGCAGCGACACGGCGCCGCTGCCGCCCTTCTGCCACCTCCCGACGACGGAACGCATCGACGACTTTCGTTCCTTGCGCTCGAGCTCGTCGAGTCGACCTTGGAGTTGGTCCTTCGCCGCGGCGTCCGACGTCGCGGCGACCGCGGCGGCGATCGTCGCCGTCTCCTTCTCCCGCGCCTCGTCCTCTTTCTCTTCGTCCGGGCTCTTGTACAGGACGACCTTTTCGAGATCGCACACGCGCTCGTTCAGGGTGTCGACGTCCGCGGAAGTCGCCTTTTTTTCGTCGAGCTCGGAGACGCGGCGAACGAGTTGCTCCATCCCAGCGGTGATGACCGCCCCGGCGGCGGCTTGATTCTGCACCACGGACGTTTGAACGTCGATGATGCGCTCGAAGCGCTCCTTTTGATCAGTCTCGAGCGTCTCGATGGCTTCTTTCAAACCGTTCCGCGCGCGCGCCGCGTCCTCCGCCCGCGTTTGAAGCTCCCTCACTCGTCCTTCCATGTCCGCGACCTCCATCGCGCGTCGCTTCTGTATCACGAGCTCGGACTCGACCTCGGCGACGCGCGCGGAGAGCGCGCTCGCGCGCTCCACCTTGTCGTCAAACTCGCGTAAACGCGTCATCTCGGTTTCGACCCGCGCGGTGGTCATCTCCATCGCTTCAACCTTCCCGTTCACCGCGCTCATCGCCGCTCGCGCAGCCTCCGCGGCGTCCGCCTTGATGGCGTCCATCGCGGTCTTGAGCTCGTGCACGCGACCGGCCATCGTCATCGAGAGCTCGCTCGCGGTCTCGTGGTTCGCCTCGAGCGCGCGCAACCGCGTCGTCGCCTCGGCGAGCGCGTCCGTTAGACGCTTCGCTTCGCTCTCGTGCGCCTCCGCCCGCGCGATCGCCGCCGCGGCCGCGCCTTGCTGCACGTCCTCGAGCTCGCTCACGCGCGCGTGAAGCAGCCGATTCAGCTCCGCGGACGCGGTGACGTCTTCCGCGACGGCGGCGATGGCTCGCTCTTCCGCGGCTGAGGGCCATTCCATACAAAACAAGTTCATCGGTCAGTTGAAAGCGGACGCGATCAAATGTTGAAACCGAGCGATGGGTGAAAAAAAATTGTATAGAACGCACCTGAAATTTCCCCGACGCGGCGCCGCAGCGCCGCGACGGCGGAGTCTTCCGACGCCCCGCTGGCGCTCAGCGCGCACTTCTTCACGCTCTCCTCGAGCGCCTCGACCTGCGATCGCACCTCCGCGACGACGTCGTTCGCCGCCGAAGTCGCGAGCTCGCGGAGTTTATGCTGACGGCTCGTCGTGATCGGCTCCGGCGCCGCGGCGACGGCGGCGGCGTTTTCCACCGCGTTCGCCGCAAGCGTCGCGATCTGCCCTTCCACGTCCGCGAGCCTCGCGGCGATGTCGAGTTCCATATCCTTCATCTTCGATTTTAACATCGGCACCGCTTTCTTCGTGGACGGCGACGTCGAGGACGCGCCCGCGGCGGCTTCCTCCGCCCGCACAATTCTCGCCTCAAACGTCGCGAGTTTCACCCGTAACTCGTGCACGTCGTCGTTCTCGGACGACGCGGCGGCGGCGGCGGCGGCGGATCCGGACCTGGACTCGAGTCGCGCGAGTCGATCCTTGAAATCCCGCGCGGTGTCGTATTCCATCTCCACTCTGGATTCGATGTTCGCGACTTTTCGTCGAACCGCGTCGAGGTCCGCGCCGTCGTTCGCGCCGGCGTCGCCGACGAGCCGCGTCGCGGCGTACTCCGCGCCGTACCCTCGGTTCCCGCGTCCGCTCTCCAGCGCCGCGACGCGATCTTCGAGAAACCTAAGGTTCACGACAGACCCGGACGATACCCCGGACGAGGACACCCCGAGCTCGGATACCCTGCGCTCGAGCTCGGACATCCGCGCGGTGACGAGGCCCTCGACGACGCCTCCGAACCGAGACGGCGACGACGGCGGCGGCGGCAACGGCGTGGACTCGAGCTGCGATAAGCGCTGTAGGATCGAGTTCAACTGCCCCGCGAACGCGGCGCCGCTGTTCCCGCTCGCGGTCGCCGCCGCGAGCTGCGCGGACTCCGCTTTGAGACGTTCCGATTGCGCGCGGCGTTGCTGCTCCATCGCCTCCCGATGCGCCTCCCACGCCGCCTCTTGTTGCTGCTGTTGGAACCGCACGGACTCCTCCGCGGCTCGATGCATCTGCAACGCTTGCGCTTGCTGGTGCTCCGCTTGTCTTTTCATCTCCTCTTTGATGTCCGCGACCGCTCTGTGCGCTTCTTCGACGCGCTGTCGCGTCGCCGCGTCCGAGGCTTCTCGCCGACGACGGCGTTCCTCCGCTTTCCTCTCGATGTCCACCCGCCCGCGGTGCGCGTCGTCCAGCAGCCGCTGTAAGTGCGTCACGCGCTCGTGCTCAGCCTTGTCCCTCTGCGTCAGCATCTTCTGCACGTGCTCCCACTGCTGCTGCCCCTGATGCACGATCGCCTGCGTCGTCCACTCTTGCGACGCTTTCATCTGCCGCGACGTCTGCGCGCGAAGGACGTCCACCTCGGCGCCGACGGCGGCGGCCACCGCGGCGGCGGTCGCCGCGTTCGCGGCAGCGTCCGCCGCCCCGGAGCTGGAGCTGGACTCCATCGCTTCCACGCGCGCCGCGAGCGCCTCGATTGTCGCCCGGAGCGCGCTGTTCTCCTCGTGCAGGGGTAAGACTTGCGTCACGAGCGCGTCCATCTCCGCGGCGGCGTGACGCTCCGCGCGCGACTGCCGTTCCGCGACGGCTTGGATATCTCTCGCGACGCGTTCGCCGACAGCCTGCGCGGCGGCTTCCGCGGCGGCGACGGCCGCGGCCTGCGCGCCTCGCATCGTCGCGAGGCCCGGACCGCCGGGATCGACCGACGCGTTCGACGTCGACGGGCCCGACGCAGCCGGGGACGGCGACGCCGCGGCGGCGGCAGTCGGCGGCGCCGCCGCGGGGGACGACTGAGACCCGACCGCTGCGGCGGCGGCGGCGGCGGCGGCGCCCCCGCCGAGCGGTTCGGGCGGCGTCGGGAGTCTCGCGCGCGGCGGGTTCGTCAGCGCGGGCGCGGCCGGCGGCAGCGGCGACGCTTTCGACGGCGCGAGGCTCCTCGCCGGGACGCCGTAATACGCCATCTTCGTCGACGCCGGCTTCGCCGCGGGCTTCTTGACCGGGCTCTGAACCTTCTTCAGCGACGACTCCGTGGGAGCGTCGAACCCTTTATACACCGCTTTCGCCGCCGCAGACGCGGACGCGCGCTCGGCGACCGCCCTGGCCTTCGCCTCCTTCGCGTCGAACCTGGCGCGGAACAAAGCCGCGGAGGCGATCGCCGCGGAGGTCTCCGCGGGCGGGGGCGTCGGGGGCAGCCCCGCGCTTCCTCCCGCCCCCGCGCTCGCGTCTCCGCTCTCCACGCCGCCCATCATGAGGTCCGTGGACGGGAACGGAGGGAAGACGATCGCGGGCGCGGTCGGGGTGAGGTCCCCGAGCGGCGGCGGCGCGAACGGCGCGGCGAACGGCGCCGGCTCCGGGGACAGCGTCATGTCGACGTCGTCGAGCGAACGTTCCGTCGTGCTCGTGATGTGTTCCCTCAGTTTGCCCACCTCCGTGGTGACGTCGGTCGTTGTACCCGATGCCGCGCTCGCGTCGGTGGTGGTCCCCGCCGGGCGCCAGAACGCGTCGCGGGGGGCTTCGTCCGAGGCGGGGGCGATCTCGGAAGGAACCGACGGCGGCGGCGGCGGCGGCGGCGGTTCGCTCGTCGCCGTGGACGTCGCCGCCGTCGCGGTTCGCGTCGGGCTCGTCGCTCTGGAGTTCGCCCTGGAGTTCGCCCTGGAGTTCGCCCGCGAGCGCGCGAGCAAGGCCCCGCCCGAGGGCTCCCTCCGCCGCGCCGGGCCCGCCTCGGCGTCGTCGCTCTCCTCCTCCCGGGGCGTTCGCGCCGTCTCCTGCTCCAGCCGCCTCGCCGCGGCTTTCACCTCCCTCTCCTCCGCTTTCTTCTCCTCGTCGCTCTCGATGTCGCTCAGCCGCGTCACCGCGTCGATGAGTTTGTTCTCCAGGTCGACGCAGTCCTTATCGGTCTTCCGTCGCTCGTACATCGGATGCGCTCTCACACCCGAAGTCACCGCGGTCACGAACGCGTTGAGCTGGAAGACCTCCTCGTCGGTGTCCCCGGACTCCCTCGCGAGATTCGCCTTGCGGAGTGACATGGCCGCGCTGCGGTACACCGCGGTGATGGGCTTATCCGCGAGGCCGCTCATCGTCGACGACGGTCGCGCGGGAGCGCGGGAGGGAATGCGTTAGACTAGTTACGGGGGGGACGCGCGCTGCGATGCTCGTTTTCCGCCCCGCGCTCGTCGTCGTCGCTCGATGCCCCTTCCCCGAGCGACGGCGTATCCGGTCGTGTCGAGGGAGCCGAGATCGACGCGACGATACGTTCCACGCGTCTGCGGTCCGCTCCCGTCGCGAGGAGACGCGGCCGCGCGTGTTCGATGTGTCGCTCTCTGAGCTACGACAGCCAGTTCTCTGCGCAACGGCCGGAATCCCGGAAATCGGCACCGAAACTTTGAACCCGAAAACTTGATCGGACGGGACCCGAAAATGTCCTTTTTTGTTCATCGATGTCCAGGGTCGATTTCACCGATAGAACGGACGGCCGATGACGCGTTTACGTTTTGCGAATTCGTGGCGGCGCCGCGTCGCTTTTTCGGCACGAGAGGGCGAGCGATTACGTCACACTCACTCGCGCGGCCCCGTCGCCGACGCGCTCGCTCAAGGAAAAACCTGAACCCGACGCTATATACGTCGTGTTATAACGCGCGCGCAAGCTCACACCTCGCGCTCTCCGTCTCACCGCATAACGCGTCTCGCACGCCGCGGATAAGACAAAAGCGCACTTTACTCGTTCCAATCGTCGGAACCGAGCACCGCTTCGACCATTACGACCACGACGAGACGCGTCATGGGCCTCCTTTCCGCCATGAGTCGCGGAGTCATTAACTCCAGCGCGATGAACACGCACAGGAACGCGTCGACGTTCCGCGCGTCTCGCGCCACCCCGGTCGTCAAGGCGACGTCCGCGTTCGCGCGCGCCGAACGCTTCGGGGGAATGCGCCCGCTTCCGGCGGCGGCGGCGACGCTCGCGCCTCGCGCGACTTTCCGCGCGCCGCGCGACTTCGCCCTCCGCGTGTACTCCGCGGAGTCCACGACCGCGGAGATGGAAGACGAAGAACTCGACCCGTTGCTGAGCAAAGTCGACGCGCTCTTCACCGGCGCGGACGCCCTCGCCGCGGACGTGGACGAACTCTTCGACGACGACGACGAAGACGACGAAGAAGATTACGACGACGACGACGAAGACGAGCCCGCGGCGGCGAAAAACTCGGACCCGAACCACATCGACAACTTCCCCATCTCCGTGTTAACCAAAGCGGCGCTTCGGAAGCGCGGGATCGAGTCCCTCTTCCCGATCCAGAGCGCGGTGCTCGCGCCCGCGCTCGAGGGCCGCGACATCGTCGGCAGGGCGAGGACCGGCACGGGAAAGACGCTCGGGTTCTCGCTTCCGATCATCGAGTCCTTGCTCTCGAACCCGTCGGACGCGCGGAACCGCCGCCCGCGGTGCATCGTGCTCGCGCCCACGCGCGAGCTCGCGAACCAGGTCGAGGCGGAGATTCAGCTCACGGTGCCGTCGATGAGGACGGTGTGCGTCTACGGAGGCGTCGCGATCACGAATCAAGAACGCGCGCTTCGGAACGGGGTCGACTTTGTCGTCGGCACCCCCGGGCGTCTGATCGACCTCATCCAGCGCGGGTCGCTTCAGCTCCAGGACATCGAGTACTGCGTCCTGGACGAGGCGGACCAGATGCTCGCGGTCGGGTTCGAGGAGGACGTGGAGCGGATCATGCAAGAGATCCCGGAAGAGCGGCAGACGTTTTTGTTCTCCGCGACGATGCCGTCGTGGGTGAAGCAACTCACGCGGAAGTACCTCAAAGAGCACGTCAACATCGACCTCGTGGGGGACAGCAAGCAGAAGGTTGCAGACACGATCGATATCTTGTCTTGCGCGTGCTCGCACCAGAGCAGGACCATGATTCTCGCGGACTTGGTCACCGTGTACGGCAAAGGCGCGAAGGCGATTTGCTTCACGCAGACGAAGCGCGAGGCGGACGAGGTCACCGCCGCGCTCGGTCGTCGCATGGCCACGGAGGTGCTTCACGGGGACATCGCGCAGGCGCAGCGCGAGAGGACGTTGAAACGGTTCCGTGACAACCGTTTCAGCGTCCTCGTCGCCACCGACGTCGCCGCGCGCGGTTTAGACATCACCGACGTCGACCTCGTCGTGCACTTCGAGCTCCCGAACGACACGGAGTCTTTCGTGCACCGCTGCGGACGCACCGGCCGCGCGAACAAGCGCGGGACCGCGATCGCGATGTTCACCCCGCGGGAGAACTACCGCCTCCGGACGATCGTGCGCGAGACTGGGGTGACGTTCAAATCGATCAACGCGCCGACGCCCGCGGAGGTGATGACGTCGTCCGCGGTGCAGGCGAAGCACGAGATGTCGCTCGTGGACGACGAGCTCCTTCCGTACTTCACCCCGACCGCGGAGGCGATCCTCGAGGAAGTCAGGGCCGCGGGCGGGAACGGGCGGTCCGAGGCGGAGACGCTCGCGGCCGCGCTCGCGGCGCTGTCCGGGCACACGGAACCGCCGCCGCCGCGCTCGTTGCTGACGTCCGACGTCGGCCTCACGACGATGGTCGCGAAGGGGCACATGCTTCTCCCGCGGGATTTGCTCCGCGCGCTCTCGATGGTGAACCGCGCCGCCGCGGACGGCGTCGGGCGCATCCGCATCTTGGCCGATAACAGCGGGCTGTGCTTCGACATGAATCACACGATCGTGAACGACGTCATCGCATCGGCGGAGGAGCTCGAGGGGATGGAGCTCTCCGTGTGCGCGTCGCTTCCGGAGCTCGTCGAAGAGAGGGATCGCTTCGGCGGCGGCGGCGGCGGGAGAGGCGGATTCGGTGGCCGCGGAAGAGGTGGCGGGAGAGGTGGCGGTCGCGGCGGTCGCGGCGGTCGCGGCGGCTTCGATCGCCGCGGCGGCGGCGGCAGGTTCCAGCGCGGCGCCGACGGGAGCTTCCAGCGCGGCGGCGGCGGCGGCGGCGGCGGCGGCGGCTGGCAAGAGCGCGGTGGCGGCGGCGGCGGCGGCGGTTACTCCGATCGCCGACCGAGCTACAGCGGCGGCGGCGGGGACAGAGGGGGATCCTCCTACTCTCGTGGAGGGGACAGCGGCGGGTATCGCGGCGGCGGCGGCGGCGGCGGATCGTACTCGTCCGGCCGCGGCGGCGGCGGCGACAGGTACGGTGGGTATTAGAACACACGGGACACGAACACTTCACGACGGCGGCGGCCCCGGGCCGGGGAAGTCGGCCGTTTGTTTGCATTGCATTGCCACACGTAGACATCGCATTATTTTGTACGCATGATATACATTCTTTGATGATCATCGTGCTCTCTTCGCGTCCGCTCACGAAAAAACGCATCACGCACAGAACCAGACTGCCGTGATCGCTCAGATGCTCCCGTGTGGATATCTCGTCGAATCGAGCCGAGCGTCCTCGCCGCACTCCCCGAGGCGCGACGACCGCGCGCGCTCGCAGACGAACCCTCCTCGCGCTCGCACGAGCATGTTCGCCATGCACGCGTCGTCCGCGTCCGTCGCCGCGCGGGCGGGCGCCGCTCGCGCGACGACGACGACCAAAAGGCCCGTCGCGTCCGCCAGATCCGCCGCCTCAAACAACGCCAGCGCGCGCGCGCGCGCGCGCGCGAGCGCGAGGGACAACCCGGGGTTCGACCCGAACGATCCGATGACGTGGAACGCGTCCGCTGGCGGCGACGGCGAGATGGGGTTCACGGACATGGGCGCGCCCGTGGACGACCTGATGCAGCTCGACGACGCGCAGCTCGCGACGCTGCTCGGCGCGGACGGCGCGACAGTCCCGGTGATGCTCGACGGCGAAGGCGTCGTCGTGTCCTCCGCCGGCGCCGCCGCCGACAGCGGCGAGCTCGAGGCCGCGCCCGCGCCGGAGTTCACGCTCGCTCCCGAGACGGCCGCGGCGGCGATCGACAAAGGCCTCGCGCAGTACAAAGAGGGGAACGTCGAGGAAGCGCTCGCGACGTTCACGTCCGCGCTCGACCTCCCGGGCTCGGGACCGATTCGTCGACGGAGGGCGATGGTGAAACCCGCGGGGCCGTCGCTCGGGTTCGAAGACGCGGACGTGAGCCTGAACGAGCAGATCGCGATCCACTACAACTGCGCGTGCTGCTACGCGAAGCTCGGCGACGTCCAGAGCGGTCTGGTGTCGCTCGTGCGGAGCATGGAGGCGGGGTACGACGACTACGCGAACGTACGCGGCGACGACGACATCGCGTCGCTGCGCGCGGATGACCGGTTCGAAGGGATCATGGCGCGGTTCGAGCCGCAGGGGGTGTTGGAAGGGGTCATGGACGCGCTGTCGAGGGGGACGACGAACCAGCAGAGGAAGAGCGGCGGCGCGCCCGCGGGCGGGGGCGGCGGCGCGCTCATCGGGGGGTTCATCGACGCCGTCAAGGGGAAGCTCGGCGGGAAGTGATGGAGGACGATACCCTCTGCTTAGGCGAAGTCGCGTTTTTTTCGTCATGACATGACATGTCATGTCAGTCGTCGAAGTTTCTCGAAACAGCCCACCCGTCGCGTCGCCGCACTCGTCGCCCGCGCGTCGACGCCGCTCCACGCGGCGCCGGCGCGTAGGATCATGCCGGACCTCGAGGAGCTGGACGACAGCCCGCCGCCGCCGGAGCCGCGGTTCGTCGAGCGCGCGCCGGACGGACCCGATGCGCTCCCGAGCGGCGGCGACGGCGCGAGCTCCGGAAACGTCGTCGGCGTCGCGTCGTCGCCGCACGGGCTCGACATGGGAAAGCGCCTCACGCTCAGCGACGAGCTCCGGCGCTTGGGGAGTAGACGCGACGGCGACCGGTCCCCGGCGTCCGGGCACGACCGCGACCGCGACGGCGTCGATTGGTGGGTCGACGAGCCGTCGACGTCGCGGTCCGCGGACGCGAGATCCGGCGCGGGCGGAGGCGACCCCTCGTCGGGAAAGCGATATTCCGGTTCGGTAGACGAGGACGACGACGGAATGATCGTGATCCACGGCGGCGGCGGCAGACGCGACGGCGACGGCGACGCGTGGACGCCGCACGAGACGACGAAGAAACCGAGGCCCCCTCGCGAGGGACGGACCGGGACCGGGATCGCGGGCGTCGTGGGCGAAGACGACGTCGGCGCGGACGCCTTAGACGCGCAGATGGACGCGTGGCTCCGACGCACCGTGGACGCGATGCCGGTGAAACCAGACCACATAAGCGGCGTCCGCAGGCCGTTAATGAACGTCTCCCAAGTTGACGACACGACCGTGGACGTGACGATGACGACGTCGTTTCGCGCGCACTTCTCGCAGCCCATCAGCAGCTTCGCGAACGCGAACGACGCGCGACGAGGGACGCGGGCGTTGCCGCCCGCGGAGGGCGACGGCGGCGGCGTCCTCGGCGAGGGCGCGGTCGTCGCCGTGGGGGGGTCCAACGGGATGGTCCCGGGGAGCAGCGGACGGTTTGGGATCGCGTCGCCGGATGATTACGTCGGCGGGAAAGGCGGCGGAGAGAGCGGCGGCGGAGCGCGCGGGGGGTATATGGAGCTGCCGGACATCGAACCCACGGTGTCCTTGGGCGCGGCGAAAGAGGAAGAGGCGGAAGCGAACGCGCTCGTGTCCGCGAAGGACGTCGCGCTGGATAACGCCGTCAGGGAGTGGGAGGTGCGGCCGAGCGAGCTCAGGCTGCGCGAGAGGCTCGCCGTCGGCGGGTTCGCGGAGGTGTTCCGCGGGACTTGGAACGGCACCACGGTCGCCGTGAAACAGCTCCTGCAACGAGGCCCGGACGTCGTCGCGCGCTTACGAGAAGAAGTCCACGTCCTCTCGCGTTTGAGGCACCCGAACCTACTGCTGTTCATGGGCTGGTGCCCGGAGCCGCCGTTGATCGCGACGGAGTTCATGAAGAGAGGGTCGCTGCACAACATCTTACGGAAAAACAAGGGCCCGCTCGACGGCCCGCGGATGCACCACTGCGCGCTGTCCGTCGCGCGAGGGATGCACTACCTCCACTCGCGCTCGCCGCCTATTCTGCACCTGGACTTGAAGTCGCCGAACATCTTAGTCGACGACAAGTGGCGCGTCAAGATCGCGGACTTTGGCCTCGCGCGCGTGCGGTCCAACACGTTGCTCTCGGGGAACAGCGCGTTTCACGGGACCCCGGAGTGGATGGCCCCGGAGATGCTGCGCGCGGAGAACTACGACGAGAAAGCGGACGTGTACTCCTACGGCGTCGTCCTCTGGGAGCTCCTCGCCGCGCAGACGCCGTGGAACGAGCTCCACCCGATGCAAGTCGTCGCCGTCGTCGGCTACAGCGAGCGGAGACTCGCGTTGACCCCGGACGCGGAGGCGACGGCGCGGAGCGACCCCGCGACCGCGGTCATCGGCGATTTATTCCACGCGTGCGCGAGCAAGCTCGCGACGGAGCGGCCGCTCTTCGCGGAGGTGCTCGATCGCCTCGAGCGGGTGTTGACGTTGATGCTCCCGGGGCCGAGCGCGACGGGGACCGACGCGACGGGGGCGGGGGCGGGGGCGGGGGCGGGGGCGACGCGCGCGGCGGGGGACGCGGCGCAGGATCTCGCGAAAGCGAAAGCGGCGGCGGTGCGCGCCGCGCTCGAGGCGGCGGCGGACTCGCCGACGGCCATGAAGGCGGAGGACGCCGAACTGGGAGGGGGGGAACTTGGAGGCGCGAAACCGGCGTACGTCGTCACCGAGCACGGGGACGAATAGAATATTCTAGATTTATTTTTTATGACGACGACGTGGAGAGGTTCGACGAGTGATGAACGTCTCCTCGCGCGCGAGCGCGGACTCGAGCGCGACGACGCGCGCGCGCGCGAGTCGGTCACAGCCGTCGGACGCGCGTCGCGCCTTCCTCCGTGACGCGCGCGTCGTCCGCGCGTCGCACGGGGAGGGAAATCGTCGATAACGTACGCGCGAAAAGGGCTGCGAAAAGCGAAATCGGGGGAACCAGTCAGCGCCGCGAATCGTTCGTGGCCTCTCGGATGAGCCGAGTCAGCAAGGCACGGCCAACGGGAAGCGCGTCTCGTCGTACGCGTACGTTTTTTTCGTACGGGCAAATAGTTGGGCAAAAAGTAGACCCTGCAGGAGCCGAGGAAATCGCGACGAAAAAGGACCGCGGAAGCTCCGAGGCCTGCAGCACTTTTCGTGCGTCGAACGCACCGCGCTCGAGCTCGCGCGCGCGCGCGTTCGGCTCGCGGGTAACGTTCGATACGCGCGTCGAAGGCTCGCGAGGTCTTCTGGAAACGCGATGCAGCGTTTACTCGAGCTCGCGCGCTTCGGCGGGGACGCGGACGCGGTCGGATCACGCGACGCGGGAGCCGCGTCCACCATGACGCTGAAGGCGAGCAGTTCAAACCGCGCACCCGCGCCCGCGCGCGCGCACGCGGGGGAAACGCTGAGGAAATCCGGGAGCGGATGCTGCATATCTGGTGAGTGTAACGTCTTTGCCATCAGCTCGTCGCGTTTCCGCGGGAGTATACCTCGCGATCGCGCCGCGGCGGCGCGCATCGACGAGGTCGCCGCGCACGAAAGATGCCCGTTCGGGGGAATAAATACACCCGTTTCGGTTTTTCGGGCGCGTTCGCGCGCGATTCACGCGCGCGCGAACGCGCGTCTCAGCCGCGGGGGCGCGCTCTCGCGATGGGATCTGGCGCGTGGCCGAGTTTTTTGGGGTTTCCGACGCCCCCGCGTCGCGACCACGCGCGATCGCGCGACCGTTCCGCGCGCAGAACCCGCGGACATCGCGCTAATTCTCCCCGATCGATCCTACCCTATCGTCGCAGATCCAACCGCTCCGCTGTACAGCAAGCTCGGGTCCAGGGAAGGGTTCGCGCACTGGACGACGTCGCACCTCCCGCCGAGGAAGAAGCTCGAGGGGAAGGGCGCGAACGGCGTGCGGTTCCCTCCGTACGGCGCGTTCGACGAGCACAAACGAGAGAGCGAGGGCGGGTTCGAGTCGCCGAGGAAGGAGCACCGCCGCGACGGCCCGGGCGCGCGGTTTTCGCGTCTCTTGTCGCGACTCCACGAGCGCGCGGCGGCGGGCGGGGGCGGCGGGGGTCCTAAACCTCCTCAGTCAAAATTCGCGCGCGCGGGCGCGTCGTTCGTCCGCGGCGTCGGCGGCGGCGCCAGCCGCATCGGATGCGCGGCTGGGAACGCGGCGAAGAGAGCGAGGGACGGGATTCGGAACATCATCTCGCCGTTGCAGATGCTGAAGATCGTCACCGTGCTCTTCTTGAACATGACGTGGAGCGTCACGACGGAGACGCTCTCGATTCCGCGCAACGTGTACGTCGTCGGGAAGCTTCTGTGGCCGTCGCTTCTCGCGCGGTTCGCCTCGGAGGTGGAGAGCCCGAAGAAGAAGCGGCGGCGCGAGCGCAGAGAGGCGCGGGAGCGCGCGATGCCGAAGATCAACCTCGAGAGAGCGAAGCAGCGGATCGTCGGGTTGGGGAAGAACAGCAAGCGTCTGAGCGGGTTTCTCGTCGGCGGCGTCCGGAGAAAGATTTTAGAGACCGGGGAGCACATGAACGATCACAGGAGGGTCGACTTCCTCGTGAAGGAGGGCCAGCGCTGCAACGCCGTGTGCGACAGCGAGGGCGCGACGGAGGCGTTTCGCGCCGCCGTCGCGATTCGACCGAACGATCACGAGCTCCTCGTGTCGCTCTCCAAGTGCCTCAGCGATCGCGTGTTCGAAGAGACCGTGTTCCACAACGCGCCGCTCGCGAGGGCGATCTCGAACGAGGCCGCGGACATCTCCAAGCGCGCGATTTCTATCCGGCCGAACCACGCGGAAGCGCACGTCTGCCTCGGCGCCGCGCTCGGGAGGCTGGCGATGTGGTGCGATAACCGCCAAAAGGTTGACCTCTCGCGGTCGATCAAGGAGTGCTGCGAAGAAGCGATTCGCCTGGATGCGTCCAACGATCTCGCGATGCACGTCCTCGCGCGGTTCCATCACCAGATGGCGAACCTAGGGAAGGTTGTCCGCGTGCTCGTGAGGGTCGTCTACGGCGGCGCGCTCGAGCCCGGGACGCTGGAGGAGGCGGAGGCGTTGTTTCGACGCGCGATCGCGATCAAGCCCGAGCGGCTGATTCACCGCGTCGAGCTCGGGAAGCTGTTGCTCGACCTCGGACGTGCGGAGGAGGCGAAAGCGGAGCTCGTCCTCGCCGTGGGTCTCCCGCGCGAGGATATCAACTCCGAGCACGAGCGCAGGGACGCGGTCGGGCTCTTGAAGAAGCACTGGGAGATCGAGGCGACGACGCCGGCGTTTGAGGATCCGCCGCCGACGCCGCCGCCGCGTCGGTGCCAGAAGAGCGGGGAGTTCGCGCGCGACGCGGACGGACACCTCGTGATTCGCTCGCCGGCAAAATCGCTGAGATTCGAGCAGTGAAAGAGGGGGCGTATTATTTTTTCCGCGCGCTCGATCATCACGACGAGCTGCGTGCGCGTAGTAGACCAGAGATGGCTCGCTGTTGTATCCAATATTCGCACTTGAGCACCATTTTTATCTTCGCAACAAACAGACCGTCGTCAGAGCACCAGCGCGCGTCCACGCGACGCGCATCGCGATGCGGCCCCACCGGGCGCTACTCGCCCTCGCTTCGATCGCCGCGGTCGTGGCGGCGTCGTGCCTATCCACCGCGGCCGCGTCCCCGGACCCCTCGTTGACCGACCTCCTCACGGGCGCGGACGAGACGTTCCGCGAGGAAGCGCTCGTGCGTCCGCTGCGCGACGGGCGCGTCGCGTTCGTCGCGTCGTTCGAGCAGACCGCGCCGCTCTCGAAGCTGCGCTTCGTGACGTTCCCGAACGAGATCGCCGCGATCGTGCGCGCGGCGCAGGTCGCGGACATGGAGCTGTCGTTCACGCGGGTGCGTCGCGGATCGTTCGCGCTCGCGCGCTTCCCGCGGGATCCCGTCCACCACCCCTCTGGCGTTCGTCGCTCATCGTCCCCACCACCTCCCTCGTCGCGCACACAGGGCCGGTGGGACTACCGCCGGTGGGGCCGCCCTCCCGTGGGCGCGAAGCCGATCGGCGCGGAGCTCATCGCGTCGTTCTTCGGCGACGACGACCCCGCGGAGCTCCGCGGGAGATGGGAAAACGTCACGACGATGTTAGGCGGCGTGTTTTGCGCGTCGCTGTCGCGGATGCAAGAGGCCGCGGAAGCGAAAACGGCACCGAAACTGGCGTTTCACCAATGGGACGGCGGTCCGGACGCGACCGCCAGCGCGCGCCCGATCACGCACGCGTCGTTGCCCGCGGAGGCGGTGTGCACGGAGAACTTATCCCCGTGGTTGAAGCTGTTGCCGTGCCGCGACGATGCGGGCGTCGCGGCGACGCTTCGGTCGCGCGCGGCGCTCTTCGGGTCCGGCTACGTCTCCTTCTCTGTCCGCGCGAGGGTCGTCGCGCGCGTCTCGACGAGGATATCGCCGGGAGAGTGGGGGATAGAGCTCACGCAGCGCCTCACGACCGTGCTCGAGCCGGGGTGGACGGAGGGGCCCGACGCGAGGGGCCCGGGCTGGACGCTGAGCGAGCTAACGCGCGTCGGCGAGACGCTCGATCGCCCGGGCCTCCCACCCGCGTGCGCCGCCGCGAATAGCAGCTCTTTGCACGTGGAGACGATATCGGACGCGGGCGCGCACGCCGCGGAGGCGCACGTCGTCGACACGAACGAGAACGCGCGCGGTGGTGGTGGTGGTGATGGGGGGGACTTCGCGACGCCGGCGATCTCCGCGGCTCGATCCGGATCCGGCGACGGCGCGCCGACGACGAAGTCATTCGACCTCGCGCGCGTCCGCGACGGGACGCGGTACGACGTGACCGTGCGCGCGATGGACGCGCCGAGCCTTCCGGGGGGCGACGCCTGGAGAGAGACGATGCGCGCGGCGAACACGCCGGAGTTGTACGCGGAGAGGATCATCACCGGGAGCGGGTACCACCGCGGAGGGATGACCGTCGAGCTCAGACGGCCTTCTCGTCGCGCGGCGGCGGGCGCGACGGCGACGCGAGCGAGAGTGCTTCAGGTGCTTCCGTGGTACGTCCGCGCGTTCGTGCACACGCTCGTCGTGGAGATCGACGGCGTGCCCGTCCCGCTGCCGAGCGGACGAAGACGAAGGGACGACGACGAGGACGACGACGCGCGCGGCGTCGTGGAGGGGCTGCGGTGGGTCCCCGCGATCGACCGCGCGCGACCGTCGTCGACGGAGCTTCAACTTTTGATCCCTTCAAACGCGACCGTCGCGCGCGTGAGCATCGGTTTCGAGAAGGCGTTTCTTCACACGGATGAGTTCCCCCCGGACGCGAACAGAGGGTTCGACATCCCCGCGGCGGTGATCACGTTGCCGCCGCCGAGGACGCGAACGCGGGTCCGCGGGAGCGACGGCGGCGACGGCGGCGACGGCGGCGAGCGGTCGCCGCTGCTCGACGCCGTCGCGCGGCGCGGGGAATGGAACGCCGCGGAGGTGATGTACACGGACGGGTCGTTGCTTCCGTGGCCTACGCCTGACTTCTCCATGCCGTTTAACATCATCACGATGACGTCCACGGTCATGGCGCTGTTATCCGGTCTGATGATGAGGGAGTTGACCGCGCGGCACGGGTGGAGGACGGGCGAACGCGCGAAGAACGCGCGGCGGGCGCGAAGAGAACGCGAGGCGAAAAAAATGGCGAAGAGGGCGGCGCTCTTGAGACGATTGAGAGCGTGCGCGATATCGTGATCGATCGCGACGCGACGTACGTACTGTAGGTCACGAGATACGTTACAGCATAGATAATTTGATAATAGCAAGGTAGGTTAGACGGACTTCATTTTTTGAGGCGAGCTCACGGGGGACACCGCGCCGCCCGGACGCGGCGGCGGCACGCGATCGATCGGCTTCGGCGGGTTCGCCGCGTGCGCGTACGTGCTCCACGCGACGAGAACCAAACCGACGAGGTGCTGCACCTCCAGCGCGCCCACGGCTGCGCTCTGCACGATCCCGGTGAGAACTAACCCGCCGACGATGGCGAACCCTTTCGCGACGCCGCCGAGGTGCTTCGTGACTTGCCCGACGAAGATTCCCCCGAACGCGGAGGTGATCACCGGCACCCACGTGGCGCGCGTCCAGTTCGCGAATAAGACGTCAAAGTCCGCGACGCTCGTGATCCCCGCGGAGGAGATCAGGAACGGAATCGCCGCGAGCGCCATCTCGATCGTCATCGCGTTCGATGACCGACGGTGCGCTTGTAACGAGTACTGCGTCGCCGCGGACGCCACGCCAGACGTCGCGGACGCGGTGAGAACCGCGGCGACGCCAACCTTGAAGTTTGCCGCCCGCGCGGAAGCGGCCGCGGCGGCCGCGGCGGCCGCCGCCGCGCACTTCTTCTTCCCGAGCGTGCAGATCCCCCGCGAGACGCCGGTCTCGACGCCGGTCTCGTCCATCGAGAGCATCACCCCGGCGAGGAGTAAGCCCCCGAGCGCGACGACTTGCGTGAAGCTCTGGCGGACGCCGAAGAACAAGTACACGCACAACGCCGTGGACACGAGCTTAGTTTGGTTCAGGCAGTTGAACGTCACCGAGTCCATGGACCCGTACGCGGTCTGCAGCAGGAAGTTTTGGCCCGCGTACACGACCGCGGGGACGACGGACAGGAGCCCGACCTTCGGGGTCCAGTTTTTAAAGTTCGCCTTCAAGCTCCCTTCGCCGATCATGATGACCAACGCGATCACGATCTTGACGCACTCGCACGCGAAAACGAGGGAAACTTTGTTCACGTTCTCCGGGATGAAGCTCTTGATGAGGAACGGCTGCGCGGCGTACTGCAGCGCGAGGAGGACGCAGAAGAACACCCCGACTTGCGGGTTCACCGAGGAGAATCCTTTCACGACGCCGCCCTCCGCGGCGAGCTCGGACGGCGCGGGGCCGTACCGCGCAACCTTCATCGCGACCTCGTCGAAAGACACGGACAACTCCGTGGCCATGAACGCGATCGCGTCGAGGAACGTGCCGTCCTCCCACTTGAGGAGTTTCCGCGCTTTCCTAAACTTCGGGCCTTGTGCTTTGACGAACATCAGATCCGCCGCGGGGGCGTCTACGGCGGTCGTGAGGAGGCCGCACTCGGCGACTAACAAAGCCCACTGCTCCGCCGTCATCCCCTCCTGCGGCGTCCCCGTGATCCCGCCCTTCGCGTCCGCGAACGAGTCGAACGTGTCTTTCAATTCCTTCGCGCGTTGCGTCGTCGCGAACCCGTCCGGGACGGGCATCACCGGCTTCAAAATCTTCACCCGCGCTTTGATCTCTCCGGTCCTCGAAACCAGCTGCTTGAACTCGTCGAAGCTCAAATCCCCGTTCCCGTCCGTGTCGAACTCCTCGAACAAGTTCCTCGCAGTCTGGACGTCGATCCGCGCCATCGCGCCCATGTCCACGAGCGCGGCGCCGGTCTCGACGAGGTCTAAGGTCCCGTTTGAATTCATGTCGTATCGCTCGAACATCTCCCGCATGCGCCTCTCGTCGAACTCGTCTTTTAAACCCTTGCGCTCGCTCTGCACCGCAGCCTCGGACTTGAGTTTGGACTTCTTCGGTCGCAACGTCGGCGACCCGATCGGCGCGAAGTCCGCGACGCGCGCGGCGACGAGACCGAACGACACGCGGTGCTCCGTCGCGACGAGCGCGAGCGCCTTTAAGAACGTGCCGTCGTCCCACGACAGCGTCCTCTTCCGCTTCTTCGCGTGCGCGCACGCGGTCGCGTAGATGATGTCCGCGGTCGTCGCGTCCACGGCGTCCGTGAGGAGGTTGCACTCCTTCAGCAGTTTCACCCAGTCCTGCGACCCGAGCTCGTCCTGATGCACGTGGGACCCGCCACAGAATCCGAGGAACGCGGACTTCACGTCCAGGGAGCCGTCCCACTTCTGGTACCCGAACGGCACGTCCACCACCGGGTTATCGCGCTTGACCTTTCGCATCTTCTCCATCTTCGCGACGAGGATCTTGAACTCTTCCTCGTCCATCACGCCGTCGCCGTTCGTGTCGAACTTGTCGAAGATGTCCGCCGCGGCGCTGGGGGGCACCTTCTTCAGCGCGCCGAGATCCGCGAGCGCGAATTGCACCTCGGTGCGATCGAGCGCTCCGCTCTTGTCGACGTCGTAGCGCTGGAACATCTCCCCTGGGGTCTCGGGCATGCTGAAGATGCCCATGGTGGCGCGCGCGCGCGGGGGCGGGGGTCGAGCCGCGTCTTGTTGAATGGTATCAGTGGTTCCACTATTCTGTGAATTCGGTTTGGGCGCAACACTAACGTCCGACTTTTTTTCACCCATATCTCGGTTTCAAGTCGTGACCGCGATACCGATGAAAATCGACCCCTGCCCTGCGCGTCGCGACTCAAGCCGCGTTGATCTCTCCCCCGAGGTCTTTCTTTTCCAAGGCGTGACCATCGAACGCGTTCGCGCGCTCGGCTCGTCACACCGAGGCGCGTCTCCACACGCACGCGGACGGACGTCTCATCGCGTCTGAAGGAACGCGCGTCCGGTCTTCCCGCGTCGTCGATCGGGTGAGCACGCGCCCGCGCTCTCGACCTTCACGCCGAGCTCGCGGTCTGAAAACAGAAGCGCGCGCGCGAGCGGCCAACGTATCGTCGTCGCGCGAGCGAGCGAGCATGGCGTCGGCTTCCTCCGCGCTTCCGCGCCGCATAATCAAGGTGAGCGCTCGGTCAGGCCTCAGAAGACGCGACAATCGCGTTTTCAGACGCGCGCGCGACGCGAGCGCGCGCGATCTCTCCCCCCACCCCCCGACCCCCCCGCGCCGGAAAAGAGCCTCGCCTCGTTCGCCTCCCGAACGCGTCTCGGCGCGGGATATTATCGCGACGGCGATCGATCCATCCGATCCGATCCGTCCCTCGACGCGCGCGCTGACCTTCACCTCCCCTCCCCCCGTCCACCCCCGCGGCCGACCGAACGCGCCTCACCGCGAACGACAGGAGACCCAACGCCTCCTGAGCGAGCCCGCGCCCGGGATCAGCGCGCAGCCGCAGGAGGACAACCTGAGGCACTTCAGCGTCATGATCCGCGGCCCGCGAGACTCCCCGTACGAGGGCGGCGTCTTCGAGCTCGAGCTGTTCCTCCCGGAGGAGTACCCGATGGCGGCGCCGAAGGTGCGGTTCCTGACGAAGATCTACCACCCGAACATAGACAACCTGGGGCGGATCTGTCTGGACATCCTGAAGGATAAGTGGTCGCCCGCGTTGCAGATACGAACGGTGTTGTTGTCCATTCAAGCGCTGCTGAGCGCGCCAAACCCGGACGACCCGCTCTCGGAGAAGGTCGCGAACGCGTGGAAGGTGGACGAGGTCACCGCGCTGAAGACGGCGAAGGAGTGGACGCAGAAGTTTGCGATGAAGGGGAACTGACTGATGATGAGATGAGGGGCATAGACGCATAGCACACGCAACCCGACGATCTATAACTATCGCGATGACGACATAAAAATCGGTTCTCGTTTTCGCTCGACGTCACGCCGCCTCCTCGGCGTCGTCCGCGGCTCGCATCTCGGCTATGATCCGCGCCTTTTCCTGCGCCCTTCGCATCTTATCCAGGACGACGCTCTCGTAGTCCTTGTTCGCCGTCTGTCCGTGACTCCCGGCGACCGCGTCGAACGAACCGAACGGCGCGGGGGCGCCGCCGCCGAAGCTCGCCTTCTTCGCGCCGCCGCCCGGGAACAACGCGCCGCCGGCGACGCCCGCGCTCGCGTTAAACGCGACGCCCCCGCCCCCACTGAACGACGGCGGCGGCGCAGGCGGCGGTCTCGGCTTCTCCGCCGCCGCCGCCGCCGTCGTCTTCGCCGTCGCCGCCGCGTCTACGTCTACGTCCTCGCCAGCCGGGGGTATCGCGGCGCGGACCGCGAGCAACGGGTTCGAAGGGTCGCCGCACGCCGCGCTCGCCGCGCGCTTCGCGCCCTCTCGCGCGGAAAAAACCACGAGCGCGCTGCCCTTCTTCTTCTTCCCGTCTCGTATGACGACGTCCTCGACGTCCCCGAACGCGCTGAAGATGCTCCTCAGCTTCGCGACCGGGTACTCGACGCCGCCGCCGGCGTCTTTCCTCCACACGACTTTCAGCGCGCGGTACAAGTGCTCCGGCACCGCGTGTGTCGCGCCGTTCGCGTTCGCGCCGTCGCCGGCGTCCTGGGTGGGTCCCGCGACGCTGCTCTCTCTGTCGTACGCCTTCTTCCTCGTCGCGAAGTCCCGTCGCAACCGCGCGAGCTCGGCTTGGAGCTTCTCTTTCGCCTCCTCCTCCTCGGTCTTCCCTCGCTCCGCCACGCGTTCGCGTCGCGCCAGCTCCTCGCGCATTTTCCTCCGCTTCGCATCCTGCGCGTCGTCGCGATCTCGCCTCGCGGCTTTCACTTTCGCCAAGTTCTCGAGCGCTTTCCTAGCCTCGGGATCTAACAAGATGTCGTACGCCTTCTGAAGCGCGTCGAACTCCCTCTGCGCGCGCTCGCGCTCGTGACTCGGTCGCTTGTCGGGATGCACGCTCAGCGCTCGCTTCCTGTACGCTCTCTTGATCTCCGCGGTCGCGAGATCTGGCCTGGGGTCGAGGCCCAGGAGCTTGTACGGGTCGTCCGCGCTGTGGTCCGTCATCGCGAGCGGGGTCTCGCGACCGTGGACGCGGACGCGACGCGACGCGGGGGGTTCGACGCCGACCGACCCTCCTCGCGGCGCCGCCGCGGTCCTCGGCGCCGCGCGAACTGCGCGAGAAGAATCGAAGGCGGTTCTCTCGGTGCCGAGAAGAGGCACGAGTACGTGTACGTGTACGCCGTGCCTGACTGCGCGTCATACGATCTCGCCGACCGAATCTTTGGCGAGCGATGAGGTGGCACGTGGCGCTTCTTCTCGCGTCGTCGTTTCACGAGCCCGCGCCCGCGCGCGTCTCGCCGCACTCCGCACCGCGCGTACTCGTCCCACGCCCACGCGACTCACGATGTCGGCGATCGCCTCGACCGTCGCGCTCGGCGCCTCCGCGCGCCGCGCGGCCGCGCCCGCGAAGCGCGGAGATCTCGCGGGCAAGCGCGCGGCCACCATCGGCGATAGGCTCGCCAAGGCGACCGAGGGCATTCCCAAGCCGAACCTCCCTTCCCTGCCCAAGGTGAACCTCCCGTCCGCGCCGAAGATGCCGTCCATCGGCGGCGGCAAAGAAGCGTCCGAAGGGCCGGGGTACACCCCCGCGCGCGACGGCGATACGCTGTACGTCGGTCAGGGCAAGTACATCAAAGACGATAAAGCCGGGATCGTGTCCAAGACGGGGAGGGACTCGCTGTACGTCGGCGGGTTCGCCGGAGGCGAGGAAGGCCTCCAGAATTACCGCGACGTGCTGAAGGAAGACCCGGGCGCGATCGCGGTCGCGAAGAAGTCCGGGAAGAAGCCGCGAAGGGAATCCAAAGAGGTGGACCTCTCGAAAGACTTTGGCGCGTGCGCGGGCGGGTTCCCCGGCGGCGAGGTCGGCCTGAAAGCGTTCAACGCCACCGGCGTCGTCGCGACGCGGTCGGCCCCGCCCACCATCGGGTGGGGCCCGCCCGTGCTCCTCCTCCTCGCCATCGGCGGGACGGGGTACTACCTCAACGGCGGCGATATGAGCGTCGAGGGCGTCCAATCCTCGCTCAGCGTCGAGTCGCTCGACGCGCGGCTCAGCGCGGCGTCGTCCCTCGCGTCCGGGGCGAAGGGCACGCTCGACGCGAACCTCGCGCCGGAGCAGGAGGCTGTCCTCGGGGAGGTTGTCCTCGGCGGGCTCGGCGTGATCGTCGCCCTCTCGCTGGTGAAGAGCGCGGCGAAGAAGGCGGCGGAGAGCGCGGGGGACGTCGCGAAGGTCGCCTTGCTCGGCGCCGCGACCGCGGGCGTCGCGGGGAAGATCTTGAACATTTGGTGATGTGATGGAGGACTGTGTGCGCGCGTACTGTAGACGAACGACGATGAGAATACTCACCTTTATCCAACCGACGAGACGAAGGACGCTCGGTCGCGCTCGCGCGCGCCGCGGCGCCCCAGCGACTTTTCGGCAATCGTACCGCGAGCGATCAAGCCATGTTTCAAAATTCCGGTTGTAGCTTTGAAAGCAGCCCTTTGAAACCTCGGGTCCTGCTTTCGGAGTTCCCGATGAAATTGTCGCCGCTCGACACGACGTTCGTCCTCCGCTCGCGCTCTCGTCCTGTCAGTCTCGCGGCGCGAACGGCGGCACGGCGGCGCGCGCGGGAAGGAAGGAGAGGGCGAGAGTCGCGGTTCTTCCTTCGAGCGCGATGCCTCCTAAGAAGAAGCAGTCGCACATAAACCGCATGGCGGCGCAGGTGCGCTGCCGCGTCGCGTCTCCCTCCTCGACGCCGCCACGCGACGCTCCGCCGACATTCGTCGCGTTCGTCGTAGTCCGCGCCCCGTCCCCGTCCCCGCCCCTCTCCATCCGCATCCTCTGACGCCCTTCCTCTCCGCCCGCCGACGCCAGATGCAACGCCGCAAAGACGGGGACATGACCCACGGCGTCCGCGAGGCTGCGAAGTTCACGAACGACGCGGACGGCCAGATCGACGCGAGGCAAGGGATGGCGACGACGGTCTTCACCGTGGAGTCGCTCGGCCTGAAGTCCACGCACGGACACTCCAACGCGAAGCGACGAGGCAAGGGCAAGGGCGGGACGTACAAGCGCGCGGCGACGACCGTGCTCGCGGGCGAGGCGACGTACGACGTCGAGCGACGCGTGCGCGACGCGCGACGCGCGATCGGCGTCCCCCCCGCGGCGCTCTCGCCGCTCTCGCCGGCGACCTTCGACCTGACGCGCGCCGCCGTGCGCCTGATGCCTAATCGCCCGAAGTGGGACTACGAGCTCAAGCGCGGGCGCCTGCACTCGCGCGAGAGGAAAGCGTTCGTTCGATGGATCGCGAGCGTGAAGCAGTCGCTCATCGACAGCGGCGCCGGGCACGCGCCGGCGTTTGAGCAAAACATCGAGGTCTGGCGCCAGCTGTGGCGCGTCCTCGAACGCGCCGACGTCGCCGTCCTCGTCGTGGACGCGCGGCACCCGATGCTGCACATCCCTCCCGCGCTGTACGCGCACGTCGCGCGGCGGCTGCGGAAGCCGCTCGTGCTCGTGTTGAACAAAGTAGACGCGGTCCCGCGTCGCGCCGCGGAGCGATGGGCCGCGCACCTCCTCGCGGCGCTCCCGGGCGTGGACGACGTGATCGGGTTCACGTCCAAGGACGGCGGCGGCGGCGCGGGCGGGCAGCGGCCAGTGAAGAGGAGGATCGGCGTTCCCGCGTTGGGGGCGAGGGGGGCTGGGGCGGAGGCCGTGACCGCGAGGGAGAGAGTCGCGCGCGCGATGGAGATTGAACGAGGGGGGCTCGCGTTCGCGGGGGGGTCGGATTCCGCCGAGTCGGGTTCCGAGTCGGAGGAGGATTGGGGCGCGCGCGCGTCCGCGTCGGGGTCTGAGGGGGAGGAGAGCGACGACGAAGCCGTTTCTGGGGGATTGTTTCGGTTGAGAATCGGCCACGCCGCGCTGCTGAAGGCGTGCAGAGAGCTCGCGGCGAACGGGAAACGGAACGGCGCGGACGCGAGAACCGCGGCGGAGGAAGCCGCCGCCGCCGCCGCGGAGGAAGCCGCGGAGGAGCTCGAGGCGAAAGCGTCCGTCGTCAAGAACGACGACGAGGACGACGACGAGGACGACGAAGCCACCGCCGCGGCGCTTCAAGCGGAGGCGGAGGAGGCTGCGAAAGCGAAAGAGAACCGCGTCATGATCGGCCTCGTCGGGCATCCGAACGTCGGGAAGTCGTCCATGGTGAATTACATCCTCGGAAGGAAAGCGGTGAGCGTGAAGGCGACGCCGGGGCACACGAAGACGTTGCAGACGCTCATTCTGGACGACAAGACGTGCCTGTGCGACTCCCCAGGTTTAGTCTTTCCGCGCCTGGACGTCGGCCTCGCGGAACAAATCGTCGGCGGGTTAGTACCGCTGCCGATCGTTCGCGAGCCGTACAGCGCGATTCGGTGGCTCGCGGAGCTCCGAAACGCTGGCGAGGCGCGGTGGACCGCGACGGCGAACGACGGGCGCGCATCACGCCAGGACAACCTCATGGCGAGCGCGTTAGCGATGCCGCTGCACAAGGCGCTGAAAATCCCCGCGATGACGGAGTACGACCCGGAAGTGCTCGAGCTCGTCGGGCACGAGGACTTGTTCGACGCCGCGTTGCCGTGGTCGCCGATGTCGCTGTGTCACCAGTACGGGAAACTGAGAGGGTTTAGCCGCGGTGGGGCGCCGGACGAAGCCGCGGCGGGGCACGCGATTTTGTCGCTCGTGTTAGACGGGCGGCTGCCGTACGCGACGCCGCCGCCGGAGGGCGAGCCCGTGATCGGCGTGCACATCGGGGCTGACGGCCTGCC
>MDSW01064251.1_pt1 | contig 51102 bp, 49 predicted proteins | sample 811171 | NCBI WGS metagenome assembly MDSW01 (sample SAMN05326641, study PRJNA326480) | marine metagenome | isolation source: seawater | place: Atlantic Ocean: North West | collected 2012
CCTACTCTTCCAAGTCTTAAGACTAAGTACCATCGGCGCAGAAAGGCTTGACTTCCGAGTTCGGAATGGGATCGGGTATTACCCTTTCGCAAAAACCACCAGGCACATCTTTATAGTTAATTAAAAAATTGATATCAAGTTTTAATTTAAAAAAATCTATAAATAATAATAGATTTTATTGCAGAAAAAGCATCTATAAAACCTATTTTCTTACCCATTTCCTTTGTTCTAGATTTATACTTTATTGGTAATTCTTTTATATTTAAATTTAGCAATGAAATTTTTGTATTTATTTCAGGGCAAAAACTGAAACCTTTTTCTTTTAAATTAATTTTCTTAAAAAGATTTGAGTCAAATCCTTTATAACAAGTGTGTGAGTCAGTTAATTTTTGATTATTTATTAAATTTGAAAAAGAAGTTAAAAAATAATTTCCAATTATCCTTATTATGCTTTTTCCAAAAGATTTATAAATATTTTTAAAATTTTTTTTTAAAAATCTAGAACCATATATTACTTTCGTTTTCTGGTTTTTTTTATAATATTTAAATATTTTTATAAAATCTCTTGGGTTGTATTCCAAATCTGCATCCTGAATTATAACAAAACTATCTCTCTTTATATATTTTTTAGCTTTATTTATAGCATATCCTTTTCCATTATTTTTTTTAAGATTTATGAATTTATAAATTTTTGATCTTAAATTTTTTTCAATTATTTCTTTGGTTCCATCTGTTGAACCATCATCAATTACTATAATTTTGATATTATATTTTAATTTAGCTATTCTAGTGATTATTTTTTTTATAGTTCTAAATTCATTAAAACATGGTACTAAAACATATAATTTCATATGGAATATTTAATTATAATTCTTTTAAATTCATTATCATGCATTTTATTAATTTCAAATGGACTTGTATTTAAAAAAATATTAAAATTTGAAAATATTTACGAAAATATTATTGAATCAGGCCTTTACGGTATTATTTTGATCTCATTAATTAGTTTATTTGTAAATTTTTTTGTTAAAATTTCTTCGACTGTAAGTTTACTAATATTATTTCTTCCAACATTTTTTATTTATAAAGATATTTATTTTTTAAGAAAAAGGATTTTTAATTTATCGATAATTTTAGGAATTATAAGTTCGCTTATAATGTTTCTTGATAATACGAATAGGCCAGATGCCGGACTATACCATTTACCTTATATAAATATCATTAATGACTCAAAAATCATTTTAGGATCAGCAAATTTAGAGTTTAGATTTGGGCACTCTTCAATACTTCAATATTTATCATCAGCTTTTAATAATATTATATTTACAAACAAGGGGATTTTAATACCACTAGCAAATATTTTTGCTTTTGTATCATTTTATTTATTATATTTAATAAAAAAAAATAAAAATGTTTTAGGAATAATTTTTTTTATTTTTATTTTTAACATTTTTTATTCAATGAACAGATACAGTGGTTTTGGAAATGATGATCCTGGTCATATGTTTTTATATTTATCTGTATGCAGCTATATATTAAGTTTCTTTGATAATAATAAAGATATAAAAAAAAATGTCATTTTTTTTTCAACTTATGCTTTTTTAATTAAACCTTTCTTAATAATGGTATTTTTATTACCCGCATTTTTATTATTTAGTAAGAAAATAAAATTATTTTCAAAAGAAAATTTTTTTTGTTTTATAATAATATCCATATGGTTTTTAAAAAATATATTTGTTAGCTCATGCATTTTATATCCAGAACCTAAACTTTGTTTCAAAACACTTTCTTGGTCAACATTTAATTCTTCTGTAGCAGACCCTCAGAGAGTAAAAAAAACAAGTGAAGCTTGGGCAAAAGATTGGCCTAATAAAAAAATTGATATTGATAAATCTGAATATATTAAAAAACTAAACTGGGTAAGTACTTGGAAAGATAATCATTTTAAAATTTTTATAATAGAAATTCTCCCACAAATAATTTTAGTTATTTCAATAATACTGTTTAAACCAAACTCTCATTCTTTTCATAAATTTAGTAATACTTTAGCATTGCAAATTTTTTTTATAGGACTTATCTCAGCAACTTTGTGGTTTCTTAAATTCCCAATATACAGATATGGACAAGGGTATATAATAACATTTATAAATTCATTTTTTTTATTATCTTTATATAAGCCTTTAAAAATCCTACCATTAACTGAAAAATTATTTAAAAAAATATTAATATCAATTTTTATAATTATTTCCTTTGGAATTTTATTTAAAAATTTAGAAAGAATTTACAGAAATTATCAAAATATTTATTTGGATTACCCATGGCCAAAAATGAATTCTTATACAATAGATAATAAAATTAACACTAATAAAGCGATATATTCTAAATCTGGTAATTTTCTTTATTATAAACCTTACCCATATTCTCTTTGTATGTTTTCTAAATCTCCTTGTACATCAAATGCAAATGTAGGTGAAATTAAAAAGAAAAATAAACTTGGCTATACAATTTACTATTATAAATAATTCTAAAAATTTTTTGTAAATTTAAAATTTGCAACAACTAAAATGTAAATAATTATACTTACTGAATTTACAATTAACAAATTAAAATTTAAAAAATTATATAATAAAATTGGTGTAAAAATTTGAAGTTGAATTATAATAAAACTTATCTTTGTATTAAATTTTTTTAAATACAAATGATGTAAGTGATTTTGATCAGGAAGAAAAGGGTTTTTACCATTTATAATTCTTACTATAAACAATCTAAGCAAATCTAATCCAGGTATTAACATTAACAAAAAAATTTCTTCACAAGGTAAGTTTAAATTTAAATTATAAGTTTTTATAATTAAAAATGATATTAACCCTGCAAGAATATTTGTACCTGAGTCTCCTAAAAAATTTCTTTTTTTATAATTAAAATAAATATTGAAAAAAAATACAGGAAATAGAAACAATAAAAAATAAAAATCAAATTTTAATAACAAATATATCAAAATTAATAAAACATATGTTGAAACTTGTAGGTCAATTCCATCAAACATATTTAAAGCATTTAAAAAAATTAAAATTGATAAAATTGTAAAAGGAATAGCAAATTTAGATAAATAAATTCTATAATCGAAAGTTTCAAAAGATAAATGTTCTATAATTATGTTTTCATTTAATAAAACAAAGATAAATACAGAAAAAGTTGAGACAAATAGCTTTGTAAATGGTTTTAAATTATATCTATCATCATATAAACCAATCAAAAATAAAGAAGTAATTAAAAATATAAAAGAAAATAACTCCCTATTTCCTGAAAAAAATAAAATTTTTTCTTCAGGAAATTTAAAAATCAATACAAGTATAAATAATATAATATTTGCAAATAAAAAAATTCCTCCTGTTACAGGAATTTTTTTTAAATGAATTTTTCTCTCAAAATCAGGTCTATCATATAGATTTAGTTTTTCACAAATTTGATTATTAAATTTAAAAATTAACAAGTTAAAAAAAATAATTGTAAAAAAGATAATATATAAGGTCATTAATTATTCTGTTTTGTAACTATACATCCCCAATAAAAAACCAAGTGGAAAGCTGTATAAAATTGATACCCAATTATTAAAAAAATTACCACTTGGCAAAAGAGGTAAAAAATTAACAAGAAAACATGATATCAAAATTAACTTACATAGACTATTCTTTTCATCATAACTAAATAAGTTTTTAAAAAATAAATAAATAAAAATAAAGTATATAATTGTAAAAACAGTAAAACCAACGATTCCTGTTTCAGCTAATAATTGTAAGAAGTAATTATGAGGATGAGTCGAACAGCTATATTCATTTAAATAATATTTATCTTCAAAGCATTTAAATCTATAATTTTTAGGACCTATTCCTAATAATTTGTAATCCTTAAAAATTGATACCGCTGCTATGTAATGATTAAAATGCATTACTGAAGGAAAATAATAAACTTTTCTATCAAATATTTCAAAAATTGGATCACAATTTGGAGTGTAATTGCTCCAATATTTACCTAATTTTTTATATTCGATATTATCTTTTGTATTATTACAAACAGTAAAATTATATGAAGTAAAAGAACCCTCAATTGTAGAAAAGCTTGATCTAGCATTAATTAAATTTGAACCTAAAACTGATGAAATAAAAAAAATAACAACTATTATAGTTAAATAAAATTTTTTAAAGCTATTTCTAAATATTAATAAACTAAATAAAAAATAATAAATATTAAGAATAAAAAAACTTGTTCTTTCTCCAGTTATAAACGATGTAAAATATAAATGTAATAAAAAATAAATTATTAAAAGTTTATTTATTTTAATTTTTAAAAATAAATATAAAAAAACTAAAATTGGAAATAATTTTGCTAAATATGTTCCTAAAACCAACTCTCCAAAAAACAAACTACTTATCCTATCAGGTGGATCAACTACATAACCAAAAATATTTTGTTTGAAAAAAAATTGATAAGTAGAGTCAAAAAAAAGTATTAGATAACAAATTACAAATAAATAAAATAATTTTTTTATAAAGTCTTCTTTAAAATAAATAAAAATCAAACTTACAGCTAAAGAAAAAAAGACAAAACGTATATGAAGCATTGAACTCTTAAGAGATAATAAAATATTTAAAGATAACAAAGATGAAATCACTGCAAAAAAAATAAAAATAAACGATAAAAGAACTACCTTGTTTTCAAATAATTTATTATTTCCTCTAATTAAAAAAAATAAAATAGAGAGCAAAACAATAGAAAAATCAGCTAAAAATCTACTAAAAATTATAGTGATAGGTAATGATAAAATTAAGTATGACCCAATATCGTAATATAACTTCTTATCGTTTTTTATCAAATTCATAGTTTGATAAAATAATGTTTAATATTTTCTTTGAAACATTTAGGTCGTGATAACCGCTAACATCATTTGATATATTTTGGTTTTTTGTAGCAAATTCTATACCATTAATTATATCCGATGAATTATTCATTGTAACGATTGATGAACCGGATTCTATTGTTTCAGGTCTTTCTGTTTTTTCTCTTAGAATAAGATTGGGTATTTTAAATATTGCACATTCCTCTTGAACTGTGCCACTATCAGTCAATGTACAAAAAGAATTCATCTCTAATTTTATAAAATTGAAGAAATCAAGTGGTTTGATTATATTGATATTTTTACCTGTTTTAATTCTAAATTTTTTTAGATTTTTAACTGTTCTGGGATGCGCTGGCCATATAATTTTATACTTAAATTTTTTATTAATATTATTAAGCGTAGATACTATTAGTTTTAATCTATTTTTATTATCTACATTTTCTTCTCTGTGAAGAGTAACCAAAAAATATTTTTTTTCGTTTAATTTTAACAATTTTAAGATTTTAGATGCTTCAATATTATTATAAAACTTATTTACAACTTCATAAATAGGATTGCCAGTAACCAAAACTCGGTTTCTATGTATTCCTTCATTAACTAAATTTTCACAACTTCTATTTGTATAAGGTAATAAAATATCGCTACAATTATCGATTATCCTTCTATTTATTTCTTCTGGTACTACATCATCATACTGTCTGTTTCCAGCTTCCATATGAAATACAGGTACACCTAATCTCTTTGCAACTATTGCTCCTAAGCTTGAATTAGTATCGCCGAGCACAAGAAATCTATCTGGTTTTTCTTTTAATATTATATTATGTAATTTTTTTATTATAATTGAAATTTGATTAGCAAAACTTCCTTTGGCATTTAAAAAATAATTTGGCTTTCTTAATTTAAAGTTTGAAAAAAAAACTTTATCAAGATTATAATCATAATTTTGCCCAGTGTGGACAATTTTATGATTAGTATATTTATCTAAAAGTGGAATTATAACTGAAAGTCTTATAATTTCTGGTCTTGTGCCCAATATTGTTAATACTCTTTTTTTCATAAAGTTGATACAATTTCCTTAATAGTAAGTTTTTTTTTGTATTTCGTTTTTTTCCAAATCTCATCATTAACAAGTTTGTGAGAAGTTTCCAAGCTTCTATTTATTTTGATATCAGTTTTTTTTTTAATTATATTTAATCTTTTAAATCTGTAATGATTTTTTAAATAATTCATTAATTCAAATTTATTTACTTTATTCTTGGGAACTAGATGTAAATTATTTGGTATATTAATTTTTTTGTCAATAATTGTAAATAATACTTCAGCAAATACACTAGTTGTAACTCCATTCCATAAATGATTTGTAAAGCCAAAAATTTTTTCTTTTTTTTTATTTGACAAAAACCATTCAACTAAAGAATTCTTTGTATTTATTTCTTTTCCTATAATAGAAACTCTTATATTAAAAAAATTTTTTTTGTTTACTTCACCCAAACTTTTTGTTTTTCCATAAACATCTAAAGCGTCATGTTTTGACATTTCAACATAATTTCCTTTTTCGCCACTATAGACACAGTCCGTAGCGATTTGATAAATTTTATTTTTTTTTAATTTAATTATTTTAGATAATTGTATTGGAAATAAACTATTTACCTTTATTGCTGCATTAACTTGATTTAATTCGTTATCATTAATAAAAGGTTTAATTTTTCCAATACAATTTATAATTATATCTCTATAAGAAATTTTTTTAAATAAATTATCTATTTTGTCTTTTTCTACATCAAAATAAAAAAATTGGATTTTTTTATTTAAATTTAATTTTTTAACTAAACTTTTTTTACTTTTTATATTTCTTACTTGGCATTTAATATTATATTTATAATTTTTAAATTGATTTAATACTTGCCAGCCAAGCATTCCGTGAGCGCCCAGAATAATTATATTTGGCTTCATCTATTTTCTATTTTCCAAGGATTCCAATAATTTGCGTCATATCTAATATCATCTTTAAGACTTTCTTTTAGTGTTGAAGTAGAAAATATTAAAAGTTCAGAATTTGCTTCTAGGGACATTGAGCCATTCGCATATCCTTTTGGTATATGTATAAAATTACTATCACTCTTATTCAAAAAAAAATTAAATACTTTATTTTTTTTACTTGGGTTTTTTGTGCCGTCGATTTTTACTGCTGAAATTTGAAATGTTCCTTTTATACATCCTATATATTTTTCTTCTTTTAAATGGCCATGCCATGCTCTAATAAAATTTTTTCTATAATTATGAACAATATAAAATCTTTTAATATTTTTAAAGTTAAGCTTATTACTAAATCTTAAAGAGCCTCTGTTATCATAAATTCTATTTCCATTAATTAATTTTGGTTTCATTTTTAAATTTTTTCTTTAAATATTTCTAAATATTTTTGGTTTGTATACCTTGGATCATTAAAATTTTTAATTCTTTTTTCCATTAAAAGCTTTTTTAATTCCAAGATACCATATTTCAAATTGTATATTGCTTTAAAAGAAAGCTCTTTCTTTGCTTTATTATTTTTAACCTTATAATTTCTCGCATCTTGAAACTTAATTTTTGTTTTAATAATTTTTGTCTTCTTAAAATATTTCTGAATTTCTTTGGCAATATCTATAATTCTCATATTTTTATATGATAAATTATATATGCCTTTTTTTTTTGATCTTATTGCAACCTCGATAGCTCTAGCAACATCTTTAACATGCAATAAAGGTCTATACTGTTCACCACCAAAAACTGACATCTTTTTTTCAAAAAAAGCTTTTGCACTTAAAGTATTTACAACTAAATCCATTCTTATTCTGGAATAATTATCACTGACTCCAAATAAAGTACCTAACCTAAATATAATCGAATTTTTTCCTTTCAAAATATTTTCACATTTTAATTTTGAACTTGCATAATGAGAAAGTGGATTGACGGAAGAATTTTCGTCTAACATTCCGTTCTGCGCACCATAAACTGAACAGGTTGAAATAAATATCATTCTTTTTTTGTATATTTTGCATAATCTTTTTAATGTTTGAAAATTAATTTCATCTGTTAATTCTGGATTTATTGCACATGCGCCATCTCCAACTAATGCCGCCAGCCATACAATTACATCATATTTGTTTAAACTTTTTCTATAAAATTTTCTATCTCTTACGTCGCCATTTATGAAATTACAATCTTTTCTATAGCTGTTCTCATACAAAAGATTATCAAATACTGTAACATCATAACTTTTTTTTAATAATAATAAATCAACAATCACACCGCCAACGTAACCTGCTCCACCAACTACTAAAATTTTTTTTTTCATATTATTCTTGGTTTTGGAAGAGGAATTATAAATTTTCCCTTGTAACCTTTTTTCTTTAACACTTTTATAAGATCTTTTTTAATATGCCATGAAAAAATTAATAAATAATCATATTTTTTTAAATTTTGAATCTTTTCTTCTACAATTTTAATTTTTGTACCTGGTAAATACATTCCAATCTTTTTTGAACCTTTTATTTCGAAAATGCATTCAATAATGTTCTCGTCTAATCCTAAATAGTTTACAAGCGTTGTCGATCTTGATGGTGCGCTTATTCCTGCAATTTTTAAATTTTTTTTATTTTTATATAAGCGGTTTAGTAGATTATAAAATTTTATTTTTGAATCTAATATTCTATTTTTAAAATCATACAATTTTTTTTCTAAATTTTTTTCAATTTTTTTTATCTTGTTAATAGATGAATCTATATTATAAATATTTTTTCTAGCTGCATAAATTCGAATTGATCCCCCATGAGTATTTATCCTTTCGGCTTTAAAAATTTCAAATCCATATTTTGAAAGAAGGTAATTTAAGGATGTTAAAGAATAATACCTTAAATGCTCATGGTAAATAGTATCATATTGATTTGTTTCAATTAAGGACAGAAGATAATGAGATTCTGAAATAAATATACCATCATAAACTAAACATTTTTTTATATTTTTAATTAGTTTTTTAACTTCAGTTATATGTGCAAAAACATTGGTAGCAGTTATTATTTTTGCATTTCCATATTTTTTATTAATTTTTTTTACTACAGAATTGTCAAAATAATCAATAAAAGTAGGTATACCTTTTTTAATCGCAAGTTTTCCTATATTTTCTGGTGTAACACCCAAAACTTTGTATTTATCTTTAAAATTACTTAATAAATTTCCATCATTTGATCCTATGTCTATTATTAAATCATTTTTTTTTAAAAAATTGTTTTTGTCTACTTCTTTTCTTAATTGTGAAAAATTATCTCTTAATATTTTAGTTGTACTGCTTGTATAAGGGTATGATCTAGGAAAAAGAATCTTTTTATCTACTTCAATATTGAGTTGAACAAGTTTAGATTCTGGACAATAATATAATTCCAAGGGTGCTGAAATAGTCATTAAATCTTTTGAACCAATTTTATGAGTATCGTTTACAAATGGAATGCTACCTAAAGAAACTACTTTCTTTAAATTTTTAGAACCAGAAACTTGACAAGAATTTATATACTTAAAGTTTTTCATTTTAATAAATAATTTTATTTAGTCCTCTTATTATGTTAAATCTTTTTTTAAAACCTAATTTTTTTATTTTATTTATATTTGGAGTTCGGTGTTGAGTTCCACCTTTAGCAATTTGTTGTTTTTTGATTGATATTTTCTTTTTGAAAATTTTTATTATTATCTTTGCTAAATCAATAATTTTTATCTGTTCTTGAGTGCCGATATTATAAATGTTTAAATGTTTTCCTTTTTTAAAAACTAAGTAAAACGCTTCTAGAAAATCATCAATAAAAATAAATGATCTAGTCTGTGTTCCTGAGCCTTTCATCTTTATACTTTTTTTGGCTTTTTTTATTTTTTTTATCAACTCTGGTACTACATGCTCTTGCCCCATATCACTCCCATAAACATTATGAGGTCTGAAAATAATCATTTTTTTAAAAAATTTGGCGTTATTAATTCCCATTAACTCTGTTAAAATTTTACCACCTGCATAAGAATATCTTGGATTAAAAACATCTGGAATCTTAATTGGTTCTGACTCATCCGTAGGTATTTTATTAGGAAAATGATAAACTTCTGAGCTTGATGCTAAAAAAATATTTTTAATTTTTAATTTTTTTGCTGCATCTATAACATTAATTATACCCTTGCAAGAAACATCTAATACTTTGTCGGGTTTTTCATAGAAAAATTTTGTTCCATTGATTGCTGCAAGATGAAAAATATAATCTTGACCTTTAAAAGCTTTCAATACATCATTATAATTAGTAATATCTCCATAAATAAATTTTATTTTTTTATTTTTTTTTATTCTTATTAATTTTCCTCTTGAATTGTTATCTAAAATTGTAATTTTATAACCTTTATCACTAAAATAATTACTAATTGAAGAACCAATAAAACCCGTACCACCAGTTACTAATATTTTTTTCATTATTTTAGATATAACCCCAAATATCTATAACTTCTTTATTTTTAAGATTAAGTTTTTTATATTTTTTATGTGGAACACATAAAATTAAAATATCTGACTCTTTTATTGTATTTTCGAGGGTTGATAAATTTTTATCAGATTTAACAAAAGGGTCAGTACAAATTATTTTTTTAACCTTTGTAGATAAAAATTTTTTCATTTTGTAACTTAAAGAAGATCTTGTGTCATCAGACTCTGCTTTAAATGCCATTCCAAGCAATCCTACTTTTTTAGTTTTTAAATTATATTTTTTTTCTAATTTATCTATGAGATATAGAACTAACCCTTCATTAACTAACATAGAACTATTTCCCATGCTAAAATTATTTCTTGAAAATGATAAAAGTTGCATAGTATCTTTTAGAAGACAAGGTCCTGCTGCAAATCCTGCAGAAGGCATAGACTCTGCTCTAGGATAACCATCTTTAGTAATTTTTCGAATTTTATTAAAATCAAGCCCTGCCTTATCTGCTAACATATAAAATTCATTTGCAACAGCAAACTGGGTATATCTGAAAGCATTAGAAAATAATTTTGAAAATTCAGCTTCTTTTAATGATGAATAAACAATTTTTTTAGATATTTTTCTAAAAATTTTTGTTGCTCTTTTCTCAGCTTTTTTTGAATTGGCAGCAATAATTTGTGGTAATTTTTCAATCTCATCAAATGTATATCCTTGAATAACTCTTTCGTGACAAAAAGCTACATCGCATTTTTTTTTCTTTGATAAATATTTAAATAACCAATCTGATGTTCCAGGATAGACTGTCGATCTTAATATTATTAATTGATTTTTTTTAAGATATGGTAAAAGACCATCTATACAATCTTTTATTTGACTCATGTCTGGATTCAAAAAATCATCAACTGGTGTACCAACAGTTATTACAACTGTTGAGTTTGAGATAAACTGTGAAGGTTTATAATAAAATTTTAATTTTTTTCTTAAAGCTTTTTTTAAATTTTTGTTTCCATCTTTTTCCTTAAATGGCATCTTACCCTTTTTTGCCATTTCTATTGATAATAAATTTTTATCTAAGACCGCAACATCAAAACCTTTATTTGCAAAAACAATACTCAAAGGCAAACCTATATGGCCAGCACCACCTACTACAGTTATTTTATTATTTTTCATTTTTAAAAATTCTTATTTTAAAAGCATAGAAGTACCAATACAAATAATCAAACGACCACTTTAAAATTTTAAAACGACTTTGACCCTTTTTTCTTTCTATCCATTTAGCCGGAAAACTACCAATTTTATAGCCTTTTTCTATAGATTTTAATAGATATTCTAAACTATAAGTAAAACCAGTATTAGACTCTATTTTTATATTATTGATTACTTTTCTAGAGAAAAATCTAAAACCATTTGTACCATCTTTAGTTTGAACATTAGCCAAATAGTACAAGCTATAATTTACTACTCTTACTATTAAAAATTTAATAAAAGGTCCGTTAACTATTGACCCTGATTCTATAAATCTATCAGGGCACAAAACATCTATTTGCTCATTTTTTAAAAAATTATACATCTTCATCAAATTTGGAGTATTGTAATTATCATCAGCTGGTATAACGAGAACAAATTCTGATTTGCTTTCTTTAATGCCTGTCATTACCGCTCCATGAGCACCTTTAAGTTTATTTTTAAGGAATATTATATTTTCTTTATTTAAGTTACTTTTTTTAATAGCTTTTAAAGTATTATCTTCATCAAAATCATAACATATTATAATATTACAATTTAATTTGAAATTTTGGTTTATAGAATTAATAGTCTCCAAAATTAACTCACCTTCATTATATACTGGAATGATTATATCGATATTTTTTTCTAAAATCATAATAAATTTATTATTTTTTTTTGATAATCTAATCCTCTTTCAAAAACTAAATATTTTTTTAAATCTTTATTCTTATTTAAAAAGATATCTAAAATATTTTTTGATGCAAAAATTCTTCCTTTTGAATTAGGAAAATTTTTTTTAAATATTTTTTTTTTATTTTTATAAATATAAAAATTATTATGATAATCCTTACTTTTGTTTATTAAGGAATATAATTTCGATTTATTTTGAAATTTAATCTTAAATAAATTAAATTTACTTCTGCAAAAAAAATTTACAGTAAAAGAAATTTTTCTTGACTTAAATAAAAAATTATAATGATAATTTTTTTTATAAATAGTATTTATTTTAAAATTTCCAAATAAAAAATATATAACTGATATTAGGTGAAAGAAAAAATTATTTAATTCTCCACCAATATTTTTTTTACTATTTTTCCATGAGGATTTATTATTTATAGATTTTGGTTTAAAATACCAATCAATATTAATCTTTGTATCTCTACTTAATTTTTCCTTTTTTAATAACTGCTTAAATTTTTGGATTGCCGGAATTGTAATAAAATTTAAGTCTATTAATTTAATACTTTTATTTTTTTTTAACAATTTAGAAAAAAAATTTAATTTTTTAATATTATTAGTTATTGGTTTTTCACAAATAAAATTAAATTTATTTTTTAATAGATAGGGTAGTATTTTTTCTTGTTCTTTTGGTGGTATTCCAACGGCAATAATTTCCGGCTTTAGTTCAATAATCATTTTTTTCCAAGATGTATAATATTTAAAAGAATTTGATGAAGTAACATTTCTACTTTTTTTGCCAGCAATTCCAATTACATTAAATTTTTTTGAAATATTAAATGATTGCAAAAGAACATTGTATGAATAATTAAAACCAATAATGCATACTTTTTTTTTCATTAATAATTAAAAAACGACTTCTTTTTTTCTTTCAAGACTTTTAGTTGAGACGCAAAATCTTCAAATTTATACCATTTTCCATCATAAAATAGTATCTGATAAGCATTTTCAACACATCTGTCAAAATTAGAATTACTTTTAAAACAAACCATTACTTTATTGTTTTCAAAAGATCTCTTTGCCTGCCAATGTATCCCTTGATAAGGGAAAAAAATTCCAGATAAAAATATATATAACATTAATAATTTAATTAATAAATTTCTAAGGGGTTTTATATCTAATTGATTTTTAGAAATATATATCCAGAAACCAATTTGAAAAATAATTGAACCTACTGAATATCTGGCTGCAACAACTGTTTGTGCATCAGATCTTGTAAGAGATACAATTAATGCAAAAATGACACCAACAATTATAAAATAATTTTCATTAAAAAAAATTTTAAAAGATTTTATTCCTACTTTATTATGGCTTTTTAATAAATAGTTTAAGATTATTATAAATTGTATTAACCCAATAATAAAACCTAAATATGCAAATCCATTTATCCAAGGTAAATAAACATTAGACAAAACTCCAAAAAAAGTTAAGTAAAACTTAAAATTTAAAACATTGCTTATAAAATTGAAATCACTATTTGATCTTATTAAATCTGGGAAAAAAAATTGTGGAATATAGCTGGAAACAAAAATGCTTAATATAGAAATTATTAGATAATTAATTTTTATATTTTTTTTCAATTGATTGAAATATATAAAAAAAATAACATATATTGGTAATACATAACCTAAACCAAATGTTGAAGGCGCAATTAATATTAAAATAGAAGATAAAATTTGATTTTTAGTAATTAAATATTTGAATACAATAATATAAAAAAAACAAACGAACCAAGCAATATTAGATGCCTGACTAATATTAGCAAATTGCTTGCCTGAAAAAACTAATAATAATATTAAAATCAAATAAATTTTTTTTAAATTTTTTTCTTTATTAAGAATTGTTATAGAGATGATAAAAAGTATTAAAATTGAAAAAAAAGAAAATACTTCGAAATTAAGATTAAAAAATTTATCAACAAAAAGAAAAATTAGTTTAATAAAAAAAATATTATGAATATTGGTCGGTGTAAGAAGCCATTCTAATGTACTCAATTTTTTTAATTGTAAATTTTCTATCCATTCCCAGTCATCAACCCACGGTATATTTGTTCTAAAATTAATAATTATTAAAATATATAAAAAAAAAATTCCTGAAGAAAAAATAATTTTATCGTTATTTTCTTTATTATTTATAAATATAATTTTATAAATAAAATATATAATTAATAAAAAAATTAAAAAAATAAATTGAGAATTAATTATAAAAGTGAAAATTTCAAAAAATTCATTTAAATATTCATTGCATTTATCTTTACGAGTACTGTCTAAAAAAAAGCAGATATTAATTAATAAATTATCCATTTAAATTTTCTTTAATAATTGTTTTTTTTAAACCTTCATAAAATGAATGAAATTTTAAATATGGAAATAATTTTAAAAGTTTTTTATTAGAATTTAATAAGTTAACTTTTTTAATATTTTGATTATATAATTTAAATTTGAGCCTCTTTTTAATAATTTTTTCAAAAATCATTGGAATTTTATTTAAATTTATATAATTTTCTGCTGAAATATTAACAATACAATTATACTTTTTTGAGTAGTTTTTAATAATCTCTAAAATTGCATCACATAGGTCATGTACAAGTAAATAATCTCTTTTTTGATTACTGGGACTTATATTTATAACTTTGTTTTCTTTTATTGAATTAATTATATGACCCATAAATCTTTGTTTATTATCATTTTCACCAAAAGTTAGAGAAGGTCTTATCCATATAAAGTTCATTTTTTTTTTTTTCATAATCTTATTAACTTTATTAAATGATTTAAGTTTATATTTACCATAATAGGAAATTGGTTTTGGCTTATATGTTTCTTTGAATGGAGTACTACACCTTCCATATTCTTCTATTGAACCAAAGAATAAAACTAATTTACAATTTTCATTTACTTCCTCAGCCAAATTAACAGTTGTCTGATATGTATTTAATAATTGATTTTTTTTTTCTACATATTTTTTTTTTTTGAATTTTGTTGATGATGCTAAATGTATTATGATTTCAGGATTAATTTTGTGCAAATACAGTTTTAATTTTTTTTTATCTTTCAAATTAAGTTTTTTTTTTGAAGGAGTTTCTAATTTATAAAATTTAAAAAGTTTTTTTTTTAAATGTTTTCCTATGAAACCATTAGCACCAGTGATCAAAATTTTTTTAATTTTATTTTTTTTCTTCATCCTCAATTATATATGTTGGTCTTTTTTTAACCTCATCTAAAATATAACCTACATAAATTGAGATAATACTAACAACGAACATAATTAATCCTGAAAAGAACAATTGAATTAATATTATAGTTGTAAAACCAGGTTGATCTATTTTGCCAAGAAGAAATAATATCAAATAAACTATCATTAAAATTAAACTAATAGAAAAAATAATTATCCCAAGAAAGAAAATTATAAAGAGAGGAGCTTTTGTAAAAGAAGTAATTGCTGATAGTGCAATTTCGAGATATTTTATTATTGAAATTTTTGATTCACCCTTTAACCTTTTTTTTCTGTCATATTTAAAACCTGTTTGTTTAAAACCTGTATGTGAAATTAAACCTCTTAAATATAAATTTCTTTCATCAAATTTTTTTAAATAGTCTATTACTTTCCTATCTATTATTCTAAAATCTCCAGCTCCTTCTGGAAGATTAATTTCAGAAAATCTATTAAGAAAATTATAAAAGACATTTCTAATAAAAGTTAATGCTGCAAGTTCTTTTCTTTTTTTTCTTATTCCATACACAACATCATTTCCCTCTTCCCATAACTTTAAAAATTGTAAAATTAATGCAGGATCATCTTCACCATCAGCATCTAGCTGAACGGCAGCATCTCCAGTACATAAGTCAAATCCAGCTTTTATATTAGATTGATAACCAAAATTTCTACTCAATCTAAAATATTTAATATCATCAAATTTAGACATTTCAGCTTTTGCAATTTTATCAGAGCCATCAGTTGAGTGATTATCCATTAAAATTATCTCAAAATTATATTTATCTGAAATTAAAACTTTTAATTTTAATTCATCTAAAATTAATGGAAGATTTTCTTTTTCATTATAAAATGGAATTATAATGGAAATTTTTTTTTTCATCACTTAACTATTTTATATAAGTAAAATGGGTTTTCTTTATCTTTATAAATTAGGTCTAGATTAATTCCATCATAAAATTCCAGGACTTTATCTATGTTATTTTGATTTCTTTTATATATATTTTCTGACAAATCTAACAATAAATAATCAACATTGTAATAGTTTATCTCCTCTTTTGCTCTATCTGTATTAAAAGTCTGATTAAAAGTAGGATCCATTATTATTTCTCTTTTTGTTACACACCATGCATCTTGTACAGTTAATCCATACATTATTCTTGAATTTGAAGGAACTATTTTTTGAACTTGCTGGCCAAACTCATAAAAAGGGTTTGAGTCTCTCTCCCAAAAAGATTTTTTATAAAATATTCCAAAAGTAGTAATTACAAATGCAGAAATTAGAACTAAGTTTTTATATTTTATAAAATATTTAAAAAAAACATGTATTTTTTTATTTTGACTCAAGCTTAAAAGTGCTGAAGAAATTAAAAGAGATATTGGAACTAGCATAGGCATATAATGTCTTGGCCATAATTTTCCACTCATTGCATTGCTGCCTAAAGAAATAATTAAAAAGTAAAAAAATATAAAAAATAATAAGTATTTTCCTAATAAATTTAATTTAATAGATCCATAAATTATTAGTGGGATCGTCAAAAAAGATAACAAAAATATAAATGTAGGAAATGTAAAAATTGATAGATCTTTTATTTGAATAAAAAACCAAACTATATGATTTTTGGTATATTGAATCAAATCTAAATCTCGAATAATTAATGACAAATTTGGTTTAGAGGTTGAATTCATCATTTCTCCCCAGTTGTTTATAAATGGATAAAAATTAAAGTTTGAATAATAAATTGATCCAAAATATTGCTTTGTATAGATAGACCAAATAGAAAATATAATTATAAAACCTAAAAAGAATTTAAATGATAAAATAAAAAAATTTTTTTTATTATACTTTAAAATATTTATTATACTTAATACAAATAATATTTGCCATCCACCAAATGTTATAGAAGCATATCCTGTTATAAAACCTAAAATATAATAAAAATTTTCTTTTTTAAATGTTAGTAATAAATTATAAAAAAATAATTGAATTATTAGAGATGTAAAATTAACAGTCATAAATACTGTCGAATTTTCTATGTGAAAAAAATTAAAACTGATTAAAAAAATTGCTATAATTCCTAAATTTTTATTTTTTAATTCCTTACATATTAAATAAGTTAAAAATATATTTAAGAGATAGATTAAAATTGATATAAACCTAGCTGTTAAAAAACTTTCATTAAAGAACAAAAAAAACGCAGAAAAAAAATGGAAACCAGGCGCATAGACATCTGTAAGAGCAGGTAAATCATGATGTCTATGCCAAAAAGAAAAAATAAAATCAGTTTTTGGTCCTTTGAACTTAGATATATTGTAAGCTATATTAAAATGGTGGCATGGATCTCCACCTAAATTTATTTTAAAAACATCTCCTGTTTTATTAAATAAATATATTAGTCTTAAAATAAAACCTGCTATAATAGTATTTATTAAAAAATTTTTTTTTAAATGGAGCAAATATTTAGTTTTTTCTGTTTATTAATTTTAATATTTTATAATGAATATATTCTATATTTTTTGAACTTAATCCCTGGTGGCAACCAACAAGAATGCCATTTTTCATAATATAATCAGAGTTTTTGAAAGAATTTAAATTATTTCTTTTAGAAATTATACTTTCAAAGGCTGGATGTCTTAATATATTTCCACTAAAAATTGGTCTGGTTTGAATATTATTTTTTTCTAAATGTATCTGAAGTTTTTTTCTGTCAAAATACTTATTTTTTTTAATTATTATTGGATAAGCAAGAAAATTAGTATTAACATTTTGTATTAATCTTGGAATAACAAATAAATTAGGAAATTTTTTGAAAAAAAGTATATGTTTTTTAAAATTTATTTTTCTAATTTTACTAAATTTTTTAAATTTTTTTAATTGAACTAAGCCAAAAGATGCTCCTATTTCTGATGGTTCAAAATTATATCCAACTTCAGAAAAAACAAATTTTTTATCATAATTAAAACCTTTTAATTTAACATTTAACCTTTTTTTTATATTTTCAGAAGCTTTTAATAATGAAGACATTCTTCCCCAGCTTCTTAATATTTTAGCTCTTTCAAAAATTTTTTTATTATTTGTCATAAACATGCCTCCATTCCCCGCACAACTGATAACATGAGAACCGTAAAAACTAGTGATCGATATATCACTAAAATAACCAGTTGAAAATTTTCCTACTTTTGCACCTAGGGTATCAGCGGAATCTTCTATTACTTGAATTTTATTTTTTTTTGCAATTTGAGAAATTTTTTTTAAATTAGGAATATTTCCAATTAAATTAGGCACCAATATTGCTTTTGTTTTTTTTGTAATTTTATTTTCAATTTCTTCTACCTTTATTTGCAAAGTATCAATGTCTACATCAACTAATATAGGTTTTGCACCAGATAAGATAATGGACGAAACAGCTGTACCAAAATTCAAGCAAGGAGTAATTATTTCATCGTTTTTTTTTAGATTAATTACATTCATTGCAAGTGTCAAAGCTGAAGATCCAGAGTTGACCATTAATCCATATTTTTTTGAAAAAATTTTTGCAATTTTTTTTTCAAAACTAAGTACAGATTTACCCATTTGAGTTGTTTTTTTAAGTTGATTAACCACAGCGTTTATTTCTTCTCTGCCATAAACATTTTTACCGTAGGTTATTTTCATTTATTTATTTTTTTAGCAGTTTCAATAAATTTATTTATTTGATATTTAGAAAAGTTTTTCATATTTTTCTTTTTAAGATAATTTTCATACCATTCATATATAAAATCAATAACTTTTTTTTGATTTAAAATTGTATTCCACTTTAAGTCTTTTTTAGCTTTATTTGCAATTAAATTTAATTTTTTACTTTCATAAAAATTTTTTTTATTTTTAATAATAATTTTTTTTTTTATCTGAAACCTATGAAATAAAATTTTTACAAATTTTAAAACTTTTATTTGATTTTTTAAAGGAGGAGCAAAATTCCATGAATTAAATATGAAACTTTTATTATATGAATATTCACTTGCTATTAAGTATCCATTTATACAATCTAAAACATGTTGCCATGGTCTTATATGGTAAGGGTTCCTGATTGATAGATTAGATTTGGATATTATTGCTTTAAATATATCAGGTACTAATCTATTTTTTTTCCAATCACCTCCACCAATCACATTTCCAGCTCTTAGAGTAATTATTTTTTTATTAAGTTTTTTATATTTATTTAAATAAGATTTTGAGATTAATTCAGCGCATGCTTTACTTACGCTATACGGTTCTGATCCACCTAAAGTAGATTTCTCATCATAAAAATTTTTTTTATTATTTTCTTCATAACATTTATCTGTTGTTATAATCACAACTAGTTTTGTATTTTTTGAATAAGCACATGCTTCTAAAACTCCAGCTGTTCCAATTATATTTGTTTTAAAATTTTCAATTGGTTTTTTATCAGCTTCTGACAAGATTGACTGAGCAGCAAAATGAAAAACTATTCTTGGGCTGGTTAAAATTATTTTTTTTTTTAATCTTTTAAAATTAAGTATTGACTCCTTAACTAACTTTTCCTTATAAAAAATTTTATACAAGCACTTAGGATAAGATGGATAATTAAGTGAATAACCAATTACTTTTGCTCCTAACATTTCTAACCAAAGCTTGAGCCACGAGCCTTTAAAGCTTGTATGGCCTGTCAAAAAAATTTTTTTATTTCTCCAAAATTTTTTATTTGGAGTTCTTAAACCTACCATATTTTCCAAGGAGCTCCTTTTTTATAAAGTTTATTTAAAAATTTTTGATCCCTTTCTGTATCCATTGGACACCAAAAACCTTTATGACGATAGGCAGCTAATTGTTTTTTTTTAGTTAAATTACTCATTGGTTCTTGTTCCCACATTACATTTTTACTCAAATCCATGAAATCAAAAACTTTCCGATTCAATATAAAAAAACCTCCATTAATAAGATTTTCTGTCTGAGCTATTTTTTCACTGAATGAAACTACAACATTATTCTTTAATTTAAGAGAGCCAAATCTTGGTATTGGAGCTACAGCAGTAACTGTTGCAATTTTTTTTTTTTTATTATGAAGTTTTAACAATTTTTTTATATTAATATTTGCTAAACCATCACCATAGGTCATTAAAAATATATCTTCATTTATTTTTTTTCGAATTAAATTTATTCTTTTTCCTGTTAAAGTATTTGCTCCTGTATTTACGCAATCTATTTTCCAATTTTCTTTAATTTTTGATACATAATTTCTAATTACATTTCCTTTGTAACCTAGACAAATAATAAATTCATTTATTCCATTAGTAGAAAGGATTTTTAAGATATGCCATAAGATTGGCTTCCCACCAATCTTTAGCATTGGTTTAGGTATTGATTTGGTAAGATTACCTAGTCTAGAACCTTTTCCTCCGGCTAAAATTACAGCTTTCATTTTATTTTTTGTTTCAAATATATTTTAAACTAATATAAAAAAAATGCTTTTTTAAATTTATCTTTTTTTGGATTTTTTATTGAATACCCTAAGGACGAGAAATTTCCACCTAAAGGAATTCCACAACCAGAACCTACATAACCTGGGGGACTACAGTTAAAATTACTTATCCACCAATCTTTATTAAACCATACAGAAACTACATCGATATCACATGCATCATCGGTAAATATATATTTATCATCTTTTATATAAGGCCATAAATATTTAATACAATCAAATGTAGACTCAACTAAATCAACATCTAAAAATAAAAAATCAATTTTCTCTTCATGGTTTTTTAAAATATCGTTAAAATTACCTTTTCTTAATATGCAGTTTTCAAACTCACCAAAATACTTTAAATTATTTTCTACTTCTTCTAAAGAACCTTTGTACATTCCTTCTTTATATTCCCCTGTAACTCTTAAATGCGGATAATTTCTGCCTTCAAGTTGATCATTGTCTTTTGGCAATCCTTCGAAAGAGTCATAAACTATTAATTTTCTATTTACAATCTTAGAAAAAATTGAAAGTGCTACACTTGAGGCTCCTTTGTATGCTCCACATTCTACAATAAAATCTTTATTTTGATTTTCTAAAGATAATATTTTTTTTCCTAATTCTAACTGAACCTCTAAACTAGTTGCACTTTCCATTTTAGAAAGTGCAATTTGTATTCTTTCGATAATTTTTAATTTATCATTTTCATTTAAATTATATTCCTTACCGATATCACTATAAATAAATTCCTCTATTGAATTATTAGAAACTTTAGCGGCAGCTTTATTTAAATAATTTTGAATTGAAATTGGTAGTTTATAATAAATTTTTTTTAACATATTTTTTTTTTGCCATATATAGGTACATTTCTAGTTTTTTTGTTACTACATTTATTTCAAATAATTTCTCATATATTTTTTTTGAAGAAAAATAAATTTTTTTTTTATTATGTTCGTTCATATTAAATACTTTATTTATATTATAAATTAATTTTTTGGTATCATTAGGTTTGCTTGCTAAACCAAGATTATTTTTAACAATAAAATTATTTAAGTAACTATATGAGCAAATTAATATGGGTTTGCCATAAGCAATATAAGTTTGAAATTTTCCAGGAATAGTTTTGTTTAATGATTTTCCTTCATTCAATGTTATAAAAAAAGCAGATGAATTTTTTAGAATTTTATTAATTTTATTTTTATTTTTAAATGAACTTAAAATAATTTTGGAATTTAATTTATTTTTTTTGATTTCATTTTTTAAATAATTAAATTTTTTACCTGAGCCTATTAAGTTTAATTTAACATTTTTATTAATTTGCTCAGATTTAAATGCATTTAACATTGTGTTAAAATCTTGTGCTTTACCGAAATTACCTGCATAAGTTATATAAAAGTATTTGTTTTTTTTATAATTATATTTCTGAAAATTATAATCTGACGGATGATGTAGAGTAAAAACTTTGTTTTTAAGTTTATAATTCTTTTTTAAATGTTTTTTAAAACTTTCTGATTGAGCTAAAATTAAATCTGAATTTTGATAAATAATTTTTACCAAAATATCAACTAATTTTAATAGAAATTTATTTTTTATATACCCTGTATCTTCTAGTACCTCAGGCCAAAGATCTTGTACCCAAATTACATTTGGTATCTTCTTTATTTTTGAGTAATATATTGCTGGTATTGATTGAAAAATTGGTGAAGTAGCATAGGTAAAACAAACATCTGCCTCCTTTTTTAAAAAAAAATTAATCTTGAAAGTTAAATTTATGACATATGAAATATAATCCAAAAATATACTAATAAAACTATCACTCTTTTTTCTATAAGTTGAAAAATATGTAATATTAATTCCTTTTAGTTTTTTATTTTTTAGATTTATATTATATTTTTGGTTATTGTAACCAGGTTGAGATGTATAAACATTTACTCTAAATTTTTTTTTTAACTTTAATGCAATTTCATTTATTTTAAAATTTTCTGGCCAAAAATGTTTTGAAAAAATTGACAAATTTCTCATATAACTTTCCACATAAAGTCATCAATGGTAATACTATTTTTTAAAATGATTATTTCTTTACTTTTTTTTTCAATATCAAAATTATTTTTTAAACAATTTTCTATAATTAAAGATAATTCTTTTTCTGAATTTATATCAAAAGTTATATCTGGATTAATAAACTGTTTACTGTATTCAAGCTCAGGTGCAATTATAAAAAGTCCGTATTTATTGGCTTCAATAATTGGTAAACCAATTGTTTCATTTAAAGAAATATATAATAATGATTTACATTTTTTATAAATTTCTATAAATTTTTTTTGATTAGACTCATAATAATTATATAACTTAATTCCATATTTATTTTTAAGTTCTTCTATATTTATTTTTTTAATATCATTAGGATCTAATGTAAAAAGCACTTTTGGGAATATTTTTTTTTTTGATAATAATATTAAAATATTAATTAGCATTTTATGGTTTTTATGTTCCATAAAAGAAGCTGGATATATAAAGTCATACTCAGCTTCACTTGTCTTATTTAAAGATACAATATCTTTATATTCATTATATATGTTAATAACTTTTACATTTATATATTTCTTAATATGTTTGTTTAACATATTTCGAGCTGTTGGTGAAAAAACATACCAACTATTTACATTTTTTTTCCCAAAGTAAAAAAATAAAAATCTTAAAGAATCTTTTGAAAATAACCATTTTGTAAAACTTATATTATAAAATTCTCTAAATAAATTCGCATTTTGAAATACCACAGAAATGTTACATTTAAATTTAAAAATTGGCGGTAAACCATTTAAAAAAATTAAATGATCATTTTTTTTTAGCTTAAAACTTAAATATAGTATGTGAATTAGTCTTAGCACCAAAAATTTGCTTACGAAACTAGAATTTTTTAAATTATATTTATTTTTTAATCTTTCGTCTAAAAAATAATAAATTTCTTCATTATTATCAAAAATAAATTTATTTAATACATTCAATCCACCTTCTTTGTGCATACCAACAGAATAAATATATTTTACCATAATTTAAAAATTTATTTTTCTATAAATTTTTTGACCTAATATTAAGTCTCTTATAAAAAAATATATCAATATTGGAATAATTATTGGTAAATAATGGAATTTTTTCCATTTAATTATTTTTACAAAATGACTAAAAAAAATATTTACTCTTTTAACAAAATTTTCAAAATAATTTAAAATTTTATTATTGTTATTTATCTTGTAATATTTATGACCATAATCATGATTAGTCCATTTTGCATCAGTTTTATTATCAAATAATATTTTCCCCTGAATTATTAAATCAAACAAATAAATAAAAGCCCAATTAGTAATTGAATTAGAATTAGGAGTCCAAAAACCATCAAATGTGCATTTTTTTAAATTTTTAGTTTTATGAAGTCCGTGAAAAAAAGCATCATCAGAGATATCGCAATAATTTATAATTCTTATAAGTGTATTATCTTGATGAAAATGAGATGGAATTAATATTTTTCTATCATTATTTTTATTAACTAATTCCCAATTAGGAACAGCAGTAACAGCTTCATTATTACTTTCTAAAAGATTTATTAAATTTTCTAAACATGTTGGAGAAAGTAGATCGTCATCTGCCAACCACATAAAGTATTCTGTTTGACATTTATCCAACAGATAAAAATGATTATTTAAAATTCCAATGTTTTTATTTTGAAAAATAAAATTAATATTTGAATTATTATTCAAATTTAAATTTTTGTATTCATAATTTTCATTTTCTGCTCCATTCACAGAAACTAACACTGTGAAGTTTTTATAAGTTTGGGACTCTAGACTTTCCAGAGCTCTTAATAAGTAATTTGATCTTTTGTAAGATGGAATTCCAATTGTAATTTTAATATTATTTTTATTTATCATTTAAAATTGCGTCATCATAAGCTATTTAGTATAGAATTTTAATTTTTTGTTGGACCCCCAAAAATTTTTTTTTTCATGATCACTTATTGGAACTGCATTTATTTCAACTTTAATTTTCCAGTTGTTCTCATTTATCCATTTTTTAACTAAATCTTTAATTGATATTGGAATATTTGAACAAATATTTATAATACCTAAATCTTTTTTTAAGGAGCTTATCTTATAAATATATTTTGCTACATCTTTAATATTAAGATAGTCTCTTAGCTGAGTACCCTTGGACATCTGAAAAGAAATATCTTTATTTTGAATTGCTAAATTTATATTTCCCCAAAGGTCCTTAGTATTTTTTTCACCACCGTAAAAATAAAACAATCTTAACCAAGTTAAATTAAATTTATATTTTTTTTTTAATAAAAATAGTTTTTCTCTTAAAATATTTTTTGCTTGACCATACTTTGTTTCTGGATTTGCAATCATATTTTCTTCAAGTTCTCCTTCATAATCTCCGTACTCCATACAAGTCCCTGTCACTATTATATTTTTTAAGCCATTTTTAATTAATGATTCTATAAAGTTTAAATGATTATCAACCTGTTCGATGTGAATTTTAGAATTATAATCTCTAAGACTCAAACCATCCCATGCTAAATGTATCAATGTATCTGGTTTTAAAAGATAATCGTATACTTTAGAATGATTTGAGTTTAAATTAATTTTTTTCCAAATAAAATTATTATTCAAATTATTTAACTTATTATTTCTGTAAGTTAATATGATTTTTTCATTTGAATCATTATAATTACTAATTAAAGCTTTTCCCAAATAACCACTAACACCAGTAATAACAATAGACATGATTTAAAGAATCTTAATTTTTGGAATTGCTACGAAAAACTTTGTTTTGCTTTTTTTAAGTTTATGAAGCTGAGTTACAATTTCATCTGCAATATTCCAAGGTAAAATTAGCAGATAATCTGGTCTATTTTTAAATAAATATTCTGGAGGAAATATTGGAATTCTAGTTCCGGGTAAAAACTTATTTTGTTTTGAAGGCGCTGAATCGCATACATATGAAATCAAATCTTTTTTAACACCTGCATAATTTAAAAGTGTATTTCCTTTTGCTGCAGCTCCATATGCTGCAACTGAAAAATTTTTTTTTTTTACAATCTAATAAAAATTTAACTAAATCATTTTTATTTTTGTTGGCAATTTTTTGAAAATTCTTATAGGTTTTAATTGAGTTAAGTTTATTTCTTTTTTCAACTTTATCTAAAAGATAAAAATTTCTGCTTACTTTATGTTTTTTTGAAGTTTTTTTTTGGGCAAAGACTCTTAAACTCCCGCCATGTGTGTTAACTTTTTGTACATCAAAAATATTTAAACCATTATTTTTAAAAACATTATTAACTGATAATAAAGATAGATAGCTGTAATGTTCATGATAAATTGTATCATATTGATTATTTTTTATTAGTTCCAATAAATGCTGAAATTCGAAAGTCGCTATACCATTTGGTTTTAACAATAAAGATATTCCCTTAACAAAATTATTTATGTCTGGAACATGTGCTAAAACATTGTTTGCTATAATTAAGTCAGCTTTATTTTTTTTTTTCGCTAAATCTTTAGCTAAATCTAAATCAAAAAACTCTTGTATTACACTAATATTTTTTGCTCTAGCATATTCTGCGCAACTTTTAGACGGTTCGATTCCAATACAATCAAAATTTTTATCCTTAAAAAATTGCAATAAGTAACCATCATTGCTTGCGATTTCTATAATTTTTGAATTTTTATTATCAAGTTTAAATCTTTTAATTACATCATCTACATAGTTTTTTGAGTGCTTTAAAAATGATTTTGATACAGAGCTAAAGTAAGGATAGAACTCATTAAAAAAAATATCTCTACCAGCGTAATCAATTACTTGTGCTAACCAACAATTACTACAAATATAAACTTTAAGTGGATAATATTTTTCATAATTATTAAGTTGAGATTTATTTAAATATGAATTTGAGGGTGGAGCAGTTCCTAAATCAATAAAGCATAGTTCAAGATTTTTTTTACAGTGTCTACATTTCATATTTAAAATATATTTTTAAATTACAATGCCTTTAAAGTCATTATAAATAAATTTTGTTTTTTTATCTTTTGATGAAATAGTTGAAAGTGCAATCGGCCATTTAATGCCAACCTTTGGGTCAAATGGATTAATTGATAATTCTTTAGATAATTTATATATCTCAGAATGAGCGTATATAATTTCACATTTATCATTTAATGTTTGAAAGCCGTGAGCAAAACCTTTCGGAATTATTAAACATTTATTTTCATTAGAGTCTAAGGTAAATTTTTTATAGGATAAGAAGTTTTTAGTATTTTTTCTAACATCAATAACTACATCAAATATTTTTCCCCTAATAACTTTAACAATTTTCATTTCTGAAAATGGCTGCAATTGAAAGTGCATTCCTTTTATAGTTCCTTTTTTTTTAACAATTACATGGTTTATTTGTTTAATAGAAATATTAATTCCTTTTTTGGTAAATTCATTAGTGCAAAAAATTCTTGCAAGAGAACCTCTTTTATCTTTAAAATTATTAAGACTAATCAATTTCGGTAAATCAAATTTTTTTTTCATTTTGTTTTAGTTAAAATAAATATTATCAATTTTAATCTAAACTTATACATTTTATATTAAATTTAAGTTTTTTTATAAATGTTTGTTTTACTTCTTTAATATAATTAGAATTAGAAACTACAATCAAATCATTAGGATTTATTAATTTCTTTAATTTATTAGGAGAAATAATTTTTTTATTAACTATCTGCAAGTAATGATTTTGCTTTTTAAAATCAATATCAACAATAAACTTAATTTTATCTAAAAGCATATTGTTAGATTTACAATGACATAGAAACATAAGAGTTTTTGTTGAACCACCCCAGAAATAAATATTTCCATTATTTTGCTGGTCTATATATTTAATTTTATTTTTTATTTTGGGGAAAATTTTATAAATACTAATTTTTTGAGGTTTGACTTTTTTATTATATTTAATGTTTAAATTAGAAAGTTTTGTTAAAACTAACAAATATTGTCCATTGAATAAATTTTTAATCTTTTCAGGTTTTTTGAATAAATTTTGAAAAGTTTTTTTACTAAAATAATTAACATGTTCATATGTAATATCCCAAAATGCTTGTTTTTTTACAATCCAATTTAGATCAGGTACTTCAATTAAAATATAAGCATTGGTGTTTGATATTTTTTTAATCATTTTTAGAAAATTAAAATGATTAGGTATATGCTCTAAAGTTTGTCGAAGAATAATTAAGTCTGCAGTAATTTTATCCTTGTGAGTTAAGTATCTTTTAAAAATATTTTTTTTTTTTCCCTCATAAGTAGTATCAAAACCAATAATATTTTTATATCTTTTTTCTAATAAATTTAAAAAATATCCTTTTCCACAACCAATTTCACAAATTTTGATTTTTTTATTAAATTTTTTATCAATAATTTTTTTTACATTTAATAAATGTTTATTAAAAACTTTTGAAACGCTTTGATCATTATTATAGCTTTTATTATATTTTATTTTTCTTTCATTAAATGAAGAGTTAAAAATGAAATTATATTTCTTAACTAATTTTAAGTTTACATTTCCAACATTAAATTTTTTTTTTGTTTTCTTGTATCTTAAACTGGTGAGAACGGGAAATAACATGATTTTAAAACTAATAAAATATGAAATATAACTTATTATATTTTTACTACAATCTATTATTTATAATTATTGTTGCTGTTTATAAAATTTGTTAATTACATTTATACTTTCCAAAACATTATTTTTTATTGCTAAAGGCTTATTTTTATTATTAATTTGAAAGAATTTTTTTTGCTTATTTATTAATATTGATTTACAACCTGAATTAAATGCTGCCATACAATCTCTAGGATCATCACCAATATAAATTGTTTTACTAAGCATAAATTTATATTTGTAAGAAGCTTTATAAAATAGACCTGGTTTTGGTTTTCTACAATTACAATTCTTATTTGGATGATGTGGACAAAAATATATTTTTAATATTTTTAATCCTAAAACTTTAAAATATTCACACATTTTATTATGAATAAATTGTAGTTTTTTTTTAGTAAGTATTTTTTTTCCTATTCCTGCTTGGTTAGTTATAATTATAAATTTATAACCTTGGTTTTGTAATAACAACAAACCTTTTAGATTTTTATTTATAAATATGAATTCGTTCCATTTTGAGACATAATTTCCTTCTCTTTTTTTCTTATTTATTATTCCATCTCTATCCAAAAGTATAATATTCTTCATATATAAAATTTTTATTATTTTAAATATTTATACCAATCATATAAATGATTTTCTGACACATATGCATATTTCATTTTTAATTTTAAAATTCTTTGTTGATTAATCTTTGCAAACCACCATTTATCATCACTTGGTAAATTATTAATAAATTTTGCTGCTTTTTCAGGATCTGTATAGAACAACTTCATTCTTCCTAGATCCTGAATAAACTTTTTACCAAAATTTGATAAATACTCATTACTTTTATCTAAAATCAAAATAAATGGAATGTTGGAGTTTATTAATTCAAATATCATTGTGCTCAAATAGTCTAAGACAATTATTTTACTTTCAAAAATTACACTTCTTGAATTTATAAATCTATTTAAATTTATATTAAGTGATTTGCTTAATTCTCTTTCACTCATTTGTTGTTTATATCTTTTTTTTTCGTAGTAAGATTTGACTACAAAATTTTTTTTAAGATTATTTATGAAAGTACTTTTTGTTTTTAGCGATCTTAAATAGTCATCATTTCTTTTAAAGTCTCCTTGAAATTGATTTTTTCTTATCGCTTCAAAAATATAACAAAGATCATATTTTTTGTCTGAACGATATTTTATTATATTCGTATTATATAATCTTATTGAAGATAATTTTATTTCTTTATCTCTTAAAGGTTTTCCCCAGACTAAATATTTATTACAAATTTCATAATCATCATTATAATTTGTAACATATTCATCATGTATTCTATGATTTCCTCCATGTTGTCCAATTAGAATTTTTGAAAATTTATTTAAAGATAACTTTAAAATAAAAAATTTTGTTAAATCGTCATCAAGATGAGCTGTATCTGAATAAATTATTTTAGGAACATTTAGATGGTTATCAACAATTTCTTCGTAAATATCAAAATTTTCAATATAACTAGCAGGAATTATATCGATTAAAAATTTAGCTATATGAGAATTTTTTTTGTTAAAAAAGCTTAAAAATTTAAGTCTTTTCTTATAATCATAGTTTAATCCTATTGGTTTAAAAATTTGAGTTAAATCATTAAGAGGTAAAATTTTAAAACATGATTTTATTAGAAATTTAATAATTTGCTTAAATTTAAATCTGGGTCTTATCAAAAAAGTGGTATTTTTTGAAGATAAGATATTAAAAATTTTTTGAAAAAAAAATTTAATCCAATTTATTTTAAACTTGAAAGTATTTATATTTTTATTAATAGAATTATTATTAATTAATTTTTTATTAATTAATTTTTTAAAGAAATATACTTGGTTATTTTTTTTATTTATTGAATGAAAGAATTCAATATAATCTCTAGGTGGATAATTTTTTTTTAAATTTAAAGATAATATTTGATTTTTGAAGTTTTTTGAGAAAAATTTATTAAAAAAGGAATAGTAAAAATATATATTTAATGCAATATTTAACCATGGACCAATTAATATTCTCCATTGCTTAATAGAATAGTTTCTATTGTGTAATTTATTAAGTGATTTGGATAATTCATTAATAAAATCTCTTTTAATTATTTTAAATTTTTTTTTATGCTCAATTTGATATTTATAAAAATATCTATTTTTTATTTTTTTAAAATTTTTTTCTACTTTATCAATACTTGCCATTCAAATTATTCTTATATTTTTTTTATTAGGGATCTTATTAGTTTTGAAGATTTATAAAATTTTTTTAATATTTCCCAGAGTTTTTTTTCTGAACCATAAACTAAATGATTAATTTCAGGTTTTGATAAATAATTTTTTAAATCATCTTCACTCCAATTCATTTTTTTTAAGAAATATTTTATATCTTTTTTTTCTTCATCTTCAGATAAATAAGTTGGTTGCTGAATTATTCTTAAAGCCTCATCTCTTTTAATTTCTTTTGTAATTATTAAATTACTTAAATGTAATTTTCTTTTATCTACTCCAAATTTTTTTGGTAATATGTATGCTTGGTAAAATCTGGTAAAAACAGACTCGTAATGTTTATATGGGTAAGGTTTGAAATTTATTTTTTTTTTTTAATAATTCTAGTGCATCTTTTTTTGAATATTCAAAATAATCTGGAAATAAAATCCATTTTATTTTTTTAAAAAGTTCATAATATATAAAATCTAAAGTTCCAAAAGTTGGGAAAGTTTCAATTTTTTGATTTGAAAATTTATTTGAAATTTTTTTAATATTTTTTGCATCATTTTTAAACCACGACCAATTTTCAGGAATTTTAAAACCCTCAGTTGCAGTATTTGTTCCAGACAATATATATTTAATTCCATATTTTTTAGCCATTTTATAATTAACTGATAACATTGCATTATCCATTAGTAATTCAATATCGAGTACATTAGCTTTAAAAAAAGCCTCTTGTAAGTTTCTGTATTCTTTCCAATTTATTACATGTGTAAACAAATCAACTTTACAAGTTCTGATTAATTTTGAAATATTATGTTGAGCCAACTCACTATTCCATCCATTATCTAAATGAACAGCTAAAGGATTGAGTCCTAACTCACATGCTTTTAGCAATGAAAAGGAGCTATCTACACCTCCCGAAACACCAACTATACAATCATATTTTTTATTTTTACCATCCTTTTTTATTTTGTTAACTAGCTCTTCGAGATTGTTATTTTGAAGTTTTAAATTTTCATTTCTTTTTTCAAATTCCCTACAAAAATTACAGATACCTTCGCTATTAAATTCTATATTTGCCGCCGTTGTATCCATTAAACAATTTTTGCACACATTATATGTTGCTGATTTCAATTCAGATTCTCTCATTTTCAGGAATATATGAAATTAATACTGCTTTGTGCGGACCATAATATATAAAAAAAGCTCCAATACCAACGGCATCTACCTTATCAATTGTCAAAATTTTTCTTATCTCTTCATATGAGTTTATGCCTCCATTAACTATCACTGGCACTTCAAAACTTTTAGCAATTATATCTAATATTGAAAAATCGAAACCATTTAAAGTTCCTTCATTTTGAACAACATTAATAAGTATTTCCCCAGCTCCATTGTTTATACAATTATTAATATGGTCATTTATATTAATTTTTAAATTTTCTTTATTTATCCAAGAATAAATAAAATTCTTTCCAAAAATATCTCTATTAATATCTATTGATGTTATTATACTTTGAGAACCAAATATTTTTGAAAGATCGTTAATCAATTTATAATCTTTTAAACAAGAATTATTTATTGAAATTTTTTCAACACCTAGCTCAAATAACTTTTCTACTTGTTTAATATTTTTAATACCACCTCCATATGTAAATGGCATTCTACATTCATCTGCTATATCTTTAATTAATTCATAATTTAAATCGTTATTAGTTTTTGATTTAAACACATCTAAAATTATTATTTCATCAACTTTTATTTCATTGAATATCCTTACGGCATTTATAGGATCGCCAACATATTTATGCTTTTGAAATTTCATTGATTTTACTAATTCATCATCTTTCAGCTGTAAAATTGGTATAACTCTTTTTTTTAGCATTGTTCTAAAAAGTTTTTTATTATTTGTTTTCCTTGATCGAAGCTTTTTTCTGGATGAAATTGAACTCCATATATATTTTTATAAGATATAGAAGAAACAAACTCATTTACATATTCACTTGTTGTTGTTGTAAATTCTTCATTGATATCGTTAACATGATAGCTATGTGCAAAATAAAAATAATTATTTTTAATATTATCAAATAATTTATTATTTTTTATTATTTTAACTGAGTTCCAACCTATATGGGGGACCTTTTTTTTACTACTATCAAACCTTTTGCATCTTGAATTAAAAAAACCAAAACCTTTTTCACTTCCTTCTTCACTATCAAAGAATAAAGATTGCATCCCGACGCATATTCCTAATATTGAATAATTATCATTTATTACTAAATCTTTTATCTTGTTGAACAATTTTTGATTTTTTAATGAATTGACAAATGAGTCATAACTTCCTACTCCTGGTAAAATAATTTTTTTTGTATCTGTAAACTCATCGGGATTATTAATTATCTTACTTTTATATTCTAAATCACCTAAAACTCTTATAATGGAACCTATATTGCCAACACCTGATTTTACAACATTAATATTTTTATTTTTCATTTTTTCTTTCGTAAAAATTAAATACTGTAAAAAAAGCAAATATTAACGAAAAAATAAATCCTCCATTAAAATATCCAGCTCCTCTAACTAATTGAGTTAAAATCAAACATAGAAAAAAAATTTTCTGACTTTTTGATAATCTTTTTGTAAATAAAAAAATAAATAATACAGGTATAATAATTAAGCTAATCCAACCAAATTCAGTTAAAATTTTTGATATATTTGCAGATCCATCATTAAAATTAAGTGTATAAACTTCTCTATAAAAATAAGGGATTATTATATTACTAAACATGTAATAATCGAATGCACTCTCATACATATTTAAGCCCCAACCTAGTGGACGACTTTTTAAGGTTTCATAAGAAATATTGAGAGAATTTATAATTACTGCTGTGCTCAAATTAAATCTAAAATTTAAAGATGAGTCTAATATCTTTATATCTGAAAAAGTTCTAATAGGTAGATCGTCATACTTAATATTTTTATCAACTAGGCCATTTTTTTTTTTTATTTCAATATTTTCTATTTTTTTTGAAGAAACAATATTTTCTTTAGAGGAACTAATGCTTAAAAATTTATCTTTTGATAAAACTTTAACTCCTGAAAGAGTTTCAGAAAATTTATTTAAACACCACAAAGAGTATTCTTCTCTATGAATCTGTTTTGAAAGGATAAAATTTACAACAATAAAAAATATTATTACAGAAAAAAAACCTAATAAAATTTTTTTAAAAAAAAAATTAAAGTCAAATAATAAGATTAAAAAAATAGATATTAATATTGATAAATATAAAGTTGCTGATGACTCGAACAAAATCATTATTAAAACAACAAAAAGTATAAATGCAATATTTAAAAAATTACTATTTTTTTGCTCATAGAGAAAATAACCAATTATTGAACCAAAAATCATTCCCAAATGAGAGTTTTCTAAAAAAATATGATTATTTATAAATTGAATATATGTAGTACACAAATTTGCAATTTCCCAGTGAGAACTAAAGCGTACATCAGCAAAAAAATATGAAATAGTAAAAATTGATAAAAAAAATAGAATTATTAACTTTAAATTTTCTAGAATTAATGAGTAATAAAAATATATTATAATTAATAAAGAATATAATCCAAGTACTCCTAATATGTTATGAAGCTTTAATTCACTTTGATTATGAATTGAATTAATAAATTGATGTAAAAAAATTATTAAAATAAATAAAGATATTATAAATAAATTTTTTTTATTTTTTCTTAATAAATAAAAATTATTTTTGAAAAGATCATAAATTAAAAAAAATAAATAAATGCTATTGTTTCTCTAAATCCATAATTTTCAAAAAATTTTATATCCCAAAAAAATAGGTGAAAACTAACAAATATAGAAATTATAATTGCTTTTAAATTATATTTTTTTAAAGAATAAATAAGATCCACTTACTTTTAATACAGTTATTAATATTATTTTGTTTATAAAATTTTCTTTTTTGATTAATTCAAACAATTTAAAATTAATTTTTTTCAAATTTTTAAGTTTTAAGAAAAACATAATATAAATTTTTTTTACCAAATTTGAATTAAAATAAATGCTTTTTATCTCATTAAATACTGATAAATACAATTCTTCCTTTTCTTTTTCAGCCTCAGCTCTACCGGTAACAGAATTTTGTTTGTAATGTATTCTACTTAAAAGTAAATAATCATTCATTATGTAAGGCTTAAACATCTTAAAAATTTTAAATAATAAATCATAATCTTGAGTATGTTTTTTTTTTATATCAAATAATCCTACTTTATTAAAAATTTTTTTATTTATTAGGGCTGAACAAAAATTATACTTATCTCTAAATAAAATTATTTTCCTTGGTTCAAAAAAATTACTTTTAATATTTATTTTTTTTATTATTTTTTTATCTTCATTTATTAAAAAAAAATTTGAAAAACAGATATTTAATGATTTCTTAGCTAAAACTTTAATTTGTTTTTCCAATTTATCTTTATGATATAAATCATCATGACTTAGCCATGATATATATTTGCCTTTTGATTTTTTAATTGCTGTATTTAAAGCTACACTAACTCCCTGATTTTTTTTAAAATTTATAAATTTTATTTTAAGTTTTTTTTTAATAAATTTATTAATAATTTTTTTTAAATTAATTATGTTTGGCGAACCATCATTTACAACTATTATTTCAAAATCTTTAAATGTTTGTTCTAATAAACTATTTAAAGAGTCTTTCAACATACTAGAATTTTTATAAACAGGGATTATTACTGATATTAAAATTTTCATTTTGTAAATTACTTTATAATATTTAGAAGTTTTTTATTTTGCTCTACTCGTGAGAAATTTTTTAATGCTTTAATCTTTTTGTGCTTAAATTTTTTAATATTAATTTTCTCAAAAAAATCTTTTAGATTGTGTTTTGAATAATCTAAAACATAACCCAAGTTATGTTTTTTTATTAATTTTCCAGCCTCTGTTTCTCCATTAGAAATCATGATCATTGGAGTGTTTGAATTTAAGTACTCATAAAATTTACCAGTTATTACTTCTTTAGCTGTAGATTTTTCGGTATGAAGTATTAACAAATAATCAAATTTTTTCATTTTTTCTAAAGTTTTAAAATAACTAATATTATTTAAAAAATTAAAACTTTTAAAATTCAAGATATAATTTTTTTTAATTGAAGAGTTTCCATAAAATGTAAAGTTCAATTTATTTAAACTTGAGACTGCATCATATAAAACATTTATATCTCTATAACCAAAAGGAGAATCGGAAATTAATCCAAAGTAACCTATGTTGATTTTTTTATTTTGTTTTTTTATTATTTTTTTTTTATTTTGTTTAAAAAATCCATTTTTTAAAAGTATGGTTTTTTTTTTATCTACAATTTTTGAGATATCATTATATATTTCTACAGTTGCACAAAGAATATAATCGCAATGGTTTAAAATATATTTTTCATATTTATTTGTAAAAAAAGTAAAAATTTTTAGGTAGATTGATTTAACTCTAAAGGTCCAACCATCTCTATAATCCAGAATTATTTTAGCATTTTTATCAGCTTTTCTTATTTTTGTTACTAATTTTAATAATGAAAATGGTGGTGCTGAAATTATTATATATTCAGGTTTTTCGTATTTTAATAGATAATCTAGTTTAATCTTGTATTTGGCTAAGTTTAAATAATTATTATCAATACCTACAATATAAAGAAAATTTCCAAAAAAAAGTTTAATAAATGATAATAAATAAGCGTACCATTTTGATTTTTCAAATTTCTCAGAATTTAGATATATTTTATTTACATCTCTTAAGTAGGATTTAAATCCAAAATAGCCATAAAAATTTTTTTTTACCGAAATTAAAGATAAATTATAATTTTTAAGAGTTTTTAAAAATGATATAACTCTAATTGCACCACCTACTGAACGCGTATATGGGATAAACTCACCTGTGATAAAAAGAATTTTTTTTTTTTTCAATTTATTTTCCAAGTATTTTTAGATTTTATAATAATTTTTAAACCAATTAATAAACAGTTTTATTCCTAATTTATAATCATATTTGAAATTATATTTAATAATTTTTTTTGTATTAATCATTCTTGAATACGAAGTTGCAATATCACCTTTTTGCAAAGTAAAGTAAATTTTTTTTGATTTTAATCTAAGATTTATTTCTATTTCTTTTATATAATCCATTAATTTAACTTTTTTTTGATTTCCTATGTTAAGAATCTGAAACGATGAAGAACTAGAAGATGGATTTGATTCATTAAAGTTTTTATTTTTTTTTGGGTATTTTAATCTAATCTTTTTAAGGCAATTAACTACATCGTCTATATATGTAAAATCTCTAGTATGTTTCCCAAAGTTAAAAACCTCAATTGGTTTATTTTTTAAAATATTATCAACAAATTTGAACAAAGCCATATCTGGTCTACCCCAAGGTCCATACACTGTAAAAAACCTTACCCCAGTACAATTCATTTTATAAACGCAACTGTAAGAATGTGCCATTAGTTCATTGGCTCTTTTTGTTGCCGCATAAAATTGAGAAGGATGGTTAACAGGATCAATTTCTGTAAATGGAAGTTTTCGATTTAAACCATAAACGCTACTAGTACTTGCAAAAATAAAGTGTTTTACCTTTATACTTTTTGACAAATCCATAATATTAAAAAAACCCACCAAATTGTTAGACGAATAATCTTCTGGATGAACCAGAGAGTGTCTGACTCCTGCTTGTGCTGCAAAATGATATACAGAATGTATATTTTGATTTTTTAAGCTTTCAAATAACTTTTTCTTATTTCTAATATCTAATTTTAAAAACTTAAATTTTTTAAATTTATTTAAAATTTTTAGTCTATCTCTCTTTAATTTTATTGAATAATAATTATTTATATTATCAATTCCAATTACATTATACCCATCTTTTAAAAAACTATAAGCAAGAGAAAAACCAATAAAACCTGCTGAACCTGTAATAAGAATTTTATTATTTGATTTATACATTTAGATTATTTTTTTTATTAATCTTGCAATTTTAATTGTTGATTTACCATTTCCAAATTCGTTAATTTTTAATATTCTTGAATTAATAAATTTCATATTTTTCTTTATTTTTAACAGATTATTTCCAATTAATTTAACAGAATTGGCTTTAATTAATTCATGCCACTCTGTTTCTTTTCTCAGAACAAAACTTTTTTTTCTAAGAAAGTAAGCTTCTTTTTGCACCCCTCCACTATCAGTAACTACAAATGAGCTCTCTTTAATAGAACATATGGTATCTAAATATGAGATCGGCTTAGAAAGAATTATATTGCTTGGCAACTTTAATTTATTTCTTTTTATAATCTTTTCAATTTTCGGATGTATAGGCCAAAAAAATAAAAAATTTAAAATTGAAATTTGTTTAAGTATTTTTTTTATAGTTTTTTGATCAGAATTTATATCTCTATGAATTGTTAAAAAAACATAATTTTTTTTTAAATTATATTTTCTTTTGAAATTATCTGAATAAACTTTATTTATAAATTTTTTGTAAAATAGGATTGAGTCATACATTACATCGCCAAAGTTAAAAATTTTTTTGTTATATTTTTTAAGTTTTAGATTATTTATTGAACTTTTCGTTGGCGTAACTAAATAATCAGATAAAAAATCAGATATATATCTGTTTTGCTCTTCAGGCATATTTATTTCATTTGATCTAAGTCCAGCTTCAATGTGCATTAATTTTATTTTTAATCGTCTTGATACAATTGATGCGGCTAAAGTTGTATCAGTATCGCCGTAAACTATTATCAAACTTGGATTAATTTTTTTTAAATAAAAATATAATTTTTTTATCATTTCGGAAATTTTGAGTATTCGGCTGTTTTTCTCTTTTAACTTTATTTGCACCAAATCTTTTTTATAATTTAATTCATTAAAAAATATTTTTGACATTCGATAATCAAAATGTTGGCCTGTATGAATCAGTACATTTTTATATTTTGTGTTTCTTTTAATTGATTTAATAGTAATAAACGCTTTAATGAATTGTGGTCTAGCTCCAGCTATACTTACAATAGTTTTCATATGACAGGCAAAAGTTTAATAAAATAACTTGGATTATATTTATATGTTATTAAAGTATACAATTAAAACAAATAATTTAAAAAGATATAGTCTTTTTAAATGTTTATTAAGATTATTTAAAATTGAAAATTAAATAAAATTAATTTAATACATTAATAATGATTATTGCTGAAATTGGTTGGAACTTCCTAGGAGATTTAAAGCTTGCAAAAAAAATGATTGATCAGGTATCAGATGCCGGATGTAAATTTGTTAAATTTCAGCTATGGGATCCAAAAACTCTAAAAGAAGGTCCTTGGGACAATGATGGTAGAAGAGAAATTTACAATAAATCTTTTTTAGATGAGGAAAAATATGGAGAGTTATACAATTATTCAAAATCAAAAAAATTAAATTGCTTCGCTTCAATATTTAATCACTCAAGTATTAAAACCTTACTTAAATTTTCTAATAAGTTGATCAAAATTCCTTCTTTGGAGGCCTATGATCTAGAATTAATAAGAAAATCTCTTGACTCTTTTGAAAGTGTAATAGTTTCTACTGGCGCTTTAAAATTTGAAGAATTAAAAAGTTTAGAAAAATTTAAAAACTGCGAAAATTTAATTTTGTTACACTGTGTTAGTTCATACCCTCTAAAGTTAGAAAATTCAAATTTTTCAAAGTTTTTTTTTTTAAAAGAAAGATTTAAAAAGGTTGGATATTCTGGACACTGTGAAGGAATAGATGATGCAATATTTGCTCTTTCCAATGGAGCTGTAGCTATAGAAAAACATTTTACAACTGATAACAATCTTCCAGGTAGAGATAATAAATTTGCAATTTTGAAAGATGAATTAAAATTTTTATGCAAATACCAAAATAATATAATAAAAATGAAAAATGATAAAGGTTTAGACTTGCAGGATTCCGAAATTGAAGCTTTCAAAAGTTATAGAGGTAGATGGAAAAAAAATTAATTTTTTTTAGTTTTAAAAAATTTTTTGATATTATGTGCTATAAACTTAATTTCACTTTCTTTTAAATTAACATGAAATGGAAGACTTAAAATTTCTTTAGAAATTTTTTCGCTATTAGGTGTGGTATTTGTATTATATTTTTTGAATATTTTTTGTTTATTTAATGGATATGGATAATAAATTCTTGTTGGTATTTTTTTTTTTTCAAGAAATTTAGCAAGACTATCCCTTTTTGTTGTTAAAATATTAAATATTGGATAAACACAGTAATAATTTTTCATCAATTTAACAAATTTAATATTTTTTTCTTTTTTTAAGTAAAAAAAATACTTTGCAGCTAAAAAGTTCCTTTTTTTCAATTCTATTTTAAAACTTTTTAGCTTTTCTAATAAAACAATTGATTGAATTGTATCTAGTCTTGCATTCAAACCATTAAATTCATAATAATATTTTTTTTTTTGTCCGTGCTTTCTAAGAAAATTGCAATTTTTGGCAATTAATTTTTTGTTGGTAAAAATTGCACCACCATCACCAAAACAACCTAATGTTTTCGTTGGAAAAAAGCTTGTGCATCCAATATCAAAAATATTGCAACTTTTCTTATTTTTGAAGCCAGCGCCAAAGCTTTGAGCTCCATCTTCTATAATTGGAATATTAAATTTTTTTTTTATTTTTTTTAATTTATCAACATCAGGTATTTGTCCAAATAGTGAAACGACTATTATCGCTGAAGAATTTTTATTTATTTTTTTTTCCAAATCTTTAACACAAATATTCATTGTTTTTGCGTCTATATCTACAAATACTGGTTTGCACCCTGCTCTAATTATTACCTCTGTTGATGAAATATAACTAAATGCTGGAGTTAAAACTTCCGAACCTTTTTTTAAATTCAATGATAAAATTGCAATTAAAAGAGCATCTGTTCCACTAGAGGTAGTAATGCAATAGTTTGATTTTGTAAATTTTGAAAGTTCATTTTCTAATTTATATACTTTTTTTCCAAGAATATAATCCTGATGTTTTATTAAATCTTTAAAATTATTTAAAATATTTTTTTGCTTTGTATAAGATACTTTTAAATTATTAAATTTTATTTCCACTTTTATTTATTATACTAAGTTTTTTTTTACATTGCCTTGCGGTCTTGCAGGATTTCCAAAAACACTTTGATAATTTTTTACACTTTTTGTAACTACTGATCCTGCTCCTACCAAGGAGTACTTTCCTAATTTGATTCCACAAATTAAGGTTGAGTTTGCTCCTACAGTAGATCCTTTTTCTACAACTGTTTTTAAAAAATTTCTTTTTTGATTTTTAAAGCTACGCGGCTTCTTTACATTAGTGAATACTACAGACGGACCAACAAAAACATCATCTTTTATTTCAACACCTTTATAAACAGATACATTGTTTTGAATTTTTACATTATTTCCAATTTTGACATTTTCACCTATAAATACATTTTGACCTAAAGTACAATTTTTTCCTATAATTGAGTTTTTAGAAATATGACACCAATGCCAAATCTTTGTTTTTTTACCAATTTTTACTTTTTTATCAATTATTGAAGTTTCGTGGATAAAAAAATTTTCTTTCATAATCTATTTTCTCAATTTTTCAGTTAAACTTATACTATTTGATACCACAGAAGTACCAAAGCCTTTTCTTTTTAAAATTTCGCTATAACTTTTTATATGAAGGTTATTAAAATTATCTGAAAGTTTAATTCTTTTATTATCAAGTATAAGTTCTCTTTTGGCATAATTTCCTTTTTTTAGATTTTTTAAATACTTAGATGATATTGATATCAACCACTCAACTCTTGCATTTTTGAAATATAAAAATCCCTTATTTTCTTTTGCGTTTGATAAATTTACTTTAAAGTTTTCGTATTTTCCAAAAAACCAGCATAATAAGTCAAACAAATGTATACCAATATTAGTTGTCAACCCTCCTGATTTGAAAGTATCTCCTTTCCATGATTTTAAAAACCAATCTCCTCTAAAGGTTATATAATTTATTTTTACATCAAACAACTTGTTAGGGTTTTTTTTAATTGTATTATGAATTTTATTTTTTAATTTTATTAATTTATCATTAAGACGAAGTTGCATAATACAATTTACATCTTTTTTATATTTTTTTTCTAAGTTTGCTATTTTCAATAATTGTTTATGATTCAGCACTAATGGTTTTTCGCAAATTACATTTAATTTATTTTTCAGACCAAATTGTATATATTTAAAATGTAAATAATTGGGTGTGCAAATAACCAAATAATCAATTTTTGTCTTCTTTTTCGTGGATTGTAAATATTTTTTAAATTTCTGAAAATTAAAAAAATATTTACAATTTTTAAAATAACTATCTATTTTACCTGCAGTTTCACTAATATCATAAGCGGCAACAAGTTTATTATTTGTCTTCTTTATAGCCTCAAAATGCTTAGGTGCTATAAATCCTGATGCTCCTATAATTACAAAATTTTTCATACTTGAATAATTTTTTTGTCAAAACTATTTTTATATCTGCCTCTACAATCAAAAATAACTTCTGAATTCTTCTTTAAAAATTGATAATTTAATTTATCATGATCTGTAACTAATAAAATTATTTTATTCTTTAAATTTTTTTTTGTTAATTTTTTACTAATTTTATTTATTTTATAATTTCTTAAAGGAGGAATTTTATTTATATATGGATCGTGATATTCAATCTTAAGATTCTTTTTTTTCAATAACTCCATTATCTTTAAAGAAGGCGACTCTCTCATATCATCAACATTTTTTTTATAACTTACACCAACAATAAATATTTTCTTATTTTTAATTTTTTTTGAATAATTAAAAACTTTATCAGCAATAATTTTTGGCATTTTTTCATTTATTAAGCCTGATAAATTAATAAATTTTGCATCTGCTCCTGATTTTTTTGCTTTCCAAGCTAATATGAAGGGATCTATTGGAATACAATGTCCACCGTAACCAGGTCCGGGATAAAATGTTTGAAAGCCAAATGGTTTTGTACTGGCAGCATCTATTGCGTCATATATATTTATTCCCAATTTTTCAGTTATATTTTTCATTTCATTTATTAATCCAATATTTACTGACCGGTAAATATTTTCTAAAAGTTTTGTGAATTCTGCAGTTCTTAGATTTTTAACTTTTACAATCTCTACGCCTATTAATTTATAAATCTCGGCTCCAATTTTTCCACAATTTTGAGAATATCCACCTAGAACTTTAGGTATTTTTTGTAGAGAAAATTTTTCATTACCAGGGTCTTCTCTTTCAGGAGAATAAACTAAAAAAAATTCTTTTCCTACATTAAATTTTTTTTTTAACATCGGTAAAATAATTTCTTCACATGTGCCTGGGTATGTTGTGCTTTCCAAACATAAAGTTTGGTTTTTTTTTAAAAATGGAAGAATTGATTTTATAGAGTTATTGATATACTTCATTTCAGGTGATTTATTTTTTTTTATGGGAGTTGGTAAACAAAGAATTATAACATCAACATTAGAAATATATGAAAAATCTCTTGTAGGAAAAAGGCCTTTTTTAACCATGCTTTGAATTTTTTTACTACTAAAATAATTTATATAACTTTTTCCTTTTTTTAAAAAATTTATTTTTTTTTTATCCTTGTCAAATCCATAAGTCATTATTCCTTTTTCTAAAAAACCGCTTGCTAACGGCAAACCAACATATCCAAGTCCAACTATGCCTATTTTTATTTTTTTATTTTTAATTTTGTTTAAGAGTTTCTTAATCATATGAATTAAAAAATTTTATATATATCTTTTTCAGTTGTTTCTATAAAACCTAAGTTTCCTTCAAAAACAGTTTTATTTCTAATAATCGAGTCCCATGAAGCAATTGTAGAGTTATTAAACCTCAATATTGTTTCATTATTAAAATCTAGATTATTAAATCTTCCTCTATTTAAAACTTCCATTAATCCATTTTTAAAGCTAAATATTGGATTTTTTTCCTTTACAACTGAAAAAACAGTATCTTTTTGTTGTTCTATTAAAATCTTTAACCCTTTATCTATATGTGTAGTGTCCTGGCGAATAACATGAATGTTAAAAAAAACAATAATATCTGGTAAATAATTTTTCTTTAATTTAAAATAATCACTAGCATCTAATAATAAGCTTTCTAAATTTTCAAACAAAGATTTCTCATATTTTTTTGGCCTTAAGAAATAATCAATATTTTTTATTTTAAAGAATTTTTTTTTTGTATATTTAATAATATCTTTATTATTTGTAGAAACCAAAATATCAGATATCATTTTTGATTTACGAATTGAATTTATTGTATGTTCGATTAAAGTTTTGTTTTTATGTTTTAAATATGGAGCATTTTTAATGTCTAAAAAATCCTTTTTTACTGGCACTACTGCAAGTATTTTAAGTTTATAATCTCCTTTATTTTTAAAATTTATTCTATCTATAATTTTTCCTCTTTCTTTAATAATTTTTTTATAATTAGAAGATACAGACTTCCCATGTTTTCTATAATAAAATAAAGGCAAATCTATACTACAAAACTCAACCCTATCCTTTAATTTTAACCATACATCCCATCCATCTTGGGCTTTTACATTTGTTGAATAGCCTCCAACTTCTTTTAAAGATCTAGATTTAAACATTGTACATGCTCCATGTGGGGGAAAGCTAGAATTTTTAATACTAGTTAGATTATCTTCAATTCCAATTTTTTTTCCAGAATAGTCTACATAATAATAACCACCATATACTGCTGCATAATTTTTTTTTGAAGTAATTTTAGAAATCATTAGTAAAAAAGCATTTTTATTTAGCCAATCATCAGCATCAAGTCTGATGATGAATTCACCTTTACATATTTTAAGAATATTATTTGAAATTTTTTGAAGACCAGTATTTTTTTTATAAACTATTATTTTTTTAATTTTTTTATTCTTTGAATAATATTTTCTGTAAATTTTTGTAGTGTTATCTTTTGAATTATCACTAACTAAAAATAATTCCCAATTTTTGTAAGTTTGACTCAAAACACTTTTAATAGCCTGGTCAGCAAATTTACCATAATTTTTCGATACTATATAAACACTAATTAAGTTTTTCATATTTTTCGCTTAAACCTACAACCGAGCTTATATTATTTGGATTGTAATTTTTTAGAATAAAATTCATTTTTGATAAATCATCGAATGTATCTATTGTATATTTGTATCCTTTTTTAAATTTTTTTGAAAATTTTATTTTTTTTATATCAAAAATTTTTCTTTTTTTATAAAAATAGTTAGCAATATGCTCTTTATCATTATTGTTTAATTTATAACTTGCCATTTTTTTTAATGATGTAGCATTGAAAATTTCTATAGTAAATCCCTCATCAATTTTATTATTAAGATAATTTGTTGTCATTAAGTCAAATCGAATTTTTTTAGAATTTGATATACATTTTTTTATTTTTTTAACATCAATAATTGGTCTATCGGCACAATATCTAAAAAAAAAACTTACTTTAAACTTTTTACAACAATCTAAAGTTCTGCTAATTAAGTCATTGTTGCTTCCTCTAAAATAGTTAATTTTATATTTTTGTGCAATTTTACATAATTTTAAATCTTCTTTTTTCTTTGTTGTTGCTAAAATTATTTTTTTTTTGGGAACTATAAGTTTAGCTTGGCAAATTACTTGTTCGATTAATTTCTTTTGATTAGATAATTTAATCAAAGCTTTTTCACTAAGTCTGTTAGAAGAGACTCTTGAATAAATAATTATATGCATAAAAAAATCTTAGAAATTAATCAAATACTACATTATTATATAGAAATAAATCCTGATATTTATTAATAATATAGTTTGACTATATACAGAAAATTAATAAAAAAAATGTCAATTTTTATAATTTTAAAGATTTTTAAATAACATGATGCTAAATGAAAAAAAATTAACCCAAGATATTGATAAAAAGGGTTATACTTTAATTAAGGGATTTTTTGACAAAAAAAAATTGAATAATATAAAAAATTCACTTTTAGATATTTTAAATTATATTAGCTACTCTAAAGAAAAAGATCTTCAGAAAAAGTATTATGAAATAAAAAAACTTAACCCAAAGTTAAAATCTAATTTTTACGATTTAGCTCCATATAATATTGACATGCAAAAAGGAATTCATACTCCACAATTGATAAGTTTTGTAAAAAATTATTTCAAAACTAAAACTTTATTTTCTGGAAGAGCGGCAATTCATGTTCACGACGATGATAATGATAAATTGTTACTTCCACATCAAGAAACTAATCAGTTTGCTAGAGATTGTCTTTTGTTTTGGATGCCTTTATGGGACACAAACTCAAGCACGGGTGGTTTAACAATTTTTGAAGGATCTCATGACAAGGGATATTTTGATCATAAATTAGATGACCCATCAGGGAAAAAGAAGTGGACTCATAAATACACAAACATAAATAAAAATATTTATTCTAAGTTTAAAAGAGTAAACTTAGAGGTTAAAGCAGGTTGTGCTGTAATTGCGCATTCAGCTCTAGTACACTGTGGTTATCCTTTAAAAAAAAAAGGAACTGTTAGAATTACAATAACTGAAAGATTTAATCCCCTTATAAGAATACCATTTTTAAAAGATCCAAATAAACCGATGAAGATACCTTATGTTGGTGTTGATTATAATAAGATAGAAGATTAGGATATTTTAATTATCACTTTTTCTTCTTAAAAAAAGACTATCTTCAATTCTAAGCTGTTTAACGGTAATTTGATAAAGTTTTTTTATATCAAGTAATGAAATATCTATATTAAAAAATTTATCTTTTATTAATGCTTTTGCTCCTTTTAAATATTTATCTGTTGATTTTGAATAAATGGTAGTTATTTTATAGTTCTTTTTTCTGACAAACATTTTTAATCTTTTTTGTTTAATTTTTTTTCCATTAATAACCTTCCCTGAAAAAATTTTAAAAAATCTATAATAAACTTTTACATGTTGTTCAGCTACATGAAAAAAAGGAAAGGCAGCATTTTTATAATCGAGATCAAAAAATAAACATTTAGCATTTCTTTTTATTAAATAACCAAAAGGAGATTTTAAGCTGAAGCAATCATAATGTTCCATTTTACAAATTTTCTTTTGATGTTTGCCATAAACAAGTAGAGAATAAACTGGACTTTTTGACCTTTTAAAATCTTTTCTTTTTAAAGCTGCATTACTTAAGGACCCTGAAAAAGATTTACTTTTATTATAATCAAACACTTTACCTTCAAAAAAGTTCCAATTAAAGCTATAAAAAATTAAAGTACCACTTTTACCTATAGTTTTTATTAATGAATTTATAAAATCATCAAGATTAAAACTCATTTTTTTTTTTTTAAATAGTATTAAAAGTTTTAAAATATCTGAACAAACAATAACTGTGCTGCCTTTTTTTATACCTAGTTCTAAAAATTTTTTTTCAAGCTTAATGAAATAAGCATTTTTTTCCATAGAAACTTAGCTATTCAGCGAAGATTGTTCTAGAGTTATTTCTGATTGTTTATCAGTATTTAAGTATTGCGTTTTATTTTGATTATCGGCGAATGCTATTCCATCGATAATTTCTAATTGATTTCTTTTCAACTTTTCACCATTATTTTTAATCAATTTGTCAACTATCTCTGCTAGGATTTGTTCTCCTTCTCCAATTGCACATATATCTATATTTTCGTCTTTTAGAACTTCTTGATAACTAGTAGTTGGGTGTGGTCCTCCTACTAACAAAGTTTTTTGATATCCACCTTCCCTTATCTTTGCGATTGCTTCGTGAAAAAAATCTTTGTGGAATGTCATTGAGCTAACTCCAATTAAATCAGGATTAAAATCATCAATAATTTTTTGTAACTCTTCATAATTATCAAAATCTATTCTAGATTTTATTAATTTACCCTCAACTTCATCTTTAAAAACATGATTTAAATAACTTTGAAGAGCAATTAACCCCAAAGGAGGCTCTACAACATCATATTCTGTTATACTTCTGTCTTTTGTAAAGTGTGTAGAAATATTAATTAGTAGAATTTTAAAAGAATTTTTCTTAACCTTTTTAACAGGAAATATTTTTTTTATTTTTTTATTGAGATCAGGTATCTGAATTTCTTTTTCACTTAAGCATTTTATTTCTAATTCATCTTTATTAATGCCCGCCATTCTTAGTACATCTTGTAATCCATTTATTCTAGATACAAAATAGCTGCTATATCTTTGGTTCAGCTCATCTTCAGTAAAATGCTTCATCTGTACAGGTAAAACTTTTTTTAATCTTTCCTTGTTTAAAACATACTCTTTTAAAAATTTTAGTTTATATTTTTCTGTAAATTCTCTTCTAAATGGCAAAGTGGGAGCAACTTCATGATAAGATTTATCGATAGCTTCATTTATTGCACCTTTGTCTACTCCATGATCCAATGCAAATTTTTCTAAATCTGTGCCTGGAAATATTCTAACTATATGAGTGTAAGGAAAGTGTACCCATTTCATTGAAAAAATAAAATCAAGCGTCATCTGGGCCTCTTCCTCTGTTTCAGTTGGAAAGCCGTGCATTGTATTTAATGTTGTAACTGCGCTTGGATAATTTTTACATATATAATCCAAATTTTCTCTAAATTTTTCAATGTTTAGACCTTTCCTCATTACTTTTTGCATTCTTGGTGATGCTGACTCTAGTGATACATTTACACCTACAGCTCCACCTTGCATCATCGTGTCAATTACTTCCTTATTTAGCAAATCTCCTTTCAAAGCAGTTGGAAAAAAGAAGCTTACTCCTAAATTGTCTTTAATTGCACGATTGAAAAATTCAACGAAATCTTTTGCTTTAACATTGAAAATATCATCAATAAATTCTATTCTTTTAACTCCCATGTCTGCAATCATTTTTACTTCTTCATAAATACTATCTACAGATCTTCTAAAATGATGAAGAGTAGTTTTGTAAACATCGCAATAAAAACATCTATATGGACATCCTCTTGTTGCTTGAACAGCCATAGAGTACTTTACTCCTGCATGTCCCACATTTGTATTGTATTTAGAGTAATCAACCAGAGACCTGTCATAAGTAGGCAGTTCGTCTAGTTTTTGAATTTGTTTTCTGGTTTTAGTTAAGTGAATTTTATTGGTCATCTTAATAATATCAATTTATATACTAGAAATGATTATAATAGCAATTTTTTATTATTGACATAAAATCCAATTATTTATATATAAATCTCATACCGAAATTTGGTGGGGAACAATGTGCAAATCATTGACTATTCCTGTAACGGTGAGAAAAATCAAGTCCGAGCGCCACCCGGTATAGTCCGTTGTCGAATGAGGGCCAGGAAAAGTCTAATTCTGCAATTATAAATTAACAGCGGCATAAAAAAAAGAGTTTATAACTATGTCGAGGTTAATTTTAATTTCAATAAGCATTTTATTTTTTAATAATATTTTATTATCTGCAAATCTAGATGATTGTTCTTGGGATAATAAAAATAAAGTCCCGTGTTTAGAGATCACAAGCTATATTTCAAATAGCTCTGAGCATTCTAAATCGGGTGTAAATAAAATAGTAATAAATAAAAAACAGATAATTGAGTCTGGAGCTATTGATTTAATAGATGTGCTTAATACAGTACCAGATATCAATATTACCCAAAGTGGTCCTAGAGGACAGCAGACTTCAATGTTTATGAGAGGTACTGGCTCAAACCATACCTTAGTAATGATCAACGGAGTACCAATTAATGATCAATCGACTACGCAAGGTTTACATGACTTTGGTGTTGATTTTATTCAAACAGTTCAACAAATTGAAGTATACCCTGGCTCTAGTGCAACTCATTTTGGAACAAATGCAATAGGTGGAGCAGTAAATATAATATTAACTGGGGATTATAAAGACAGCATGTCGTTATCAGGAGATGAACATGGCAACTATGATTTATTGGGCAATAAAACTTTTATTTATGATAATTCATCATTAAATCTAAAAATAGGCACTGTTAATAACGAGACAACAAGTGCTAGGGGAAGCAATGATGATGAGAAAGATAGTGTAGAAAATTATACAACTAATATAAATTATGAAAACTACATAAAGCCAAACTTAAGATTTTATAACACAACATACTTAAGACAAACAATTGCGGAATATGATGGTTCCACAACTAAGCAAACAGGATATGAAGGCGATAACAAAATGGGATCTTTTCAATTAGGATTAGAGAACAAAAATCAAAATCAAAAACAAAATTCTATACTATACTACACGATATATGATAGAGAGTATGATGAAAGAGGCACTATAGATACCTATGAAAGTGAAGTTATAGGAATTAAGTATGATCTTTCAAAAACTTTAAATAATTATTTATCATTTGGTGCAGGATCTGAGTATAAATATGATTGGGGATCTTTTGATAATAATGGATCCTATACATCTTCAACTAAAGGAAATGTAGACAACTTAGCAGTATATTCTAACTTGGGTATAAATATATTCGATAATACTAATTTATCAATTTTTTTAAGAAATGATGATCACAAACAATCTGGAGATAACTCTACATATAAAGTTAGTTTAAATCAAAAAATTAAAAAACTTGAATTTGGTTTATCAAGAATGACTGGATTAAGAAATCCAACTCTTTACGAACTATATGGAACTGATAGCTATGGTTATTCAGGGAATAAAAGTCTTAAAGCTGAAAAAAGCATTAGTAACGAAGTATACATAAACTATTTTGCTAACAATAAATTAAGTTTTTCAACAAGTTTATTTAGATCTAATATACACAATAATATAGAATATGTTAGCAACAAATATGTTAATGATAATGACAATATAGAATTGAATCAGTCTGGTCTTAATGGAAATATTTTATACAACAATGAAGATACTAAAATAAATTTTTTTACCTCATTCTTATCTTCAAAGAAGGAAAATAGTGCAGATCAGTTAAGAAGGCCAGAAAAAACATATGGGGTAGATTTAAGTCAAAAAATAAAAATGTACCTTCTTGGTGATTTTAATTTAAATGCAAATTATAAACATTATGGAAAACATTTTGATACACATTC
>MDSW01033226.1_pt1 | contig 50947 bp, 38 predicted proteins | sample 811171 | NCBI WGS metagenome assembly MDSW01 (sample SAMN05326641, study PRJNA326480) | marine metagenome | isolation source: seawater | place: Atlantic Ocean: North West | collected 2012
CAAAACTTTACAACAAGCACAATACAGACTTAAATTTGAGGAATTATTTTTCATACAATTACAACTTATAAGAATGAAAATAGTTCGCCAACAAAAACTTAAAGGATTTAAACTTTCTCAAATTGGTGAACACTTTAATAATTTTTTCCACAATCACCTGCCCTTTGAATTAACAAACGCTCAAAAAAAAGTTTTGAAAGAAATTCGTCACGATTGCGCCAAAGAATCTCAGATGAATCGTCTACTTCAAGGAGATGTTGGGAGCGGTAAAACACTTGTTGCTTTAATGAGTATTTTAATGGCTATAGATAATGGCTTTCAAACCTGTTTAATGGCTCCTACTGAAATTTTAGCTCAACAACATTTTGAAACCATCTCTAATTTACTAGATGAATTGCCAATAAAGATTTCACTTCTTACTGGTTCAGTAAAAAAATCTCAACGAAATTTACTGCATAAAGGTCTAGAAAACGGGCAAATACATATTCTGATTGGAACACACGCTTTACTAGAAGATAAAGTAAAATTTAAAAATCTAGGCTTTGTAGTAATTGATGAACAACACCGTTTTGGTGTAGCTCAACGCGCTAAAATGTGGCGGAAAAATATCAAACCGCCACACGTATTAGTGATGACAGCTACTCCGATTCCTAGAACATTGGCTATGACTCTTTATGGAGACTTAGACGTTTCTGTAATTGATGAATTACCCCCAGGCAGAAAAATTATAAAAACCATCTGGAAATCTGAAAGTGGCAGACTAGCTATGTTAGGCTTTGTTCAACAAGAAATTGAAAAAGGAAGACAAGCCTATATAGTTTATCCTCTTATTAATGAAAGTGAAACACTAGACTATAAAGATTTGATGGACGGCTACGATAGTATTTGTAGAACTTTTAAAGAACAGCAAATAAGCATCGTGCATGGACAAATGAAGTCAGAAGACAAAGATTTAGAAATGAATCGATTTGCTAGAGGAGAAACACAAATAATGGTTGCTACAACCGTCATTGAAGTTGGTGTAAATATTCCTAATGCCACAATAATGGTTATAGAAAGTGCTGAACGTTTTGGTTTATCTCAACTTCACCAATTGAGAGGTCGTGTTGGCAGAGGAGCTGAACAATCTTATTGTATCTTAATGAGTGGAAATAAAATAAGTTCTGAAGGGCAAGAAAGACTAAAAACTATGGTTCGGACAAATGATGGCTTTGAAATTGCAGAGGTAGACCTAAAACTAAGAGGTCCAGGCGATCTTATGGGTACGCAACAGAGCGGAATGCTAGAACTAAAAATTGCTGATATAATTAAAGATAATGCTATTTTACAATATGCAAGACAACTTGCTATAACATTATTAGAAGAAGATCCAGAAATAAAACTCTCTAAGAATAAAGACATTCTCAACTATTATAAAACTATTAGCAACAAACAAATTGAATGGAGCAGAATATCTTAGTGTGATTAGCTATATCATACCTCATTCTTTTTCTTACTTTTGCTATAACAATTACACACTCAATGAAGATTTCATATAACTGGTTAAAAGAATATATTGATATTGATTTAGATGCAACAACAGTTGCTCGATACTTAACGAACACAGGACTTGAAGTTGAAGGAATAGAACACGTAGAGAGTGTTAAAGGCGGACTGGAAGGTATTATTATTGGCGAAGTACTAACAAAAGAACCACATCCTAATGCCGATAGACTTAGTATTACAACAGTAAATATAGGGCAAGAAAAAGTTCTTAAAATCGTATGTGGCGCACCAAACGTTGAATCAGGACAAAAAGTTCCTGTTGCAACTATCGGTTCCGTCTTATATTCTGATAACGAGTCGTTTAAAATCAAAAAAGCAAAAATTAGAGGTGAAGTGTCGGAGGGTATGATTTGTGCTGAAGATGAAATCGGTCTTGGAGATAACCATAAGGGCATTATGGTTCTCGACTCAAATGCAAAAGTAGGTCAATTAGCTAGTGATTACTTCAATATAGAAACTGATATTATTTTTGAAATTGGATTAACTCCAAACCGATCAGATGCGATGTCGCACATAGGAGTAGCTAGAGATTTAGCTGCAGTACTTAACCACAATAACATTAAATGCCAATTAAATTTTGCAGATACAAGTGCATTTAAAGAAGGTGTAGAAGCTCCTCTTTGTATAGAAATTAAAGATGAAAAGTCATGCCCTAGATACGCAGGCATAAGTATTAAAAATATAAAAGTGGAAGACTCACCAACTTGGCTACAAAAAAGACTTCAATCTATTGGATTAACTCCAATAAATAATGTTGTGGACATTACAAATTATGTCCTTCACGAAACTGGTCAGCCTTTACATGCTTTTGACGCTCAAAAAATTGAAGGGAATACTATTATTGTACAAAAGCTTCAAGATAAGACAAAATTCACTTCTCTTGACGATGTCGAAAGAGAACTATCCTCTGAAGACTTGATGATATGTGATGGGAAAAATCAGCCAATGTGTATTGCTGGAGTTTTTGGTGGCAAAAATTCAGGGGTTGATAAAAATACAACAGAAGTGTTTCTAGAAAGCGCCTATTTTAACCCTATATGTATTAGAAAAACATCTAAAAGACATAGCCTCAGCACAGATGCTTCCTTTCGATTTGAAAGAAGCGTTGATCCAAATCTAGTAATTTATGCTTTAAAAAGAGCATCTCTACTAATAAAAGACATTTGTAAAGGCTCTATTTCTAGCTATATAAGTGATTTATATCCTAACAAAATAAAAGATACAAACATAGAACTCAACTTTAATAAAGTCGATAAGTTAATTGGTGAAAAAATAGATAAAAGTACTATCAAATCTATTTTAAAAAGTCTAGACATTAAAATAATTAAAGAAGGCAAGATTAAATTACACCTTTCGGTACCTCCATACAGAGTTGACGTCACTAGACAAGAAGATGTTGTAGAAGAAATTTTAAGAATATATGGATATAACAACATTCATATTCCAACTCAGCTTAAATCATCAATTGTATATTCAGACAAATTAGATGAGGACTATTTACAAAATATTATTTCAGACCTTCTCTCGAACAATGGTTTTAATGAGTGTATAAATAACTCTTTATCTAAGTCTAGCTATTCAGAACTAATGACTGAAATTAAATTAGATGAACAGGTGAAACTCCTCAATCCATTGAGTCAAGATTTAGATGGGATGAGACAAAGCTTATTATTTTCTGGATTAGAAAATGTTGCTCATAATTTAAATAGAAAAAACCATAATTTAAGCTTTTATGAATTCGGCAAGACCTACCAAATTATCAATAGTAAATATATTGAGAAGAAGAAACTTATTTTGCTTGCTTGTGGAAATGAAAAATCTGAAAGTTGGAACGAAAAGAATAAGAAAAAAGATTTTTTCTGGATAAAACAAAAAGTTGAACACATTTTAAAACGTTTAGGATTAAATAATTTTACAGAAAAAAATAATAAATTATCCTATCTATTCGATGCATATTCTTTTAATTTCAAGAAAAATAGAATTGCTGATTTTGGTTTTGTTAATAAAAACACTTTGAAAGCCTTTGGCATTAAATCAGATGTTTTGTATGCAGAGTTAAATTGGGATTTAATAGTTAAACATATTCACTCTAAAACTAAATATTCTGAAATCAACAAATTTCCAAGTGTAAGAAGGGATTTAGCACTTTTACTAGACAAAGATATTGAATTTTCAAAACTTAAATCATTGGCGATAGAAACGGAAAAAAAATTACTTAAATCAGTCAATTTATTTGATGTATATCAAGGTGATAAATTACCAAACAATAAAAAATCATACGCTTTAAGTTTTATTCTTGAAGACAAAAAAAATACACTAACCGATTTGCAAATTGATGAGGTTATGGACAAATTAATTAATGTATTTAAACAGAAAGTAGGGGCTGAACTAAGAAAGTAAATTCAATTTCTTATATTTGACATCACTAATTTAACAGAAAACACTTAGCTAAAATGAAAAATATTACCATAGTACTAACTATGATGTTTATTGGAGTAATTTCAAAAGCACAAGAAAGCGTAGTAAAAATTAGCGGTTTGGATGCCGCTTTTGGTATGTATGAAGTTTCATATGAACGTACATTTAACGAAGGAATTAATAATATAAAGCCCGGAGCTAAAGCTCGAAAACAAGGAAAGTGGCCAAATATTTTAACTAAAGGTTCAATGCATTATTCACTTTCATTCTTTTCATCAAAGCACAATCAAACTTTTGGTGGTGGAATGACTGCTATTATTGACACTAACAGTAATCACGATCCTGGCAATTTAGTTTCTGGAACACAAGTTGTTGAAGACCCATTAGAACATTCTGTTTCTAGATTAGCAACAACAACTATTTCAGGTTTTGGCTTAGGCATTGAATACAGAAGTTATATTAAAACATACAAACAAAAAATTGGGGATCCGCCAAGAGGTTGGTATATAGCACCATTCGTAAATATTCAATCTAGAGTAATTGATTTTGATGATAATACACCTCTTGAAACAAATCAAGCTATGAATTACCTAATGTATCCTTTCAATCCAACTTACGTCGATGCGGTTTTTGGCAGCTATTCAGGACCTTGGAATGGTACAGAAAGTACAGATCCTACATCAGCTAACTTTGGCTCAGCAAGTGTTAGTGGAGCAAATTCTACCAATCCAAACGGCTCTAATGTTACGGTTAATAGTAATGATCTCAGTTGGCACGACGTTTCATATAAACATAACGAATTTGGATTAATGGCAGGGATAGCTATTGGCAGGCAGTGGCTATTTTATGACAAAATTTCTTTAGATATTCAAATAGGGCCCCAATATAGTATAGTTAATAGGAGTGAGAGAGTTTTCAATGGAAACGATGATTGGAATTTAAACCAAAATGTAGATGACGTTAATCTAGTTGCAACTGCGACGGGAAATACTGCTGACTTTTATTTACAAACAAAATATGGTGATGTATATGCATTTGATGGGATTGCACCTGACTCAGATGTTGCAAATGGATATTTTGGTATAGTTGATGAAAGCGGGACTAATGTAGTAATAAAAGCTAAAGGAAATGAATCATTAAAGTTCTCTTCTGGATTTTACAGAGATTTACCAGGATTAACTGATTTTGCTAAAATAGAAACTTACAGAATAAAAATTAGATTAGGATACGCTTTCTAATCAAGAACAGATAAACCCTAAATTTATAATATGAACATTAAAATTATTTTTGCTGGATTATTAACAATCATGTTCTCGTCATGTATGGACTGTATGGATTGTCAAGTAACAACAGATATCAACTTGTCAGTTGAGTATTATTCATTAAATTCTAGTGGAGATATGAGCATAGACTCAACTACTAATTTTACATATAACGTACAAGGATATATTAATGCGACACTTCCTGACAATGTTAATGCAAGCACTGACATGACTCCGTACATTAGCCCAATTAATGTTAAAGAATCATGTGGTGATGAATTAAAAGACATTAACAATTCTACATTAAACTTTGAAACAGTATTAGGAGATTCGATTACAGGCCTACATAAATATAATTGGTCAGAAACTTGGGATTGTAAATAATTTAAAACTAAATAAGCATATCATCATTTTGGCATATGTTTATTAAATAACGCTCTATTATTCTAATAATCAGAGGCAAAGTCAGTTCTAACACCATCTTTAAATGCTATTATGAATGCATTCTTATAACGATTAGAACTCACTTTAGCTAAATAAGCTTCTGCCTTATTATAGCTATCATAATTTCCACAAATAAAGGTATAGAAATTATTCCCTAAAGGGAGAGTAATTAAATCATCATGTAAATATATATCTATTGGCATATTAAATTCACTGAAGTTTCCTAAAGCAACTCTAAAAATAGCACCATCTAAAAAAGATAAATCTACATTACTATTATTAACTCCAGTTTTAACGAATTTTTTATAAACTTCTGTTAATTCATTTTTATATTTTTCATGATTTCTGAAAGCTTTCTTAGCACTTTTTAAATCATTTAATTCATTGTGAATAGCTATTTGATTCTGATAAGATAATAAAAAGTATTTGTCTAATGAATTACATTTTTGCAATAATTCAATTGCTTTATCAACATTTCCTAAGCCATATTGCATTACTGCAATATTGTATGTTAAATCTCTATCATCATATATTTGTTTAGAGAGCATTTCAATAATAGGTAAAACTTTCTTTTTATCTCTTTTCTCTGAACTCCTAAAATAAGACATTGCTAAAAATGTATTTACATAGCTTAGGGTTAATTGTGAAACTTTAGCCTGATTAAATTTCTTTAATGAAGATTTAAATGCTTTAATAGCTAACGGAAATTCTGATGAATTAAATAGTACAATACCTTGATCATATAGCTCCTGACCTTCTCTAAGCTTTTTTCTTAGTCGATCATCGAATTCAGTGATTGTTTCATTTTTCAAAACAGTTTTTGCATCTCCTTTAGCAGTCAATGAAATTGGATCTATATTAATTCCTTTAGGAAGCTCTAGTTCTATATCAATATTAGAAGGATTATTTGAATTGCTAGCTTTTTCTTTTTTCTTAGCTAAGGCTAATTGTTCTTTTCTTTTTTTCTCAGCTAAATCATCCTGAGCATATTGTAAACGATTGAGAACTTTATTAGCTTTCTTTGTTTGATTTAACACTTGGTATATTGCTGCCAAATTTCCATAAGCCTTAAAGAAATTTCTATCTAATTTAATAACCGCTTCAAGTTGTTCTGCAGCAATTGACTCCTTGCCGTTTAAATAATTTAAAATCGATAAATTATAAAGCCATTCCTTTTCTTTTTCTACTGACTTAGTTATCAAATCCAAATACCTTGGAACTTTCTTTTGATTTCGAGGATCGTTACTAATTTGATGAGCTAGTGCAAGTTGTAGGTTTGGGAAGTTTAGAGCGTCATCGTTAATTTTTGCTCTTTTATAGTTTTTAAATGCTGTTTTAAAAGATAATATTGCTTGAGCATTTTCAGATTGCTGTAACAACTGAACTCCCTTTAAATATGCTTCATCTGCAAGCCTTACTTGATCTGCAGCTCTATCACTAAGATCTTTTAACTTAGCATACTTTTTAATTTTTGACACATCTGAGACAATAATCAAATCATTTTGACTAATTGAAACAACTACATTATCTTGGAAAGATAGAGATTTAGCAATACAAGAATAAATGTTTGCAAAAACAAAAATTGATATTAAATAAATATTTTTTTTCATCTAAATTAAAGCGTTTAGTATTGTACGAAAGTAATGAAAATTTAAAAACTATTTATTATTGTTTAACAATCTTATAAATAAACTCTTTTTTATTCTTTATTAATTTTAAATAATAAATTCCGTTTGATAATTCAGAAGTGTTTATTTTCCAAATAAAATAATCATTTCCATACTTTAATAATTTACCTCTTAAATCAATAATCTCCCAATATATATTCTCATTAGTTACTGATGAAACATTTAAAAAGTTATTAAATGGGTTTGGAAATACGTCAAACTCTTTAATTTCCATGTTTAGCATTTCTAAAACTTCTATATTATAAGAACTAGATTCTCCAATACAATTAAATTTATCAGTAACCTCAACGTAATATTCTCCTATTAAGCTCGGTTCGAATATACTATCAACTGCACCGACAATTAATCCATTTGAATCATACCATTGATAAAAATATGGAGGAATACCAAAAGTAGGATTTGCTAATGTTGGTTCTACGACAAATAATTGACTATTATTAAAATCAATAATTGGATAAATTACATTAGGCTCTAATAAATCTATTTCTTCAATTATTAAACATCCATTTGCATCAATCATTTTAATAGCATATTCATCAGCACATAAATTATCAAAAATTAAATTGGTATCACCTAAATTAATACAAACTAAATCGTATGGAGAAGTACCACCATTTAGTTGACTTATACTAATCAAACCATTACAGGCTCCATAGCATGTTGGATTTGATAAATCATATGAAAAATCCAGTGGATCCTTGTCAAATATTTCTACAGTTTCACTATATGAACAAATATTTGAACTATTGGGAATAAAGTAATTCGCTGAAATTGTATAAATACCTTCATCAAGTTGTTGAGAAATATTATTATCTAATATATTTTCATTTAAAGTAATCCAAGTGTTGAATTCAGAAATAACTGTATCAATATTAATAATTCCGTCATTAAAACCTGGACAAGAGATATTATTCATATCGAAATCAAAATCCAATGAATAAAAAGGAATATACAAATCAAACTCTTTAATACAATCATTTAAATCAATAATATTCATCGAGTAATAACCAGAATCTAAATTTTCAAACAAACCAAAATTTTGATAAAGTGAACTATCTATTTGATCTAATGAATAAAAATAAACTCCGCTAGAACCACCACCTGCAATTGCATCTATTGCTCCAATATCTGATTCATTTGAGGCACTATTAATAGAAGGTGCACCACAAAATATTGTGTCAATTGTTAAATCAGAAATTATAATAGGTTCAGGCTCATCGACAACAAACGATAAAGTATCTAAACAATTTAATTCATCTTTTACAACTATATAATGAATTCCCTGAAACAAACTATCGAATATTATTTCATTTTGTGATATAAACGAACCAAAGTCTATTGAAAATGAATAATCACCTTCACCTTCAAGTGCTGAAACATAAATAATGGCAGTGCCATCTTCTTTACAAATATCGTTACTAATAAGTGCCGGAAGATTTGCATCAATATAATTAATAGTATCTACAACTAAACACGGTTTGTTTAAAACTATATAAGAACTATCGTATTGACATCCATAATTATCTAAAATTTTAAAAGTGTATAAAGAATCTCCGCACAATTCATAAAATGAACTTTCTGATTGAAATGCATTATTTTCAAATCCATAACTATATGGAGTCACTCCACCCGATCCTGACAATATTAATTCTACATCACAACTGTAGCAACATGTCGGTAAGCTACTTGATTCTATTTCTAAGATTAATTCATCGGGAGATGTGCATTCAATGGTAATGGTATCAGAAAAACAACCCATAGAATCAATAACAAAAAATTTATACTCTTTGCCACCCACTAAATTATCAATATAAGATGATGGAAATGTATCCGTTTCATTTAACATAATATATGAATAATTTGGAGTTCCTCCTGTTATGGAAATATCTATAAAGCCTGTTGTGTCACCATAACATAGAGAACAAAACCCTAAAGTATCGGACAACTCATAACTATCAATAAATAAATTCAAATCAGGTTGTGTTAGTGTTACCGTTATTGTATCAGAACAACCTAAACTATCAGTAACTTCAACTAAATAATTATCGGCTAATAGGCCTGATATAATATTTGTATTTTGATAAGATTGCCCTAAAATATCGAATTGATATGGAGGTAAGCCACCGCTTACATCAAAAGCTATTTGTCCATCATTATTACCAAAACATGAAATGTCAAAAGTCAAACTATCTATAATTGAAATTTCTAAAACATTAGGCTCAAATACTATAAAACTAGTATCAACAGTACAACCATTAGAATCTATAATTTGTAGATTAAATGAACCTGCGTATAATTGTTGCGATAATATGTTATCATCGTTATTATATAAATATGTGTAATTAGGTGTACCTCCAGAAATGTAAGCATTTAAAGCTCCTGAACTATCTCCACTACATAAAACATTTGTAACTAATATAGAGTCAAGAATAAAAGTATCTGGCTCTAAAATTTCTACATCATAAAAATACGGACAATCGTCGGTTAAAGAACTAGCTATTTCAATTGTATAAATTCCTGCTGATAAATTATTAAATAAATGAGGATGATTAAACCAAGGATTGAAGTTATTTAAAGTATCCACAAGTCTAACAAATATTGTAGGATAAATACTTTCTATATTTAACATAAACTCTCCATCATCTGCTCCATAGCAACTAACATCTTGATGCATATATAAACTATCTTGAATTATAATTTCATCAGCAAGGATATTAAAGAAAATTTCTTGATTACATCCTTCGGCATCAGTTAAATATAATGAGTAATCACCAATAGCTAAGTCATTAAAAATATAATTATTTTGAGCAGCTATTGTATCACCTTGGCTTACTAAGTTAAATAAATATGGTGGAGAACCATTTTGGACTCCTACCTCAACAAATCCTGATGAATCAGTATAACATGCTAACGTATCATTAATCTCTAAGATTTCAAAAATAAGCTCGGTATTATCAAGTATTTCAAAATTTACGGTATCGACACATAAACTATCTTCAATAGTTAGTTGATAAAAGCTCGATTCTAAATCGCTTAATACAAATTGATTTTGAGAATCTAAATTTATTGTAATAATTTCACCATTGAGTTTAAAAACTAATGGCTCAATTCCACCTAATAGCTGAAAAATAGCACTACCTAAATTTTGGCAATCAACGTTGTTACTAGAAACATATACTAGCTCAGGTGATAATGGATTAGAAATTATTTCAGAGTTAAGTGTATCTGAAATACATCCGTTAGAATCAAAAGCAATAAATGAATATTGATCAACATTTAAATTATTAAATTGATGTGGATAACTGAATAATTGATCATCTAAAATTCCAACGCTATAAGGTGGCAGTCCGCCTTCAATAATTGGCGATATTACGCCTAGATCTGACCCATTACATAAAATATCCTGATGCAATTGCAAATTCTCATTTAATAATAATTGCGAATTTCCTATAATTGAAAATAATAAAGTATCAATACATCCTAGAGAATCCTCGGCTGTAATAATATAATTGCCAGCAACTATATTTCCAAAGAACGGAGATTGCTGATTAGAAATAATAATTTCATCTTCTGTAAATAATGAATAAATTAAATTACTAGATAAGCCAACATCAACCTCTACAAATCCACTACTGTCACCATAGCATAATAATGTATCAGAAATATTTAAAATATTTAAATTAAATGTAGTTTGATCCATAATATTGAATTCCAACGAATCAATACAATTATTAGCATCTGATAAATAAAAGCTATATGTATCAGCACTTAAATTATTTAAAATAACAATTTGATCTTCAGATATTAATTGATTGTTATCTATTGGATAAATTGAATAATTATAAGGTAAAGCCCCACCAAGAACTTCAATTTCAACATTACCTAAAGGGGAAAAACAATTGATATTTTGCAATGAATTTAAAGATAATGAAATTTCTAAAGGCTCTGAAATTTGAATGCTATCAATTGAAGCTGTACATGATAAACTATCAGTAAATGAAAAAGAATAATAACCAGAGACAAGATTATTATATGTCTGATTAAATGACGTATTTTGGGTGAAAAAATTCCCGCCTTCTACAGTTAATGATATAAAACCTGAACTATCACCATTACACAATATATCTTGATGTTGATTAAGATCTTCAGAAATTTGTAACATAGGATTTTGATAAATAATTATTTCCAAAGAATCTTGACATCCTAAACTATCGATAACATAAGCAACATAGTTATTAGCAGGTAAAGAATCAAATTGATTTAATATTTGTTGAGAATACAATCCATTAGAATCAAATAATTGAAAAAAATAATTGGGTGTACCACCTGATGCGTTTAAACTTATAAAAGAAGTAGAATCGCCATAACAACTAATTGTATCTAAATAGCTACTGATTGAAAAAAGCAATTCAGGTGATTCATTAATTTCAAAATCTAATGAGTGAAAACAACCATTAACATCAATTATATTCAAATTATAACTATTTTGAATTAAATTTTCTATAGAGTAGTAACCATTATTTTGACTTAAATTAATGGTATCGTCATTCAAAATAAAAATATCAGGATCTACATTGCTATTTATAGAAAATACAATAGAACCAAAGCCTTGTTCAAAACAATTAATATTATTTACGTAAACAGAATCAAAATATATTGAATCAGGCTGTAGAATTTCTATTTCTTCACTAACAGCACATAAAAACTCATCTTTCAATTCAACAGTATAGAATCCAGCAGATAAATTTTCAATCGTATCCATTGGAATATTTGATGAATTAAAATAAATTACATTACTTGATGAATCAATTAATGTATAATTAATAATAGATGAAGAATCAGTGGATATGTATATTACAGCATTCGTGTCACCATTACATAATAAATTAGTATGTTCAACATTCAAAGCTGGCGATGGGTAGAAGTTAATATAAAAATCAAATGAGCAACTTGAAATGTTTAATGTATATGCGGTATTTTGAGTAGGATAAATATTAATTGAAGGATTTTCACTTAATAGAATAGAATTTACACCAACTACCTGTCTCCATTCAACTGAATAATTTCCAGAAATAAATTCACTAATGTCAATATTTATAAATGTGTCTGAACTACATAAAACGTACACATCTTCAATATACTCTTCATTTGAATTAGAGGTGGTGAAATTTACATAATCAGAAACAAGTGAAATAAAAATTGAATCAGATGTTAGAATACAATTATTAGTATCTAAAGCTTCTACTTGTAAAAAAATATTTGAGGTGTCGATTAAAATCTGTTGATTTTGAAGATAATCTAAAGATGTGCCATAGTTCCAAGAATAATTGAAATAGCCACTATCTGCAACAACATAACTATTTAAATCACATACTTGTACAAAATAAACACCATCTTGTTCTGAGTATGATATCAATGAAGGGTCCCCATTTAAAGATACGCCTATGTCATTATTACTAACTGATATAACAAAAGTAGTATCGAAAATAACATTTTGACCAAAATACACCTGAAGATTATAATTACCATCATATAAATTATAAATTGAAGTATCCGAAGAGTTAAAGTTGTCAGGACCTTGCCAATTAAAACTATAATTATTTTGTGAAAATAACTCAAATTCAATTTGTCCAGAATTTATACCATTACATGTATTAATAATACTATAATTATAATATTCAATTGGTGTTGTAAAGAAATATGACTCTGATGACCAACCTTCTTCACAACCAGTTAAAGAATTCACTTTCACTTGTACTTCATAATTGGAAGCAGGATTTAAGTTTGATAATGTTTTAAAAGAAAACATTTCTGCAATAGAATCCGAATATAAACCTGATGCTACTGGTCCTTGCCATGCTTGTCCTAATATTCTATATCTAAACTTATAACCATCTACTAATGAATCGATATTCCAATATATATTAGCACTTGAAGGAGTAATTTCATTAAACCATAATGAATCCGGCAAAACAGGATCTGGACCAATAATAATAGTATCTAAATTTTGACATCCATTCGCATCTTTTACTGCAGCTAAATATGTTCCATATGTTAGTGATGTAAAAGTACTATCATAAGAAAAAGGACTATTTGACAAAGAATATTGATACGGAGGATCGCCATTTATACCAGCTAAAATTATTTGACCATCATTAGTAAATGAACAACTTGCATCAGACACATTATTAGCAAAAGATAAATTTTCACATATCGTATCAATTAATGTTAAAGACACAAAAGCATTTTCAGAAACAATAGAAATTAAATTACCATTATTATCCACACTCCACAATCTTAATGTTGCTATATAGTCCCCAATGGGTGCTGTTGGATTAAATTGATTAAACTTTACTCGAACTGGTCGTACTTGAAAATAATCACAATTGGCTATTTCACCATTTTGGCTTCCCCAATAACCGATTGCATTACCAAAAGCATCAATATTATAAGCTATAGATTCCCAATTAGATTGAGCATTATAGTATTCGATAATAAAATCACCCTGTTCAATTGGATCAGTTTCATGAGAAATTATAAACTCAGGCTTAAAGTTCAATTGACAACCTAAATTAATTAGTTGTACATTACATTCTGAATATTGATTGTAACCCACAGGATTAAAATTAAATTGATCTTGTACTTCTATATATGCAGAATCCTCTTGACATGAAAAATCAGTAAAAACATATGAAATTGAATCATAACAATTAGTAATATTATCAGTAACATATACCCAATAAATTTGATTCACTGTTAAAAAACTTAATGTTGTTGCATTTGTTTGTGGCCCACCAGGAATAAATCCACCATTATCATTCAACCATTCATATGAATAACTACCAGAACCTGAAGAAACGTTTACTTTTAATTGTCCGCCGTTTACACTCCCTTGACAAAAAGGCTCTTGCAGAACCTCAATCTGTAAATTAAGACAACTAATAGAATCTTGAACTAAGTAATTTGCAAATGCGTTAGTATAAATTGAAACTAAAAAAAAACAAACTATTAAAAATAGATTACTTAAAAAATAAGCCTTTAATCTTAAATAAAAGAGATGTATGTATTTACCATTATACAGCATTATCACTTCCTTTTATTAGATTTATGATTGTTAAAAAAATTAATTTAACATCTAATAACAAGGTCCAGTTTTCTATATACCATACATCATATTTAACTCTGTTTTGCATGTCCTCCAAACATTTTGTTTCACCTCTAAAACCGTTAACTTGAGCAGAACCTGTTATTCCTGGCAGTACCAAATGACGAACCATAAAGCCATCAATAATTTTGGCATAATCTTTAGTATGTTTAAGCATGTGAGGTCGGGGACCTACAACAGACATTTCCCCAAGAAAAACATTGAAAAACTGCGGCATTTCATCAATACTAGTTTTTCTTAAAAATCGTCCAATTGCAGTTGTTCTTGGATCATTTTTAGTTGCTTGTTTAATATCAGAAATATTATTTAATTCCATACTTCTAAATTTTAAACATGTAAATTCCTGATTATCTAAACCAGAACGAGTTTGCTTAAAAAAGATTGGCCCTTTAGATGAAATTTTTATTAAAAATCCAAGTAATGGCACCAACCACGTCATAATAAAAATGATTATAAATAATGAAAATAGTAAATCAAAAATTCGTTTAATTATTCGATTTAATTCATATTGAAGCGGCTCTTCTCTGAGAGTTATTACAGGAGTGCCTCCTAAAATATCAGTCTTTATTTTTCTTTGTTTAAAAGAACTAAAGTCAGGAACAATTCTTAAACGTATCATTTTGTCATCGCAAAAAAGAATCATTTTACTTAATGCATCCTCATCATCAATGGGCTCTGAATAATAAATTTCTTCAATTAAATTTTTTTTGCAAAAATTTTCTAATTCATCTATGGGATAGCATGGACAATTAAATTTTTTGTGATCAATGTTTCCATTAAAAATTGCCACCAGTCTGTATCCATGTTCTTTTTTTGAAAAGAACTTATGTAGTTTTGAACAAACATCTCCTGTACCAATTATTACAACATTTTTATAATTATATCCTAATTTTCTATAATTTTTAATTAAAACAAATGAAATGCTACGCCAAATTATTATAGATATAAAGGCTAAAAACAAGGTTACGTAAAGATAATCTGAAGAAAATGAGTTTGATTTTAAAGTATATAATAATGCAGCAATCATAAAGCCATTAACAATAAAGGCTTTAAAAAAATTTGATAATATTATTTCTGTACGAGATGCTCTATAATAATCAAAAAGTTTAAAAAAAGATCCAACTAACAACCAACTTAAACATAGTATAACAAAAAAAAATAGATGTTTCTCGGAAATGTCAACTGATTTATAAATCCATCTATATGAAAAAACAAAAGAAAAACATAAAACGAATATGTCTCCTAAAGCGAAAAATAGAGGTAATTTTAATGCTTTTACTTTCATCAATAAATGATTTATTATATAACCCTATAAATATAATAAGAAAAGAAAGTAAATCAAAATTCACTCAAAAGTTGTTCATAGCTAGAAATAATCTTGTTCCAATTATAAATGTTTTTTATTTTATTGTAATTATTAGAGGATAGATTTTTGTAGTGTGCTTTTTTGCAACTTTCGATTATTTTGATCAATTGATTTTTATCTGAAAAATAAATAGCATCATTTTGTAAAATTAATTTATTAAAAACATTTTGATGTGAACAAATTAATGTATTTGAAGCCATAGCTTCAATTAAAGATGGATTGGTTCCTCCAACTGAATGTCCATGTAAATATAAATTTGAATAATACCTCAGATTATTAAGCACATATAAATCTGAAATATAGCCTAGAAATATTACTCTATCATCAATAATGTATGATTTTATTTCTCTTGCTAATTTAGTATTCATATTACCTATAACTACAAGCTTTCTTGATACATTTGATTTTACAAATGCATCCATAATCATTTTTATATTATTTTCAGGTTCAATTCGAGCAATAATAATATCATAATCATATGATTTAAGATTATATTTACAAAGAATTTCTTTATTTGGCTTTTCAAAGCAATTAGCACCATACGGAATATAATGTGACTTTAGAGAATATTTGCTGTTTATATAGGATTGAACTGCTAATGAATCAGCTATTAAAACATCACTATAATTTATAGCTAATTTTTCAGCTAATTTTAAAAATTGCATCGTAATTTTAGAAAATTTTTCACGCTTCCACTCAAAGCCATCCATATTTGTGAATAATTTTATGTTTTTCTTAAAAAGCCAATTCCAGATGGAGCTACTAGTATAACCTAATTGTAAAATAATATCAAAGTTCCTTTTACGTGAATCTAATGAACAATTTAAATCATAAATAAACTGGCCTATTGTACCTAACTTAAACTCTGGGTCATAACAATGAATAATATTTACATTATTCCATTTATTTGATTGGTATGGATGATTATGAGAATTATATACATAAACCTCATGCCCTTTTTTGCATAAACCTTCTGATAAAAATTGTGCAATCTGTTCGAAGCCTCCATAATGATTAGGAATTCCTCTGGTTCCAAAAATGGCTATTTTCATCAAACTAGTTGTTTACTGGTTTATATCCTTCAACTTTTTCAATAAGAAGTTTCTTTATTTCTTCATCATCAAGATTTTTATGATGTTTTATTATAGAATTAATAGCTTCTTGAATCTCTGGCCAACTAAAACTTGCCTCTTTAGCTTGCATTATTTGAGGATGTTGAGATTGTATAACATCATTACCTATTAGAAGCTCTTCATATAATTTTTCTCCTTGTCTTAGTCCAGTAAATACAATCTTAATATCACCTTCCGGGTTCTCACTAGTTACAGGACTTAAACCACTGAGATATATCATTCTATAAGCTAAATCTAAAATTTTCACTGGCTCTCCCATATCAAGAACAAAAACATCTCCCCCTCTTGCCATTGCACCAGCTTGTAATACAAGCTGAACTGCTTCTGGGATAGACATAAAATACCTAGTTACATTGGGATTAGTAACAGTAACAGGGCCACCTTCCTTAATTTGTTTTCTAAATAATGGAACAACTGAACCAGCAGAATCTAAAACATTACCAAAACGAACCATGCTAAAACAGGTTTTTGTCTTTTCAGAATTTAAGGCTTGAAGAATTAGTTCTGAAAAACGTTTAGAAGCTCCCATTACATTAGTTGGTCTTACCGCTTTATCTGTGCTAATCAGAACCATATTTTCTACTGCATAATTATTAGCACATAAAGCTAAATTATATGTTCCGACGACATTATTAAAGACTCCCTCAACAATATTTTTTTCAACCATAGGAACATGCTTATACGCAGCTGCATGATATATAGTATGAATATTATTTTTGGAAATCACTGACTCTACCATATTCATATTAGTTACATCAGATAAAACTGTTATTATCTCACAATCTATATATTGTAATAAGTTTAACTCATGATCAATACTATAAAGATTAAACTCACAATGATCAAAAAGAATGATTTTTTTTGGCTTTAAATTAATAATTTGCCTGCACAACTCTGATCCAATACTGCCCCCAGCTCCCGAAATTAAAACATTTTTATCTTTAATATTTTTCTTTAAAAGTTTAGATTTTGGTGCTACAGGTACTCTTCCAAGAATATCTTGAACCTCGACATGTCTTATACTTTCTATAGAAACTTTTCCTTCAACCAAAGAGGATAAAGATGGTAACAATTTTACCTCTATCGGATACTTTGATAATTTTTTAAGTAAGTCTCTTTTACCATTAGCGGTCAAAGAAGGAATAGCAAGTAAAACAATCTTAGCATTTCTTTTTAAAATTAAATTTTTTAAATTTTCAAACGCATAAACTTTAGTAAAATTAATAAGAGTTCCGTGCTTAGATTCATCATCATCTATAAATGCCACAGGTGCATAATGATGATTTTTTCTTAAACTTTCGACTAGTTGAGCACCTGCACTTCCTGCACCATAAATAATAGCTGGAATTCTGTTATTAACAAAATTGTCCCAAGAATAAAGCAATCCTTTAAACATAACTCTACCTACAACTACTAAAATACTAGAAACGAACCAAAAAATTAGAATAACAGTTCTAGGCATATCAGCTTCTCTAAATATCATCATAGCGAATCCTAAAATTAGACTAGCTACAGTAATGGCTTGAAAAGCAGTAACAATTATTTTAGTACCCATAAACTTTAGTACTGATCGATATAGTCCAAGTTTAATAAAAATAGGTATAGAAACTAAAGGAATAAAAACGAATATCCAAAGATTTGATTGCATCTGATCTGACCACATAACTCCAAGTCTTAATGCAAAAGACAACCATATAGCAAAAACTAAAAAAAATAAGTCAGCGCTAATCATTATGGCTTGTTTTTTCTGACGAGAAAGCCTAGTTAATTTATCTTTCATTTAAACTATTTTTAATCAAATTATACATAAAAATTGCCAAAGTTGTTAAAATAACAAGCCAAAAAATTGAATTTCCAATTTTAATTAGGTGAAAAATAATCAAATAATTAATAACTAACTGAAGAAAAGAATAGAATAAGGAAACATTTAAATGAGAGTAACCTTTTAGATGAACCAGTTGTTGGTATAAATGTGATCGATGCGGTTTAAAAACATTTTCTCCATTTAATTTTCTCTTTACTAGAGTAAAGCCGCTGTCCACTGCATAAATAATTAAAAATAAAGCATATAAAGGCTGAGCTGTAAAAACAATTAATTTAAATAATAAAAACAAAATAAGTAATGCTAACGATAAACTACCAACATCACCAGAAAAACAAAGTGCTTTAACTCTAAAATTAAAAAATGAAAAAACTAATACTGATAATAAGGGAAAAGTGATTAAACCTGGATCTACAAATAATAAAGATTCATTGACATAATACAAAGTCGACAATATCACCAAACTATATGATGCCGTCATTCCATTAATTCCATCCATAAAATTATATGCGTTTAATCCTCCAAGCATAATAAATAAAACAATTAATGAGTAAAATAAAGACAACTCTGTAAATAACTGCAATAACACAATTAAAACAGCTATAATTTGTACTATGAGCCTTGTTAAAGGTTGCAATGATTTTATATCATCTATAAAACTAATTACAGATATAATAAAAATAGCTAACATAAATAGTGGATACTCAAAACCACTATATACAAAATACATAAAAACAGAAACGGGAAAAACTATACCGCCTCCTCTTATTGTTACTATTTTATGAGAGGATCGATTATTCGGAATATCAAATATTTTATATCGCTTCGCTAACTTCAGATAAATTAGTAATATTACTACTAATACAATTAAACTAAATAAATAAATACTCATATTGTTTGGCTAATTCTTCATACGAATGATACTTTTCTACATACTCTCTTCCATTATTACCTAACTCATTGCGTTTAGATGCTGGCATTTTATATAACTTTAAAATAGCATTAGCAATTTCTTTAGGGCTTTCTGGCTTTATTGAAATTCCAGCTTTAGCTTCTAAGACAGGGTCATTGCCTGCATCAACAGAATGGATAATTGGTTTTGCTGATGCTAAATAATCAAATAACTTGTTAGCTGAAATTCCAAATCTATATATTTTAGAAAAATGCCAACCAATATATAAAACATCCATTTTTGAAAGAAAAACACCGACTTCGTTCTTTGGGACAGCATCATGAAAATAAACATTTGAGATATTATTATCATTTACAATTCCCATTAATGCCTTCTTTTCAGGACCATTTCCAAGCAAGTGAACTTCTATATTACTTTCTTTGACAAGATTAGCCGCATAGATTAAATATTTTAATGCATTAGCGATACCTAATGTACCGGCATAACCAATTTTAAAAACATCTTTATTATTTATGTCTGTTTTAATCAAATTTTTAATTTCAATACCATTAGGAATATACTTAAATCTTGGCAAGTCTAAACCGTGATGCTTCATATGTTCAAATGCTTTTGGCAATACAGAAACTACATAATCCGAAACCCGATAAGCAAAATTCTCAGTAATCTGTAACAATACTACCAATGGATTTATTTTTTTAAAGCCTCCTAACTCAATTATAGACATAGGCCAAATATCTCTGACTTCAAAAATTAATTTAGCGTTAAATCGTTTAGCCCAAAAATAGGCCTTCCAGATAGGTAAAGGAGAAGCTGAAGACACAATAATTATATCAGGAGCATAATGCTTTTTTACATTTAAAAAGAAAAGACGATATAAAAAAATAAACATACTAATTAACCTACCAAAACTTTTAGATTGTTTGTAAACAGGCACTTTTAACCAAAAGTATTTTATACCATTAATATTTTCTTCGGTATATTTTTTTGAAACAGATGGCGGATTACTCATAACATGAGAAAAAGAAGCTGAAAAAATAGTAACCCTATGACACTTTATAAATTCTTTGGCTAAGAAATAACTCCTAAAAGTCATACCATGATTAGATGAACCAGCATACTGATTAATTATCCAGATATTTTTATTATTTCCTTCCAACTTATTCCAAGATTGTACGGTATAACTTCAAAAGCTTTTTTTCTTCATTTTTCCAAGAATAATTTGAAGATTGTTCAACCGCCCTTTGACTAATTTTATCATTAGTTTTTGTGTTAATAATTTTAATTAAAACGTCTGCGATATCAGTAGGCGAATTAGGGTCAACACACCATCCAACTTCATTATATTCAACAATTTCTTTGTATAAACTGAAGTTTGAAGCTACTACTGGCAAACCAACTGCCATATACTCAAATATTTTTGTTGGATATGACTTTACATAATTACCTATCGGTTTTAAAATAGCTAATCCAGCTACACATTTTCTAGAAATTTCATATCCATCTTCAAGATTCTTTCTTCCGTAAAAAATGACCTTATCCATAAGATTAGGATACTTTACAAAATTAGGTTTATCAGAAATAGATCCAACAAAATGCATTTTAAAGTCAATATTCTTTCTATCTAAAATATCAAAAGCTTCGAGAATTGTATCTAAGCCTCTATTATTACTTACACCTCCAATGTAAAAAAACTCATTACCACTTCTATTACAGTTTTGATAAGATTTAAAGAAATTAAGCTTTGGATAATTCAAGATTGTTGTCAATGGAAAATTTAAGCTTATTTTATCATAAATATTACAATAAGATTTTTCAGCTATGATTGTGTAAAATGTTCTTGCAAAAAAATTGTTCAATGAATTGAACAATCTACTTAAAAATTTTTTCTGAAAATTACCAAGCCACGGCTTATCTTGTATTTGTTCAGCAACGTTTTCATGAACATCAAAAATTACTTTTTTACCAAATAAACGATAAACTAAACAAAATAGCGCTAATTCTGGATCATGAAAATGATAAACATCTGCTTTAATTGTTGCACCCTTCATAACAACTTTAAGACTTGATAAAAACATACGAGTGTATCGATGTTTAAGTTTACCTACATCAAATATTTTAATAGTGTGAATTTCATCATTTCCTAGACCATCAGCTACAACATAACTAAGATCATATCCGGCATCTTTAAGTGATATACACTCTTTGAGGAATATCCTAATATCATTTCTTGGATGTACAGATGAAAGGTGACATACTTTCATTATTTACGTAAAATAGCATTAACATCTCTAAACATAGCTATTACAAATCCCATTAAGAAGAATACCCCTGAAAAAATACCAATTCTAAACCATGTTCTATCTTTTGGCTTTTTATAAACAGGGAAATTTGAAACATAAGAAAGCGGTTTTAACAACTCTATATTTCTCTCTATTGCTTGTCGTTTTTCATACAATTGAATGATTTGATTCTGAAGGACTTCACTTTTATCATTAGCTATAGAAATTGAGTTCAATTCAACTTCAGACTTACCTAGCATACTATTTCTGTAGGCTTTTAAATCAACAATTTCATCATCTATATAATTCAAAAACTCTGGAGATTGTTCCTGAAATAACTGGTAATTCTTATTTGAATAACCGTTACGATTAAAGAAACTTAAAAGCGCATCACTAAAAATACGAATTGAATTATTGTCCGTTATTCTAGCAGTTATTAAAAACTGTGATAATTTCTGTCTTCTATTTTCCAAATCCAACTCATAAAGTTGCTCGGCTTCAATAAACTTTATTGATTGGGCAACCTCGAAATCAATATTTAATTTTTTGGCTAAAATTTCATATTCATTCTTATCTACTATTTCAGCTAAGGCATTGACCATATTTATAGCAATTTTTTGATCAATGATTGGATAATCTAACTCATTAGGATCTATTATTCCTTCGAAATAGGATAGTCCAGAAGTTACAGTTGCTGAGGTTTCATAATATGGCGTTTTAACCATATCATAAACAAAGCCTAATATAGCACCTGAGAGAAGTAAGATTAGAATAAACTTCCATTGTCTTTGGTAAAAGTTTAATATAGATTTCAATAAATTAAAAATGTCCATAATGTTATAATTTAAAAACTTATTTTTTATGTTGTTGATTTATGTGACGTTTTGCAAATGTAAACAATAAAAAATAGGTAAATCGGCCACAAAAAAATAGAAGAACTTGAAGAAAATAATAACAAGTTATAAATAATGATTTGAACAAATAGATCATAGTTTTTATTACTCCAATTTCTTACTAAAAGTATGGCATTTATTGAAATGTTGAATAACACCACTAAAACACCACTATTAATTAATAACTCGAGTATATATGAATGAGGATTTATAATGTTATGTAAATTAGCATCATTGATAGTTCTAAAATATTCGGCAGAATAGTCTATTCCAAATCCTAAACCGAAATTTGATAATGGCGAAATTAGGGCGTATTTGTAAAGATACAATCTAACCGAGGTTGATTGCCTTTCACTAAATCTTAAATCATCTTTTAATGCGACAAAACTATCTAACGTTTGCATAAATGAAGAGTCATTAGAAAATATCCAAAAGAATAAAACACCAAGTAAAGACAACCCTATTAATTTGAATATATTATACGGATAGCGATAAATAAAAAACAATAGTGACATAATCAAAGCTAAACGGCTTTGTGAATAATAAATAATCAGAATATGAACTGTAAAAATTGCAAGTATAAAAAATGCTTTTTGTGTTTTATCCTTGTCAAAAGAAGACAATAAAAACATAAACATCATTGTAAATACGGCTGCAAAATCATTAGAATTAAAATAAACCACCGTAGGAACATGACGCATCCACCAAGGAGCGTCTACTAAGTCAGAAGTCGACAGATGATGGCCAGATATAATTTCATAAATAGCATAGAGGGTATAAGCAAAATAAAAAAGTAATATTGAGTATTTAATCTGTTTAAAGAAAAGGTCTTTTTTCGTTATTATAATAAGATAAATAGTAACTATAAGACCAGCTAAAAAAGCATAATTTAAAATAGCATTCAACTCATAATGTGCCCCAAAAAGGTCAAACCTTAAATAGCTAACTATTGAAGTTTGTAAAAAACTATACAAGAAAAACAAAATGGATAATAAGACAATAAGGTTAATCTGCAACTTTTCTCTTAATAAAATTGTCTTTTGAAAAAATAATACTGAAAAATAAAGCAGTGTAACGGGTAAAATAAGTCTTAGCGGATATAGATTTGGACCTAGACCAAAGGCTACATTACAAAAGATTGAGGTGAGAAAAAGGAATATTAATAAATAACTCATCATTTAAAGAGTATTCAATTTATTTTCAACTAAAGTTATCATAACAACAAATAACGGCATTAATTGATAACCCGAAAAAAAGTTATTTGTTATCATTAATATAAAAATCATTAAACAAGAAAATAATGAAGTTAATGCAATACGTTTGTGAAATAAATTTATTGAACTGAACTTTCTTCTTTTTCTAAAAAGAATCCAAATGAACCCAAAAATAAAATTCACAACAGCTAGATAACCCAAAACACCATAACGCCTTAATAATAATAAGTGTTCACTATCTACAATCGTTGTATGAATCTCTTTAGCCGGCCCCCAACCAATTATAGGTGATTTTAAAAATAAATTGAACGCTTCAGCCCATTGTTGATATCTCAACAACATAGAAGTGTTTTTTCCTTCACTAAAAGTACTAAATCCAATAATTATGTAATCAAAGAATTGTATTATGGGTAATACTAAAATTAGACATAAGCCTAAAACCATAAAAGAGAAAAACTTATTATTTTTAAAATGATGGAATAAACTTGCAAATAGTATAACGACAAAAACTATCAATAAAGTTCTTGAAGATGTCATAAGTAAAACAACAATTAGAAAAAGTAAAATAAAACTATTTCTTATCTTGTTTTTAGTCATTAACATAGTTTGTAAAATATATGTCACAAAATAGATAATAAGTGCGGCAGCGATATTAGGATCTCCAGCCATTAATATTGTTCTTATTCTATCTAAATTTTCAAACCTGTGACCACTATACATCAATGAAATTAATTTTCTATAGCCAAGCACATCAAAAAATTCCAAAAAACCTATAAGGATGATAAATATCGCACCATATTTAAAAAATGAATGCATTTTTTTTAAAAGCTTTTCCGAATCACAATAACTTACTGCTATTATAATTAAGAAAGGTTTTAATACTCTAACAAATTCGTTTAAATCTCGAAGAGAGTGTGGAACGCCAAGATATAAGTATCCGAAAAGTGTAGATACAAAGAACAGAAATAAGATTAATGAGTAAGAAATTATTAACCTATTTATTTTAAAATTAGGTCTTACCATTAGCAATAAAGGGATTAAAAAAAGTGCCATTAAATCGTCTATCCTAATGTCAATTCCAATTGGTAAGGTTGGAAAAAACATTGACGTAATAATCAGTACAATAATGAAATTTTCAGTAAAGTGACTTGAACTAATCATTGTATAGCTGAATTAACTTATTTGCAATAATATCTTCAGAAAAATGGTCAAGAACGTAATCTCTTATAAGTTTAGAATCAAACTTCTTTTTTGTTATCTCCATCAATCCTTTTTCTAATTCCTCATGTTCACACAATATACCAAGTGCATCATTAGCTATTATAGACTCAGGACCACCTGATTTGGTAGACAAAACTGACAATCCACACGACATAGCCTCTATTAAAACAACTCCAAATGTCTCAAATTTACTAGCTAGAACAAAACAATCAGAGCTATGGATAATTTTTTTTACTTCTTCTCGCGATTTCTTACCTAATAAATGAACTTGATTATTGATTTTTAATTCATTAATTAAATTTTGTAGTGCGGCAAACTCTATACCCTGTCCCACAATATTAAGTTGATATTTTTGATTCCCATTGAATAGATTAGAAAATATTTTTATTAAACCAGCTTGATTTTTTTTCTTATCTAAATGTCCAATGTTTAAAAAAATAAACTCATCATTATTGCTTTTCTGCTTTAGAGTAAAAAAAGATGTGTCTACAACATTAGGTATATATTGAAATGGCATTTTAAATAAATCTGACATTAGATTACAAAATGGCTCGCTTACAGCAATACAAGCTTTACTATTTACAAAAACTTTTTTAGCAAAATTTACTGTTTTTTTAGAGTATATCCTTCTTGAAAATCCTGTTGAATGTTCTGTTATTACAAAAGGTATTGAATAGTTTTCTTTAATCCAAAGTGCTAATTCTCCAATTAAAAAAGAATGAACATGGACAATATCTGGCTTACCATTATTGGCAATATATTTTTTAAACATTTGCTTACCTAAAATAAGCCTAATTTTTTGGCTTCTCTCAAAACACTTAGGTATCGATAAAAAAGGACTGACATGTGTATAAATACCATTGTCATTATACACTTCATCATTAAAATTAATGGATTTTCTTTGCCATACTGCCTTAAGAGATATTGGCAAAGGACAAATCACACCAACTTGCATTTTATTATTTTTCAATGCTAATGCTTGGTCTCTAAAAAATAATGCACTAACTGTATTAAATTCACTTTTATAGGAAGATGTCAAAAGTAAAATGTGCATATTATCTTTTTAAGTATTTATTAATTTGATTTTTATACAATGTCAAATCAGAAAATTTAATGATATAAAACTCACTAAATGAGATATTATTCTTGAATGAAAAGTAGCAAGACTTCATTAGGGTGTCTAATAGGTAAGATGCAGTTGTAGCGATTGCTGCACCTTTAATGCCATATTTTGGAATGAGCCAAAAATTAAGCCCTAAGTTGCATAATGCTGTAACGATCGCTATGTAGGTGTTTATCTGTGGATATCCTCGACCTATGAAATCATTTGCTAAGACTTTGCTCATTGAAAATATAACTACACCTGGAATCAAATATAAAAATGGAATAACACTCTGAGAATATGATTCTCCAAAAAACAAGTTTATAAACCAATTACTAACTAAAGCCAAAATAAGGCCTCCAACAAATGTTATCAGTAAGGTATTTCTTGATGCTAATGATGTAAATTTATTTCGTTCTGCATCATCTGACAAATTAGCTACTCTAGCAAATAAAACTGAAGAAACAGATTGGGATACTAGCCATATTCTTTCTGAAATTAAAACTGCAACAGAGTAAAGTCCAACGGCAATATCATCTAAAAAATAGGCAATAATAAAAATATCTATTCTGTAATTAATGAAGGATAAAACATTACTTATATGCCCCTTTAATCCAAAGATCAAACTATCCTTAGCATAATTCATAGATACCTGACTAGGAAGTAATAAGTTATAATTAACCTTTAAAAAATAAAAGGAAGCTAATAACATTAAGAATTGTGACATAGCAAAACTCAAAACAGCACCAAAAACTCCCATATCTAGTAATAAAACAAAAAGTATAGCAAAAAGTAAAAGACCTAATTGATTTAGTATAACAATCATATTAAATTTCTCAAAATCTTCTTTTCCTTGAAAAATAGTTTGAAGATTTTTTTGAGTGAATAGAAGAGGTATTATGAGTAAAGTGTATAATAACAACTTTACAGTCAAACTTTCAAAAAAATAATCTTTAAAAAAAAATATAATTATTAAGCCAATGAAAATTGATGCAATACTTAACAATAATGATGTAAATAAATTAGTGGAATAAATTTGGCAATCAGAATATTTTTTTTGACCGATATAAAATACTGTTGAAATAGATAAACCAGAGTTTAATAATGTGTAAAGTAAGTTGGGCAGAAGTATTGCTAGTGTATATTGGCCTTGTCCAGAACTTCCTAAAACCCTGGCAATTATAATCATTGCAAATAAACCAAAAATTATGCTTAAAACTTGTCTAATGACTGTCAAAAATGAATTATAGAATACGCCTTTACTCATACAAACTCATATTATTTTTAGAAATTCTTAAAATTATTGCAATTCTGAAAATATAAAAAATTGACATCAACACGCTAAACAACAGTAAATAATGCTCAAAAATCCACAAATTAATATATGCATATAATAAACTCCCCATAGATAAGACAAACATAATCAATTGTAAAGTGAAACTTAATTTTTGCTTCTCAAATGCAGTATGAATACTCGTCAAAGGAGAGGCAATAAATTTGAACATAAAAAAAGGTATCAAATACTTAGCATAAACCCCTGACATTCTCCAATCTTCGCTAAATACAAAAGCAAATAAATCTTCAATTATAAAATAAGCTGTCCCAAAAAATATTACAGATACAAAAGTCAATTGTATTACCATACGTTTTGTTAATTTATAAGCATGACCTAATTCGTTCTTTTGACGAACAGCATCTTCCAAAAAAACTTGATTGATGGCATTGCCTAAAAATACAAAAGGAGCCCCTAAAACTTTATACATCAATGAATATAGACCTAATAATTGGGTTGAATATAAAACAGGTATTAATAAGTTAATCGCATTTATACTAAGGTTATTCAATAAAATTGAAAAATTTGTGTATTTAGGAAAATCAATAAATCTTTTAGCTAGAGCTAATAGTAAAGAAGTATTCACTTTTCTTATTTTAAAATTTGAAGTTTTGCATAAATATATTGGAGCAATCAAAGAAGAAATTAACTTTCCAATTAGCAAACCAAATATCCCGGATTTTATTAATGGAAAGCTTAGTTGAATAGCTGCAAAAGAAGCAGAGCGATAAATTTCAGAATTAGATATCTTTTTAAAATGCTTTTTTCTTAATTCGTAATAATTCAATGTGTTATAAGCACCTATTGAAAATATCACAACAGGAATTAAATAAATCCAAAATGCTAAATCTGGTTCATTAAAGAAATTTAGTAATTGAGGTGTAAAAACAATAAAGAAAAGAAAAAGTAAAAGACTCACAACAAGGCTTAAAAACAAAGATAGTATAGTTAAATGATTAGCTTCGTTTTCAGTTTTTACCAATACTAGCGCCTGTTCATATCTACCATTTACTACTGAGCCTAGAATAACTGAGATGGATGAAAATAAGGCCAATACACCTAATTCTTTAGGAGAATATAATCGTGTTATAAAAGGTGATATTATTAAAGGAATTAGCTGCGCTAAAACAGAACCTTTCAATAGGGTAAGTATATTCTTGTAGAATACGGTACCATTGTAAGTTGTTTTAAAATTAAACATAGGTTAAATACTTATCAGATTTAACCCACTTATAATAAATCAACAATAAAATCTTGTTGTTTTTCAGTTAAAAATGGGCTCATTGGTAAAGAAAAAACCTCATTAGCTGCCTTTTCTGAAATTGGGAAATCTCCAACTTTATAATTTAACGACTGATAACATTTTTGTAAATGTAATGGCGTAGGGTAATGAATTGCTGATGGTACATCCTTATCTTTTAGGATTTGCATTAATTTCTCTCTTCTATCAGTTTGTACTGTAAATTGTGCAAAAACACTAGTTCTGCCTTCTCTAATTACTGGTAATTTAAGTTGTTTATCCTTAAGTAAATTAATATAGCGGTTTCCAATACTTTCTCTTTTTTGAACTTCATCATCGAAGTATTTAAGCTTTACTCCTACAATAGCTGCTTGAATGGTGTCAATTCTACCATTTAAACCAATTACTTCATGAACATATCTTTTCTTTGATCCATGGGCAAGAAACATTCTTGCCTTTTCTGCAAACTCATCATTACTCGTAAATAATGCACCTCCATCTCCATAACAACCCAATGGTTTAGATGGAAAAAAACTAGTACAACCTAAATGACTTAAGTTACAGCTTTTAATTCCTTTGTATGAAGCACCAAAACTTTGTGCAGCATCTTCTATTACTAACAAATTATATCTATTGGCTATTTCATTAATCAAATCCATATCAGCTGTCTGTCCGTACAGTGAAACAGGTATTATTGCTTTAGTTCTGTTAGTAATCTTTTCTTCAATTTTATTTGCATTGATATTGTATGTATCTTCTTCTATATCAACAAAAACTGGAATAGCACCCAATTGACTTATGACTTCACTAGAGGAAATAAAGGTAAATGGTGTCGTAATAATTTCATCCCCTGGCTTAATCCCAATAGCTAATAAAGCAATTAAAAGTGCATCCGTACCGCTAGCACAGGCGACAGCGTGCTTAGCGCCTGTATAATTTGCTAAATTAAGTTCTAATTCTTTGACAGCAGGTCCCATTATGTATTGAGAAGTATCAAGTACAGCGTGTATTGCTGAATCAATTTCTTCTTTGTAAGATTGATACTGCGATTGTAAGTCAATAAAAGGAATTGTCATATTTAAAGGATTAGTTTAACCATATTCTTCGAAAGCTCGTATTTACTATTATCGAACGAATCTTCAGCTATATTATTTTCATTGAAATTAAGTTTATTTCCCGCAATACTAACCCAACCTTGATGCTTAGCTGGTACACCATAGACCATTTCAAAAGGTTTTACATTTCTAGTAACTACAGTGCCAGCCCCTATCAATGCATACTCTCCAACAGTCAATCCACAAACGATTGTAGCGTTAGCACCAATAGAACAACCCTTCTTTAATAGTGTCTTTTTAAATTCATCCTTACGAACAATAAAACTTCTTGGATTCACCACATTTGTAAAAACCATAGAAGGACCTAGAAAAACATCATCTTCAATTTCAACACCTTCATATATAGAAATATTATTTTGTACTTTCACTCCATTTCCAATCTTTACTCTAGGACCAACAACACAATTCTGACCAAATGAACATCTCTCACCAATAATAGTTTCAGAAAGAATATGACTAAAGTGCCAAATTTTTGTATCAACTCCTATTGATACATTATTGTCAATAACGGTTGTTTTATGGATGAATATACTCATAACTTACAAAATGGATGGTAATCACCCTTAAGACCAATAGGCTCAGAGTTTCTAATATCATGAACAATTTTAATTGATGTTTTTGCCTCTTGTAATCCAAAACCATTACCATCAATTATAGCCTCGTAGCTTTTTGTGTGTAAATCAGTAAAGCCTCCACTAAACTCTATTTCATCACCCTCAACAGTAATTGATCGATAAGTTCTTTGACCATTTTCTTTTATGTTTTGTGGGATTAAATCATAATTAACGCTTAAAAACCACCTTACCCTAGCTCTCTCTAACTCTAAAAACCCCGAAGCTCTATCTTCTTTTGATAAGTGACATTGATTAAGTTTTACATTCCCAAAAATCCATGTTAGCATATCAAAAAAATGTATGCCTATATTAGTTGCAATACCACCCGATTTAGTGACATCACCTTTCCAAGAAGTAAAATACCAATTTCCTCTACTAGTTAGATAACTTAAGTCTACATCATATATTTTATTTTCAGGCCCCTTATCTACTTTGTTTTTTAGCGCAATAATAGATGGATGAAGTCTTAACTGAAGAATATTATTTATTTTTTTATTGTAATCTTTTTCAACTTGTTCTAATGCATCAATATTCCATGGGTTCAATACTAACGGCTTTTCACAAATTGCATGAGCACCATTTCGAAGAGCTAATCTGATATGAGCATCGTGTAAATAATTTGGAGAACAAATACTTACGTAATCAATAGATTTTTTAGAGTGCTTAAGCTTATAAATATGTCTATCAAATCTTTCTGGCTCTGTAAAAAAATGCGTGCTTGGAAAAAAACTATCAATTATCCCTACACTATCAAATCTGTCCAAAGCAGCAACTAAATTATTATTAGTTTCCTTTATAGCTTTCATGTGGCGAATAGCAATATATCCGGCGGCACCAATTAATGCAAAGTTCTTATTCATTACAATCTCCAAGTTGGTTCTTCTACAATTCCTTTTATATCTATTATAATTGGTTTACCAATCGAAATAGATCTATATTCCTCGTTTTTTATATTTATAAATTGATTGTGCGAAACACAAACTAAAATAGCCTCGTATTTCTTGGAAGACTCAAACGGATTTGAAATAATTTCTCTTTTATGCGATATATTAAGTTCAGATGAGTCTACCCACGGGTCATAAATGTCTATCAAACAACCATAATCTTCTAATTCTTCAATAATATCAAACACTTTAGTGTTTCTAATGTCAGGACAATTTTCTTTAAATGTAAGTCCTAAAATTAGAATATTTGATCCTTTAATATTCTTATCACTATCGACTAAAAATCGTATTGTTTTTTTTGCAATATAAGCAGACATTCCGTTATTAATTATTCTAGATGAAAGAATAAGATTCGGTTTATAACCCATTTTCTCTGCTTTAAATGTTAGATAATAAGGATCTACTCCTATGCAATGACCTCCTACTAAACCAGGTTTAAAATTTAAAAAATTCCACTTAGTTCCTGCCGCTTTGAGCACTTCATTAGTAGGAATATTCATAGTATCAAAAATCAATGCTAATTCATTAATTAGAGCAATATTTACATCACGTTGAGTATTTTCAATTACCTTAGCTGCTTCAGCTACTTTAATTGAAGGTGCTTTGTATGTGCCTGCAGTAATAATTGATTTGTATAAATCATCAATAAAATCAGAAATTTCTGGAGTTGAACCACTCGTAATTTTCAAAATTTTAGTTAATGTTTTTTCTTTATCCCCGGGATTGATTCTTTCTGGACTATAACCACAATAAAAATCAACATTAAACTTCAAACCAGAAACTGACTCAAGAATTGGAACGCACTCATCTTCAGTCACCCCTGGGTAAACTGTAGATTCATAAATTACAACATCATCTTTTTTAAGGACTGTTCCTACTGACTCACTTGATTTAATCAGTGGAGTTAAATCAGGTTGATTTTTACTATTAATAGGGGTAGGGACAGTAATAATATAAATATTACAATTTTTAATGTCATTAATATTAGTAGTATATTCTAATTTTTTTGAAGAAAATAAGTCTTCCTTTGACATTTCAAGAGTTCTATCATAGCCAGATTTTAACTCTGCAATTCTTGATTTATCTATATCAAAACCAATTGTTTTAATTGATTTACCAAATTCTACAGCAAGAGGTATACCAACATAACCTAAACCAATAATTGCAATTTTATTATTCATTTTAAATAATAATTTTTAATTAAAAAAAGTCTTCAAAGGAAGACTTTTAAATTAATCAGAAAATACAAAGATTAATATTCCCATAAATCATGTTCTAAGTTAAAGATTTCTTCTTTAATCTTTTCAGCTTCTAACAACGCGTCTATGCCTTCTTTATACTCAGATATTTTTCGATCATATTTATTGGATTCCTTTACAATTCTACTACTAAAAAATCTTTTATGAAATATGTCATCATACGTTAAGCGCGCAGCATCATTTTTTCTATGATTAAAAACTTCAGCCTTAGAAAGAATTTTTCTTGCTTCAGGAAAATATACCCAAAATAAAGATGTTTCACCAGTATAAATCCCATCTTCATCTCTTCTATCTATAACTGGACAAATTCCTATAATTCTAACTTCCATTACGGATCTCTGTTTATCAAAAAACCATTCTTCTTTGACCCTATATTTTTTAACATCGTGTGCATAGTCAGAAAAATCATTATATGTGGTATCTAAAATTGCATCTCCTGTTTCAGGATCTTCTATTTCTTCAACAAACATTGGCTGTAAACCAAGCTGATTTAATCCAATATTTTCAACTTCAGATGGTGACATTGGTGATTGAAATTCATCATCATTTGATGCATTACCATAAGCTGTAAGTGTACCTTCTTTGATAGCTTGAACTAAAACATCTATTAAATTTTGTCTATCATTTATAGGTCTTAAGGGATAATAAAATACCTGATTCATTTTTTCTCTTAAATCAATAACTCTTTCAATTTTTGTAGACCACATAACATCAGCTTCCCTGACGTGTTGATAGGGCTGAATTAATCTTTCATTGCTTCCGTCTCTAATATCTTTTTTATATGCTCCATCAAGAATATCTTGTGCAAAAGAGAACTGTGTAAAACAAATTATTGTAATAATAAATACTAAATTCTTCATAATAATATCTAAATTTTAATTGACTGTTAGTTTGATAGATGGAAGTGATTTTGGGGCACCATCAGGTCCTTTACAAGAAATATTGTTAAAATATATTGGAGATCCAACAGGTAAAGCTTCAAAAAGCTCCTTCATTTCAGATGTAACTTTATTTCCCTTAGCATATCTTGTCACTAATTCTCCTCTTTGATTAACATCAACTGAAAATCCTGTAATGTTATATTTAATATCAAAAACAAAGTTATTCAACTCGGCATATAATTTCGCATTACTCGATGTTAACTTACCTTTTTTAACCTTGTTGTTGGAAGAGCCAAAAAATTTAGGCTCAGGCTTTGGTGTTCTCATTACTCTGTACTCAAGTGAACCCATATTTCTTCTTTTTCCTTCAATTTGAGCTGAAACACTAATTTTTGCCTTACCGGGTTTTTTTGGAAAAACTTCCCAACCTCCACTAACTTTTTTGACTATACCATTATCACAACTCACACTTAATTTGTCTTTGGGAACACCAGGAACAGAAACATCAATAGGGTTTCCTAATGCACCATCTTTTAAAGGATGACTAGCTAAAATGTAAAATACATTCATTTTAGTTGGGGAGACAACTAAACTAGTTTTTGCAACTTGATATTCACCATTAAAAGGATAAAATTTTGTGCCGGCATCAGTTTTCATAGAAATTAAACCGCCCCATTTTTTATAACCTTCGGAATTTGCTTTAATAGAATATTTTCCTTTTCCTGAGACAACCGGGATAGAATCATAACTACCCACCATATAATATTGACCATTTTCGTCAATATCATATTCACCTACAAAAATCAAAGGATTTTGAGTTGTATCTTTAGCGGCTAAAAAAACATCTGCTTTAAAAGAGTCACCTAAAAAAACATAATTAGAAGTTGCAATTTGTATTGCATCAGCTGATGTAAACTTCAAAGAACCCGCATCAATTTCCTGCTTTAAGTAATTAATAACATCAGATTCTGTATTTCTAATATCAGTTTGAATTTTTGATAAAATTGTAACAGCCGCAACTAAAGGCATATCAAAAAAGTTTCTTTCAAGCCATGTTTGATTTACATCTTTTGTTGCACCCTTAACTTTCTCGACCTCATATTTTAATGTTTGTTTAATTGAGTTTGATAGAAGTTCATCGTCTATAAGAGAAAGGGAATAGTCTCTGTAGGATTCCAGTTTATCGACAAGAAGTTGACCATTGGGTTCTTTTACAAGAAAATTTCCAGAAGATAATCTGTCTTTTTTCTTTTTAATGTTGATAATATTTTTATTTTTTTGTAAACTATTCAAATCATCAAATTTAATATCTTTTATTGGTTGGGGTTTACCATCAGCATCAAGATTTTCTCCTTCAAGTGTTACTTTTTTTTCAGCTAACATTACTAATCCGAATTTTAAACTTTGAATCAAATCAACTAGTGAATCTGATTTTGATTTAATACTAAAAGCTTTGTCTTTCCAAGGTCCAGCTTTAGTTGGATTTGTCTCAGCTGCTAAATTGAATTCATTGTAAACATCATCATTTTTTAAACTAAAATTTTTAGTTGTCTTAACAATTCCGTTATTAATTTTAGAAAAAGCATCTAATACTTGTTTTGAAACATTTAGTGCTAACAACGCAGTAAGCACTAAATACATCATACCAATCATTTTTTGCCTAGGTGAAAGATTATTTCCAGCCATTATATGAAACTATTTAAAATAAATTTATTTATTTATTGCATTAAGCATATTTGAATACATCTTATTGAGGGCCTCAAGATTGGCACCAAGTTTTGAAATTTCAACCTGAAACTTCTCTGAATCACTAACTGAATTTCCAATATTTTGCATTGTTTTAAGTTGTAAATCATAATAAGTATTCATTTCTGCTAATTTTCGAGCAGCTTCACGCATTTGGTCGCTATAATCACCTGTTGCGGACACTGCATCCATTGACTTATTTACTCCTTCTACAGTATCATTAAAACTCCTAAGGTTATCTCCCAATCTTGTAATAAGAGCTTGGTCAACATTAGCATTTTCTAACATATTATCTAATTCTTGAGTTGGTGTATTAGGCTGATCTGGATCCTTCATATACGCAAGCTGAGGATAAACTAAACTCCAATCAGGTTCTTCATGAGGCTTTTCAAATGCTGAAAAAAAGAAGATTATCGCTTCAGTTGAAAGCCCAATAGTAAGCATAGCACCGGCACCTGGCCAATCCATTAGCTTAAACAGTGCTCCTAAAATTACAATAGCTGCTCCAATACCATAAAGCTTTGCCATTAAATTTTTAAATTTCTTTGAATTAGGATTTATTAATGCCATAAATTTGTTTTTAAAAATAGTTGTTAATTAAATTATCTAAAATCTGATTTATCTCTTCCTATAAATGAAATCACATTTCTAAAGCCAATATATGATTTTGCAGTATCTTGAAATTCGTAGTCTCTTGTGCCAACTTGAACAAAGTGAGAAATATCCTTCCAAGAACCGCCTCTAATAACTTTTCTCTTTAAAATTTCTGGATCTGAGTCATTAGCATCATAATTAAAATCAAAATTCACATCATGAGCAAAATTAAAAGCTGATTCATCATAAGCATTATTTGTCCATTCAGCAACGTTTCCGGCCATATCATAAAGACCAAAATTATTGGGGTTATATGATGCAACTTTAACCGTTCTCAATCCACCGTCGGCAGTATAATTACCTCTTCTTGGCTTAAAGTTGGCTAAGAAACATCCAACATCATTTGTTGTATATGGGCCACCCCAAGGGTAAGGGGATAGATCATATCCTCCTCTGGCTGCATACTCCCATTCTGACTCAGTAGGCAAACGAAACTGATCGTGCAAAGGCTCCTCTCTATCCGTTAAATAATTATCCAAAATATGTGTCCTCCATTTGGAAAAAGCAACTGCTTGTTTCCAACTTACTCCAACAACAGGATAATCATCAAAAGAGGGATGATGAAAATAATTTCTAGATATTGGATCGTTATAAGAATAGGTATAATCTGACGTCCAAACAAGTGTGTCGGGAAAAATATTTATTTCAGGCTTTTCAATAAAGACTGACCTATCTTCTTTACCTTGAATCTTGTTAGTTCTTGAAGATGCCCTAACAATATCAACATTTTCAAATCGGTAATTATATTTTCTAGTATCAAATTGACGTCTAGAATAGAAACGTTCATGTTCAGGAAGATACATTTCATCTTCGAGAACTTCTCTTACTTCAATATCATCCCAACGAATTGGTTTATCCCAATCAATATTTGGAGGATCAATAAAGTTCCCAAACTCATCTTCTTCGATTAATTCATATCCTTCAACACCATTTTCACCTAAAATTTGTCTAGCAATTGAGTCGCGGACCCAAGAAACAAATTGTCTATACTCATTATTAGTAATTTCAGTTTCATCAATGTAAAAAGCAGCTACAGAAACTGTTTTGTGTTGAGTAACATGAGCATAAGGCACGTCTTGATCTCCTGTACCCATATTAAAACTTCCTTGAGGAATATAAACCATTCCATAAGGATCAGTAGGATTCCAAATTGGTCTATTCTGAACGCCTATCAGCTCACCGTTACCTGTTGATGAACAACCCGAAATTATAATTGCTAATAAACCAAGTAAAAATAAATTTTTCATAATACTCATATTTTAATATCCTTTTTAAGGATTTTTTATCTAAGCCACAAAATCACCACTAATTAAGTGATGATTAAGATCGAGAAAGCCACAAATATAACAATTTTTAAAGGAATCTAGGATTTTTAAAACCTTTAACAACTTTGTTATAATCTATTTTAAAACTATACCCCAACATAAACTCAAAAGTCCCTGAATTAGAAACACTAATTGTAGGCACATCATAGGAAAATCCAAATCTTAGATCTTCATTGATATTCATACCTAATAGAATTACTGCTCTAGTACTTGGTCTATATGTAACGCCACCCCATAGCTTTTTATTGTATTCAAGCAATGAAGTTAAATCTACGGTTGAAGTAACACCTTCAGTTTTTATCAAAATAGAAGGCTTTAAATCAAATTTATCGTTCAAGCTATGTATATAGCCTGAAGTTAGGTAATAATGTCTCTTAAAGTTAATAATATCTACAGATGTTGATATGGTTGGCTCATTTAAATGTTTAGATGAAACTCCAACATATAATTTTTCTGAACTATAAAATAATCCTAACCCAAAATCTAATCCAGAAGCTTTGTCAACAGAAGAAGGAATCGATGGATCAGGCTCTTGAGTAATGATATTAGCGCCATCAATTTCATCTTGAATAACACCAACTGAAAAACCAATTCCTAGCTTACCACCATAAATTTCATGTTGATATGCGTAAGAAAGATTTAAAGATAAGAATTCATTTTGACCTATTTTATCTGTTAGAATATTAAGCCCAACACCACCATTTAGAATTGATAGTGGACTTTGGACTGAAAAATTTGTCGAGACAGGAGCATCCTCAAAACCAACCCACTGAGAACGGTGTAAGGCTGTAGCTAATATAGCCGTTTCACTTCCAGATGAACCAGGGTTAAATGATAGATTATTAAAAATATATTGACTAAACTGAGGGTCTTGCTGCGCCTTAGAATTAAAAGCGAAAAAAAACAGCAAGAAAAGCAAAAAATATCTTTTCATAAAAATTTACGTAAAAACGTATATCTCAATTAATATTCGGCTAAAATAACTATTTTTTTTTAGTAGAAAAATAGCTTTACTAAGTAATTATTATTCTTGATTCATTTTTTGAAAAGCTTTCCACCATCTTTCTGGAATTTCTCCCTTAACGGCAGTTTTGTAGTCATTGTATGAGCATGGAATAAAATAATTCTCATTTGGAATTTGAGACTTTAAATTAATTAAAGGGATTTCTACCCACCATTTATCTAGTTTTTTATTTTTATAAAAACACGTATTAAATTCTCCATCCCTTAATGAAATATGATATTTAACCATATCGTCATCATTAGGCTTAAAACGTTTCATTTTATGAAAAAAGCCTTCAAAGAAACACCAAATCATTTGTGCTATTAATTTTTCAGATTGAAAATTTGTATCTTTAGAACGAACGTAATTAAAAATACCTAATGATTTTAAGCGACCACTAATTCCTGCATAACGCATTATCTGACACGCTTCTTCAGAAGTAAACCCATTAGGTGAGCCAGAAATAACTGAAGGATTATCAGATATACGAACACAACCCATATCAAAACTAACAAAATCTGCATTTCTAAGTGAAGGCTCAACTTCTTCAATATTCTGTCTAATTTCTCCTAACCTGTAAGCGTCAAAATAAAGTTTATCTAATAATTTAATTGAGTCTTGGTTATTTAAATAAGTTTGATAACCCAAATTTGTAAAATTGAATAATACATTTGGTTGAATCTTAATAATTTCTGATAAATACGTGAGTGAAGCTACGCCACTTTGATTATGATCAATATCAAAACGTGAATCAAAGCACACCATATTAGACAATTTGCCTAGCTCAACACAAGATCGATATTGAGAAAGCGTCAAATCTTGACCACCACCAATAATTAATGTAAATAAATTTCGTTGCTCACACTCTACTAATACATCAGTTAGCAACTGATAAGTATCAGTAATTTTTTCGCCTAAAATCAATTGTCCTAAATCCGCTATTCTAAGTCTCTCTTGACCCTCAAATAATTGATATAATTGATATCGTATATTTTCTATTGAATCAATATCACATTCGTGTTTTGTACCTCTATATTCAGGTACACTAAAAACAACCAAATCAGCTTCAGCAAGGTTCGGAAAATCTCCTTTTGTATAAGTCATTATACTTTGTCCTAGCTGACTATTTTGAAAGTCTTTGAATTGATTAATTATAGGTTGAAAACTTAACTCAAATTCCATTTACTTTTTCTTACTTTTTTCTGCCAATTCAAGGCAAATTTTTCTAGTTAAAGATTTAGGGTCTAAATCTTTTGGTATTTTGATGTTAGTTTTATTTTTTCGGGCACCCTCACCAATTTGAATAAAAGGACCATACCTTCCATTTAAAACTTGAACTAGAGGCTGTCCTTCAAATCGATTTATTATTTTTTCTGCTTCGGCTTTTCTATAAGCCAAAATTAACTCAATTGCCCTATCAATTTCAATAGATAGCGGCTCGTCACCATCGGCTTTTTTAATGGACACAAACTTACCTTTGAACCTTAAATAAGGTCCAAATCTACCTATAGATGCCACAACATCTTCACCTTCAAACTGCCCTACAGTTCTCGGTAATTTGAACAACTCTAAAGTTTCTTCTAATGTTATTGTAGTAATACTTTGTGATGGTAATAAAGAAGCAAATCTAGGTTTCTTTTCATCACTAGCTTCACCAATCTGAGCCATAGGACCGAAACGGCCTATTTTAACGTAAACATTTTCTCCTGATTTTGGTTCAACTCCAAGTAGTCGCTGACCTTTTGCTGCCTCAGAAGTATCTGCAACATCATTGACTGTTTTTACAAAACCGTTATAAAATTGACTAATCATTTCATTCCAAACTTTTTCACCCTTGGCAATAAAGTCAAATTCTTTTTCTACATCAGCTGTAAAACCATAATCCATTACATCTGAAAAGTTAGCTTCTAAAAATTCGGTTACAACTATACCAATATCTGTGGGTTTAAGCTTAGATTTATCTGAGCCTGTCTTTTCAGATTTTTGTGCTTCATTTATTGAATTATCAATTAAAGTAAGACTAATATAGGGCTTGAAAACTCCTTCGCTTTGCCCCTTTTCGACATAGCCTCTATTCTGTATTGTTGTAATTGTTGAGGCATAAGTGGAAGGACGGCCAATACCAAGCTCTTCTAATCGCTTAACCAAACTAGCTTCGGTAAATCGAGGCTTAGGCTTACTAAATCGTTCAACAGCATTTATCTCTTTAAAAAAAACTACTTCGCCTTTGTTTAAATTAGGCAACATACCACCTTGTTCTTCAAATTCATCGTCATCTTTGCTTTCCATATACACCTTCAGGAAACCATCAAATTTTATCATTTCTCCTTTAGCAACAAAATGTTGTGAGGAATTGGATAGTGCTATTTCAACAGTAGTTCTCTCCAATTGAGCGTCTGCCATTTGAGAGGCAATAGTTCGCTTCCAAATAAGCTCATATAATCTCCGATGATTTCGCTCTCCATCAACCTCCGCATTGGCTAAATTAGTAGGTCTAATGGCTTCATGAGCCTCTTGAGCCCCTTTGGCTTTTGTGGAAAATTTTCTACTCTTGAAATATTCACTTCCATAATTTAATTTTATAAATCTACCCGCAGATCTTATAGCATCATCAGAAAGATTCATACTGTCAGTTCGCATATATGTAATTTTACCTGATTCATAAAGTTTTTGAGCTATGCTCATAGTTTGGCCAACAGTAAAACCTAATTTTCTAGATGCTTCTTGCTGTAAGGTCGACGTAGTAAAAGGAGACGTTGGTGATTTTTTTGCTGGTTTTTTATTTAATGAAGATATCGCAAATGTAGAATTTGAACAAGTTTTTAAAAAAGAAACTGCTTCTTCTTTTAATTTAAATCGCTTTGGTAAATCTGCTTTAAAAACTTTTTGATCAGTGTTTAAAAAAAGAGCTGAAACCTTAAAACTTGATTCACTGATAAAATTGTTGATATCTTTTTCACGCTCAACAATCAATCTCACAGCTACAGATTGAACACGTCCAGCAGAAAGACCATATTTTACTTTTTTCCATAAAATAGGAGATAATTCAAACCCTACTAATCGATCAAGAACTCTTCTAGCTTGTTGGGCATTCACTAAATTAATATCGATCTCTCTTGGATTATCTACAGCTTTAGTAATAGCTGATTTTGTAATTTCATTAAAAACAATTCTTTTAGTATTTTCTGCTTTTAATTTCAAAGCTTCTTGTAAATGCCATGCAATGGCCTCTCCTTCACGATCCTCATCAGTTGCGAGCCATACCATTTCCGATTTTTCAGATAGTTTACTTAATTCATCTACAACTTTTGTCTTATCGGCAGAAACTTCATAAGTTGGTGTGAATCCATTTTCTATATCGATAGCCATTCCACCTTTTTTAGGTAAATCTCTAATATGACCAACACTGGATTTAACCAAAAAATCTTTTCCTAAAAATTTTTCAATAGTTTTTGCTTTTGCTGGTGACTCAACAATTACTAAATTTTTTGCCATTAAACAAGTTATTTTAGTTAAAACGGGTGCAAATATAGAACACCTTTTTTTAATTTACCAAATGACTGACAGCATCAATTCAACTTTATATTATAAATAATATAATAATTTTGAAAAAAAGATTTTTTTCTGTCAATTTGTCAGTTTTTATTAATTTTGCATTCTCTTTAGAAGATAAAATTTTATGAAAGACACAGAAAAGTTAATTGATTTTACTAGACAAGGCGAAACCCTAGAGCTTAGCCAAATAAAAGATAGTAATAAGAAAATGTACATTGAAAGTTATGGCTGTCAAATGAACTTTTCGGATAGTGAAATTGTAGCTTCTATACTTACTAAGGAAGGCTTTTCTACAACACCAAACATCGAAGACGCTGATGTAGTATTTGTAAATACGTGTTCTATTAGAGAAAAAGCTGAGCAAACAGTAAGAAACAGACTAAAGGTTTATAATGCCATCAAGAAAAAACAAAATCCTAAAATGCTAGTGGGTGTTTTAGGCTGTATGGCAGAACGTCTTAAAGATAAGTTTTTAGAAGAAGAAAAACTTGTTGACATTGTTGTTGGACCAGATGCATATCGTGATCTTCCAAATCTAATTGATGAAGTTCATGATGGACGTAAAGCAGTTAATGTTATTCTTTCCAAGGAAGAAACCTATGCAGAGATTAGCCCTGTAAGGTTAGGAGGAAATGGCATCACTGCATTTGTATCTATTACAAGAGGCTGTGATAATATGTGTTCATTCTGTGTTGTGCCTTTTACTAGAGGAAGAGAAAGAAGCAGAGACCCAAAAAGTATTGTTGATGAATGCAAACAATTAGTAGTTGATGGTTATAAAGAAGTTACCTTACTAGGACAAAATGTAGATTCTTACCTATGGTATGGGGGAGGTCCAAAAAAGGATTTTGGCAAATTAAGCCAAGAAGAACAAGATAAAAGCATCAATTTTGCAGAACTTTTAGCCATGGTAGCTGAAGTTAGCACTAGTCTAAGAGTTCGTTTTTCTACTTCACATCCTAAAGATATGCAAGATGATGTACTTTATACTATTGCCAAGTATGAAAACATTTGCAATTATATTCACTTACCTGTTCAATCTGGAAATAGCAGGATTCTTAAGCTTATGAATAGAGGATATACGAGGGAATGGTATTTAAATAGAATTGAAGCAATAAGAAAAATTATTCCAGATTGCGGTATATCAATGGATATCATCTCTGGATTTTGCACTGAAACAGAAGAAGATCATAAAGATACATTAAGTCTTATGGAAGCCGTAAAATATGACTTTGGTTATATGTTTAGCTATTCTGAAAGACCAAATACACAAGCACAACGTAAGTTAAATGATGATGTTTCTAAAGAAACTAAAAAAAGAAGATTGCAAGAAATTATAGATCTTCAAATGAAACACGCCTTCATTAGAAATAAAGAACAAGTGGGCAAAATACATAAAGTACTTATAGAAGGAGTTTCTAAGAAATCGAAGGAAGAATTATTCGGCAGAAATTCACAAAATACTGTAATTGTATTTCCAAGAGAACACTATAAGCCTGGAGACTATGTTTTAGTCAATGTTGAAGACTGCACGTCAGCAACTCTCAAAGGAAAAGTAACAAAAATTATATGATGAAACACCAAGAAATTAAACAACGATTTGGAATTGTTGGCAATTCAAGTAAGTTAGATCAAGCCATTAGTATTGCTTTACAAATAGCGCCTACGGATATTTCAGCATTAATTACTGGAGAAAGTGGTGTAGGTAAAGAATCTATGCCAAAAATCATACATTTTAACAGTCAAAGAAAACATAACAAATATATAGCTGTTAATTGCGGAGCTATTCCTGAAGGAACTATAGACAGCGAACTCTTTGGACATGAAAAAGGAGCTTTCACTGGAGCCAGTGACAATAGAAAAGGTTATTTTGAGGTTGCGGACAGTGGCACTATTTTCTTGGACGAAGTAGGAGAATTACCTTTAAGCACACAAGTAAGACTACTAAGAGTTTTGGAAAGTGGAGAATTTATGAAAGTAGGATCAAGTCAAGTAAAAAAAGTTGATGTTAGAGTCATTGCAGCAACAAATGTAAATATAGAAGATGCTATTAGTAAAGGTAAATTTAGAGAAGACTTATATTACAGATTAAATACTATTAATATTAAGGTTCCCTCATTAGCAGAAAGAATTGAAGATATTCATTTATTATTTAGAAAATTTTCATCTGATTTCGCTGATAGATATCACATCCCCCCTATTCGTTTAAAAGAAGAAGCTGTTGAAATATTACACAGTTACTCTTGGCCAGGAAATATTCGACAACTCAAAAATATAGTTGAACAAATATCTGCTATTGAACAAGATAGGAGTATTAGTTTAGAAATTTTGAAAAATTATATTCCAAAACATAATTCAACACCTATTTTGTTTAGAGACGAAAAATTAGAAAATGATTTTTCAGAAAGAGAAATACTTTATAAGGTTCTTTTTGATATGAAAAACGACTTGAACGATTTAAAACGTGTAACAAAAGAGTTAATGAGTAGTAGTCAACAGCAAATTGATGAAGAAAAAACCATAAATCACATAATAGAAAATTCTGATAAGATAATTCAAAAAAACAAAGAAGAAGACTTATTATTAACTCTTCAAGAACAAGAAAAAATTTTAATTGAAAAAGCTCTTAAAAGACATCAAGGTAGAAGAAAAGACGCGGCAGATGAATTAGGGATTTCAGAAAGAACACTATACAGGAAAATTAAAGAATATCTATTATGATAAAATTTCTATACATATACTTTATTTCAATCTCATTTACTCTGATTTCATGTGGAATATATTCATTTAGCGGCGCATCCATTTCTAATGAGGTTAAAAATATAACTATAAATACTTTTCAAAATATTTCTAGTTTAGCACCACCTACACTATCAAACTCACTAACTGAGGCATTAAAAGATAAATTTTTATCCGAAACACGCCTTAGTCCAATTGATAATGATGGGGATTTAATGTTTAATGGGCAAATCACTAATTATACAATTAATCCAATTGCTATTCAGGCCAACGAAACAGCCTCTAAGAATCGATTGACCATAAGCATCAAAGTTAATTTTATAAATAATATTGACGAAGAAAGCAACTATAATAAAACTTTTAGTAGATACGTTGACTTCGAAAGCTCAATAAATCTTACAAGTATTGAAGAGTCATTGAACGAAGAAATTGTGTCGCAATTAATCGAAGACATATTTAACGAAGCATTTACAAATTGGTAGAGATAAAAGAAATATATTCGAATTGGCTCAATAAGCCAAACAAAATAAATAGTGATGACACTATTCTTATTAAAGAATTAATTGATAATTATCCCTTTTGTACTACATCAAGAATACTATATTTAAAAAGTCTTCAAAACACAAATAATATTAATTTTAATCATACGCTAAAAAAAACAGCAGCATACAGCCCTGACAGGAAACAACTTTTTTATTTTTTAACTAAAGATAAATCTAAAATTGCAAAGATTATTCCGAATAAAAAAGATTTAATTGATAAGACACCAATTACTAAAAAAAATATTCAAAAAAAGTTAAAAATTGGACAACCACTAGAATTTCAAAAAGAAGAGAAGCATTCGTTTAATGAATGGTTAAAACTAAGTCAGGTTAAACCAATAAACAGAATAAAAGATACTGAAAATCAACTTCATAAAAAAGTAAATCTAATTGAAGATTTTATAGTTAATAGAGACAGAAAAATTAAAAAAGATGCATATAAATTCGAAGATAAAGCCAATGAAAGCATCAAATTTCAATTTGACATAGTAACTGAAACACTAGCAAAAGTTTATTTAGAACAAGGGCATTATGAAAAAGCAAAAGCAGCTTATCATCAACTTAGCTTGAAATATCCCAAAAAAAGTTCTTTATTTGCATCCCAAATTGAATTAATTGATCAGTTAATAAATAAATAACCAATCTTATGTATACAATTTTCTCAGTTTTAATAGTAATAACCTGCATTTTATTAGTTTTGGTTGTATTAGTACAAAACCCTAAAGGAGGCGGTTTATCTGCGACATTTGGAGGCGGAAATCAAGTAATGGGAGTTAAAAAAACAGCTGATTTTTTAGAAAAAGCTACATGGTATTTAGCAATTTCATTACTAGTTTTTTCCTTAGCATCAAATTTCGCAATCTCATCTGCTAACTCTTCAGGATTACAAAATAAATCCATAATGCAAGAACAACTTGATGAAACAGCTATTCCAACTCAGGCTCTTCCATCTTTACCATTACAAGAAGCTCCTAAAGATTAGTTTGACAATTTTTCATATTGAACTGCAAAAAAGTCATTATTATACCTAATTAATTTTTTTGGCACACTTTTTGAATCAATACTTTTAAATATTAACAATAAATTAAAAAAAATGAATATAAAACCTCTTGCAGACAGAGTAGTTGTTGAACCTGCATCAGCAGAAACCACTACTGCATCCGGAATTATTATCCCAGATACTGCACAAGAAAAACCCCAAAAAGGTAAAGTTGTTGCTATCGGTGATGGCAAAAAAGATGAGCCGCTAACGGTAAAAGTTGGAGATACCATTCTTTATGGTAAATATTCAGGAACTGAATTAAAATATGAAGGTAAAGATTTTATGATAATGCGTGAATCTGATATACTAGCAATCATTTAAAAAAAATTAATTATGGCAAAAGAAATTAAATTCGATATAGAAGCAAGAGACGCGCTCAAAAGAGGTGTAGATGCTCTTGCCAATGCAGTTAAAGTAACCCTTGGTCCTCAAGGAAGAAATGTAGTTATAGATAAAAAATTTGGAGGCCCATCAATAACAAAAGATGGTGTTTCTGTAGCTAAGGAAATAGAATTGGAAGATACTATTGAAAATATGGGTGCACAAATGGTCAAGGAAGTTGCTTCTAAGACTGCAGATATTGCAGGAGATGGCACAACTACCGCTACTGTTTTAGCGCAAGCTATAGTCTCAAATGGCCTTAAAAATGTCGCTGCAGGTGCAAATCCAATGGATTTAAAAAGAGGTATTGACAAAGCTGTTTCGGTAGTTGTAAAAGATTTAAAATCTCAATCCCAAGAGGTTGGCGATAGTAATGAAAAAATTCAACAAGTAGGTGCTATCTCGGCTAATAACGATAACACTATTGGTTCTCTGATAGCTGAAGCAATGAATAAAGTAAAAAAAGAAGGAGTTATTACTGTAGAAGAAGCCAAGGGAACTGATACGTATGTTGAAGTAGTTGAAGGAATGCAATTTGATAGAGGTTATTTATCCCCATACTTCGTAACAAATGCGGACAAAATGTTAACTGATTTAGATAATCCACAGATTCTTTTATATGATAAAAAAATATCAAACATGAAAGATTTGTTGCCTATTTTAGAGCCAGCAGCTCAATCAGGCAAGCCACTGTTAATAATTGCTGAAGATGTTGATGGCGAAGCACTAGCTACTTTGGTAGTAAACAAAATGAGAGGATCTTTAAAAATCGCAGCAGTCAAAGCACCGGGTTTTGGTGACAGAAGAAAAGAAATGTTAGAAGACATTGCTATCTTAACCGGGGGTACAGTAATTTCTGAAGAAAGAGGCTTCAAATTAGAAAATGCTACTTTAGAAATGTTAGGAACTGCAGAAAAAGTAACCATCGATAAAGATAACACAACTGTAGTTAATGGTGCTGGCATCAAGGAAAATATTACAGCTAGAGTCAATCAAATCAAAGCTCAAATTGAAAGTACAACATCTGACTATGACAGAGAAAAGCTTCAAGAAAGATTAGCTAAATTAGCAGGCGGCGTCGCAGTTCTTTATGTTGGTGCTGCATCAGAAGTAGAAATGAAAGAAAAGAAAGATAGAGTTGATGATGCATTACATGCTACTCGAGCAGCTGTTGAAGAAGGTATTATTGCAGGTGGTGGTGTTGCTCTTGTAAGAGCAGCCGATGCACTTGCTAAATTAAAAGGTGAGAATGCAGACGAAACAACAGGAATTCAAATAGTTACTCGTGCTGTTGAAGAGCCACTTCGTCAAATTGTAGCTAATGCAGGAAATGAAGGATCAGTAGTTGTTTCAAAAGTTAAAGAAGGCAAAGCTGATTTTGGTTATAATGCCAAAAAAGAAGTGTTTGAAAACATGTTTGAAGCAGGGATTATAGACCCAACTAAAGTAACACGTGTAGCATTAGAAAATGCTGCATCTGTTGCAGGTATGTTACTTACTACTGAATGTGTTTTAGCAGACATTGCAGAAGAAACACCTCCAATGCCTCCAATGGGTGGCGGAGGAATGCCAGGAATGATGTAAAAATTATTTCCTATTAATAAAAAAGCTCAAGAATTCTTGAGCTTTTTTTTATTAGAGTAATTAAACTTAAAATTATTGAGAACGTAATTTTATTCTGAATACCATTATAAATAGCATACCGAATAAAATGGAAGCGAACAATAGATGAGCGTTTTGTATTAGGCCAATCATATCAATATGAGCCAATAAAACACCACTTAGAAGTTCAATAACTAGAATTAAAAATAACCATCGAATAATTTTGTACTTGGATTCTCGTTCGTTTTTGTAGGCCAAATAAACTAACAATCCCAATACCAACCAAGAGAAACTTCTATGAATAAAGAATGGAAATGCTAGGTATTCTGTCCATTGCTCACGACCAATACCAAGACGTGCCAAGGCATCTATTGACTCTCTGACTTGTGTACCTAAAAACATTTGAAAAGCCGTAATAATAAAGCAAAGCCATACCAAAATATAAAGTTCTTTAGACAAATGGATATTTTGAGTTTGAGAAGGGCTTACTAGTCTTATAACGTATAACTGTAAACCTATAATGACTAAAGCAAAAAATAGATGCAAGGTTATAGTCCATGGCACTAAGTTAGAGGCGACTACAATAGAGCCAAACCAAGCTTGAAAAGCAATTAAGATAAGATTGACAAAAGACACTAAGAACAAGCGTTTGTTTTCTCGGTAATAAAAGTTAATCCAAAAGAAAATAATCAACAAAGAATTACCGGCTAAAAAACCAAACAACCTATTGATATACTCCGTCCACGTTTTGCGAACATTAAAATCTTCTTCTTTAAGTAAATTAGGATCGTTTTTAAGTTGCTCTGCCACATCGGACATACCAAATACAGAAATTATATCACCAAACTTTTCTACTTTTTCTGCTCTTTGTTTACTGAACCTCTCTTTGTAGTTTGGAGGTATTTGGCTACTATCAGTCGGTGGCATCCACTGTTCAAAACACTTAGGCCAATCGGGACAACCCATACCACTACCCGTTGTACGCACAAAGCTACCAGCAATAACAACTAGATAGATGAACACCAAAGCCCACCAATTGAAACGAACAAAACGCCTAGAGAATGGATTCATTTTTTAGTGGGTATCGATTTTTTTCTTTTCGACGGTTTTCAAAATTTCGACATCTACAGAAGCCACAGAATAAGCACTGTCTTTCAAAGAATTAATTAAACTTACAATATCGTGCTCGCTAATCAAACTGTTATCGTAATTAATCGATGCTAACTTATTTTCGAAACTTACATCAGCAGAAACCACACCACTAACTTTTTCTAATTCTTCATGAATGTGAGCGGCGCAACCGACTTGACAGCTCATACCATCAATTGTTATTTCAGCTTTTGCATCAGCAACAGCAAGAACTTCTTCTTTGTATTCAGATGAATTAGTCTGATCACAGCCGATCATAAAGAATACCAGTAAAAAGGGAGTCATAAATAATTTTAACATAATTGGATAATTTTTATAGTTACAAAAATACTAACATATCTTTGCAAAAAATATTGTAAGTGGATTTATCTTCCAAAAAAATTTATAACTGGACCTTAATGATTCTATTAGCATTCATTTGGGGAAGTTCTTTCATATTAATGAAGAAAGGCCTAATAGTATTTAACGACCTCGAAGTAGCGCAACTCAGAATGGGTGTTGCTTGGATAAGTCTTCTACCATTTGTTTGGAGCAAAATTTTTTCCATAGAGAAAAAGCATATTATTCCAATTCTTGTTGTGGGTTTGTTTGGAAACGGCTTTCCAGCTTTTCTGTTTACTAAAGCACAGACAGAATTAGATAGCTCACTAATTGGCATATTGAATGCCTTAGTACCTCTCTTTACCTTTGTTTTAGCCATGTTTTTATTTAAAACCAAAGTTAAAGTCAGTCAGTTGATAGGTATTTTATTAGGACTTTCTGGCGCTATTTGGCTTATTGCAGGAGGTGGATTAATGATAGAAAATGGAAATTATTCGTGGTATGTTATCATTGCTACCATATGTTACGCTATTAGCTTAAATACTATAAAGAATTATTTACAAAATATGAGCGCCATTGATATTGCAGGCTTAGCCTTTTTCGTGGTTGGGCCATTTTGTTTACTAGCATTAGCATTTTCTGATTTTTCGGAAAAAATGACAATTGACGGCGCATATTTAGCCTTGTTCTATGTGGTGTTACTATCAACGGTAGGTACATCTATAGCCTTAGTTTTATTTAACCAGCTAGTCAAGGGCACTACAGCTATTTTTGCTTCTTCAGTTACCTATTTAATCCCTGTTGTTGCTATTTTTTGGGGTTTTACAGATGGCGAAATCATAACCCTTAATCACTTTATTGGTATTGCCATAATTCTAGGAGGAATACACTTGATTAACAAAGCCTAATTTTTTTTTGTCAATTATATATTAATTACTAAATTTGCAGCCCACCAAAATAGTGGATAAATTAAAACTTTAAGAATGTACGCAATTGTAGAAATAGCAGGGCAACAATTCAAAGTTGAAAAAGACCAA